>Ga0164241_10004301_pt1 | contig 13879 bp, 8 predicted proteins | sample OricomyardsoilBY_FD_108780 | JGI IMG/M metagenome (GOLD analysis project Ga0164241, IMG submission 108780) | Backyard soil microbial communities from Emeryville, California, USA - Original compost - Back yard soil (BY) | ecosystem: Environmental > Terrestrial > Soil > Unclassified | place: USA...
ACGTCGGCGCCCAATTGGGCCGTCAATTGGTCGAGGTCCACCCGCAGCGCGAGATCCAGATCGGCGGGCAAGAACGCGCTGGGCGGTCGCGGCGCCGATACGCGTGGCTGCGCTGGGAGGGCTGGCGTGCAGGCGGCGCCGAGCAGCCACGCGAACAGACCCAGAGGCACAGAGCGCGCGGACCACATCGGCTGCCAGCGCGGGGCGCCCAGAAGCCCTCTCATGATCATGAGCTGGCGCTCCAGCCGTCGCCCGCTCATGTCTGCGAGAGGGCTCCTAGCTTGGTTTCGATGCGCCGCACCTTCTGCACGATGCGCGCGACGACCTCTTCGATCCCGAGATCGGTGCTGTCCATGAGGTCGGCGTCGGGCGCGCGCGCCAAGGGGGCCACGGCCCGCTCGGAATCGCGCCGATCTCGTTCCGCGACCTGATCCTGCACCGAGGTCAAAGTCGGCGGGTCGCGCGTCGTGAGTTCCTTGAAACGACGCTCGGCGCGCCGTTCGAGGCTGGCGGTGAGGAAGAACTTGGCCTCCGCGTCGGGGAACACCACGGTGCCGATGTCGCGCCCCTCGACCACCACCCCTCCGTCCTGCCCCATCACGCGCTGCAGGTTCAGGAGCGCTGCTCGCACGGCGGGTAGCGCCGATACCACGCTGGCGCGCGAGCTCATCTCTGCCGTCCGAATCTCGCGCGACACGTCTTGCCCGTCGAGCAGGACGCGGCTCGCGCCGTCCTCGCCGGCCAGCATGACGATGGCTCCCCGCGCCACCAGCTGATCGCAGAAGGCGCCCAGATCGTCGCGCCCTGGCTCGAGCTGGGCCTGGGCGCTGGCAAAAGCGAGGGTGCGATACAAGGCACCGGTATCGAGCACCACGTAGCCGAGTTGCTCGGCCACCCGTCGGGAAACGGTGGTCTTTCCCGAGCCAGCGGGACCGTCGATCGCGACGATGGGGCGCGTTCGGCTCATGGCGTGGCCTCGGCCAATGCGTGAGAGGTTCGGGCAGCTGCAGCCCAGCCCGGACCGGAATGCTGCAAGGGAGGAGGTGGAGCCGGCAAGAAGCGTCGCATCAGAAGTTTCACCGCAGCGCCATCCACGGCCAACACCACCTGCGTATCAGTGCCGACGGCTCGAGTCTCCAGCTTGCGCAGCGGCTGACCAAGACCGAGCAGCTGCGCATACACGTTCAAACTGCCACCGACCTCGAGCAATGCGGTGGCGCTGCGGCTCGCCGCGCCCGGATCGGCGTGATGGACGGTGCCGGCGAGGTTGACGCCGGGAGGCGTGAAGTTGCCGACGGCCTGCACCTGAGAAGCGCCCTCGAGCAGCGCCAGCCGTCGCGGTAAGGCGGCCGTGACGGCGTTTGCGGACAGGTCCCCGCCCAGCGAGAAAGCGGTATTGGGGGTTGCCAGTAGCTCCTTGACCCAGGGCGGCACGTCATCGGCGACGCGGGCCTCCGCGATGCGATCCAAGCAGCGTCGCATCCCGATCTCGTTGCCGAACAGCGCGGTGCGCGGCGTGAGGATCGAGAAGCCAATACTCTGGGCGGTAAACAGCGTCCGCCCTGCGTATTCGGTCTTGACCAGCGGAGGCGCGAGCGACCCCCCTTTGTATTCGAGCGCGGCGGCGGTGATCTTGGCGGGATCGAACGTGCCAATGGCGATGCCAGCGAAGTCCATGCCCTGCATGGAATAGACGGCCACGTTCAGCTGACTGACGTCGCGCCGGAGCGAGAAGCCGGCGCCCTCTGGCAGCGGCAGGCGTGCCTCCAGATCGGCCAGCACGTATTGGCCCAGGTCGGACTGCCCCGCCGTGCCCACGTCGAGGTGGAACCAGGCGACGCTCCCCGGCGGCAGCAGCTGCAACGGATCGCGATCGATCTCCGGCCCAGTCACGTCGGCGCCGTCCGCGGTGCGCAGGATCACCTCTGGGCCCGAACCGCAGGCGAGCTGGAGCAGCGCGACCAGGCTGGCCAGAAGCGTGGTCGCTCGCCTCCCCCGCCTCGTCCCCCGAGTAACTGTCACCCGAGTACCGTCTCCAGCGCGGAGAGGCAGCGTTCGTTTTCGTGTCGTGTCCCCAGGGTAATGCGCAGCATCGAGGGTAACGGCGGCAAGGCGCGCACGATCACGCCGTGCGTCAGTAGTGCTTCGTACACGGCGCCCGCGGGACGCTTCAGATCGACGAGGAAGAAATTGGCCTGGCTCGGCACCACGTCGAGGCCGAGTCGCTCCAAACCTGCCTGCACGAAGGCCTTCTCCGAGAGATTCAGGGCGCGCGTGCGCTCGACGTGCTCGCGATCGCGGAGCGCTGCTACGCCAGCGGCCTGGGCAATACTGCTGACGTTGAAGGGCGCACGGACTCTGTGCACATAGCCCGCGAGCTCGCGGGGCATCACGGCGTAGCCCAGCCGAAGTCCGGCGAGACCGTAGATCTTGGAAAACGTCCGCAGCACGATGGCGTGGGGATGCCGGCGTCGCAGCTCCAGACCATCGGGGTAGTCTTTCGCGTCCGCATATTCCGCATACGCTTCGTCGAGCACGACGAGCACGTTGGGCGGGACGCTGTCCAGAAAAGCCGATAGCTCGGAGCGACTGACATGCGTGCCGGTCGGGTTGTTCGGATTGGCGATGAAAACCAAGCGAGTGCGCGGCCCCACAGCTCGCGCCATGGCCGGTAAATCATGCCGATACCCCGCGTCGAGCGCGACCTCGCTGAAGTCCACGCCCTGCGCCAGACAGGCCAATCGATATACGACGAAGGAGGGCTCCGCGAACACCACGTGCTGGTCCGGAGCGCAAAACGTACGCACCAGGAGCTCGAGCAGCTCGTTGGAGCCGTTGCCGACCACGACCTCTTCCACGGGGACGTCGAGGTGCTGCGCCAACGCCTGGCGTAACAGGGGCGCCTCGGACTCCGGATATCGAGCCACCCGCGCCAGTTCGGCCTGGGCCGCGGCCAGTGCCAATGGGCTCGGACCGAGCGGATTTTCGTTGGAGGCGAGCTTGATGATCTCGGGCGGCGCCGCCGAGCCCAGGCGGCGCGCAACCTCTTCGATCGGAGTGCCCGGTTGGTAGGGCCGGATCCGCTCGATGCTCGGGGTGACCCAATTGGTCATGACGGAAAGCGCGCCAAAGCGGCTCTCAGCTGGCTTTCTTGCTGGGGGGCGAGGCAACCGCAGTGGCTTTCGGCGCGGGCTCACTGGAGGCCGCCTTTGCCTCCGAGCTCGCGGCGGGCTTGGACTCGGCGCTGGGCTTGCTGTCCCCTGCACTCTCCGACTTGCTCGCCGCCTCGGAGCTGGTCCCGGAACTGCCGCCCTTGGTGCCGGCGTCGCTCGAACTGCTCGAAGTCGCGGCCTTGCTGCCGTAGCCGTCCGCGTACCAGCCGCCTCCCTTGAGCAGGAATCCCGTGCCTCCGGAAACGAGGCGCTTGGCGGTGTTTTTCCCGCACGAGGCACACTTCTTCAGGGCCGGATCCTTGATTGACTGTTCGGCCTCCCACTGGTGACCACAGGCTTCGCAGGCGTATTCGTAGGTCATTGCTCTGGTGCTCTCTGATGTATCGGGTGCGGGTAGATGTCAACGGTCCCGCAGCCCGGCCAGATCTGAGGTGCTCCCCGCCGAGGGCAGACGAAGCAGACGCAAACCCAAGAGCTTCCTTATGGCACGTGAACGCTTGTATCCACTGCTCGGACGTGTATCATGACGGTGTCATGTGGGGCACTGTATCGCCACATATGGCATCTCGATCACTGGCTTCCGGCGCATAGCGAAGTCATAAAGGCCCTTGGGACACCGACATGCATATAAAGAAGTTGGAGATATCCGGTTTCAAGTCTTTCGTAGACCGGACGACAATCCACTTCGATCATGACGTGATCGGTATCGTCGGGCCCAACGGCTGCGGCAAGTCGAACATCGTCGATGCCCTGCGTTGGTGCATGGGCGAGCAAAGCGCCAAGCATCTGCGCGGCCGCTCGATGGACGACGTCATCTTCAGCGGCTCCGAATCGCGGCCGGCCCATGGAATGGCGGAGGTGATCCTCACCTTCGACAACGGAGACAGCTCCTACGCGGCCAGCCTGCCGGAAGCCTACCGTGACTACCCGGAGATCGCCGTCGCACGCCGCCTGTATCGAGACGGCACCAGTGAATACCTGATCAACGGCACCCAGGTGCGCTTGCGTGACGTCACGGAGCTCTTCCTGGGAACGGGTGTGGGGACGAAGGCCTACTCGATCGTCGAGCAGGGGCGCATCGGGCAGATCGTCAGCGCCCGCCCGGAGGATCGGCGCATGTTCCTCGAGGAGGCGGCGGGCGTGACCAAATACCGGCAGCGCCGCCGTCAAGCCGAGCGCAAGCTGGACCTGACCAAGCAGAATTTGCTGCGCATCACGGACATCGTGTCCGAGATCGATCGGACCCGGTCTTCGCTCAAGCGCCAAGCGGCCAAGGCGGAGCGCTTTGTTCGCTATCGCGAGGAAGTGGAGGACCTCTCGCTTCACCAGGCCTCGCACCGCTGGTTGGAGCTGACCGTCGTGCGTGCGTGTGAGCTCGAGCAGCGTACGACGCTGGCGGCTCGCTCGGAAGAACTTCGCGAGGAAGTCACCACGCGCGACAACGACATCGGTCGAGCTCGCTCTGAAGCGGCGACGGTGGAAGCGCGCGCGGACGCAGCATCCCGGCGGGCGTATGAAGCGGACAATCGCGTCGCGACGCTACAGTCCGAATTTGCGCGAGGCCGCGATCGCCTGACGCACCTCGAGGAGCGCCTGCAAAGCTCGTCGCAGACTGGCAGGGAGCTGCAGGGGCGGCGGGAGCGGCTGGCGGACGAGGAAATCGGTCTGACGCAGCGCGCTGAGCAACTCGGGCAGAGCGAAGCCGTGTTGGCCGGTGAGACCAAGGTCGTCGCCGATCTGCTGGCACGCCTGATGCAGGAGGAAGCGACGGCGGTCGGACAGGCGCAGCGTCTGCGTCGCAGCGTCAACGATGTCAGCTCGCGCATCGCTGCAGACCAAGTGCGGATCGTGGCCACGCGCGAGCGGCGCGACAGCGCGCGGCACAGGCACGCAGGCCTCGGTGCACTGAGCGCGGAGCTCGAGGCGCGCATCGCTTCCCTCGAAGAGCGCGAAGCCGTGGCCGAGCCCAAGGTGGCCCAGGCCGAGCTCGACAAGCAGACCGCGACCGAGGCCAAGAGTGAGCTGGCTAGCCAGCTCGGGCTTCTGACGCCGCGGGTCGCTGATAGCGAGAAGGCACGCCGAGCCGCGGAGCGTGAGCTCGACGCGCGGCGCAGCCGGTTGCAGGTGCTCGAGGAGCTGGAACGGCGGCTCGAGGGCGTGAAGTCCGCGGCGCGCGCCGTCCTCTCGAGCGGCAATCCCGAGGTACTGGGCTCGATCGCCGAGCGCTTGGTGGTCCCCGCCGAGCTCACCGATGCCGTTGCCGGTCTGCTCGGCGAGCGGTTGGAAGCCGTGGTCGCGCGCGATCCAAGCGCGCTGGCGGAGCTACTGGAGGAGATTCGCCGCACCAAGAAGGGTCGAGTGGCGGTGCTACCGCTTCGGCCCGCCTTTGCTGCCGGCGCGGCTGCAGGCATTCTCGAGCCAAGCGAGGGCTTGCTCGGGCGTGCGGCGGATCTGGTGAGCTATGCCCCGGAAAACGAGCCGCTGATCCGCGCTCTGTTCGGCAGCTCCGTGATCGTGCGGGATCTGACGGAAGCTCTCCGCGTGGCCCGGAGCGCTGGCGTCGTCGCGGCGGTCCTCGACGGCACCGTCGTCGACCCCCAGGGAGTGGTCACTGGCGGCAGCCTGGCAGCGCCTCAGATCGAACGCCGGCGCGAGATCGGCGAGCTGCGCACGGAGATCGCCGAGCGCACGGCCCAGGTGGCGGAGCTCGTCGCTGCAGCCGCCGAGCAAGCGGAGCGAGTGGCCCAGCTGCGCGGAGAGCTCGAGGCCGCCAACAAGGCGGCGCATGACTCTGCCCTGCAGCTCTTGGGTGCGCAGAAGGACCTGACTCAGCTCACCCACGAGCTGAAAGCGGTGCGCCAGCGGGCGGGAGAGCTGGTCGAGGAACGGCGCTTGCTCGAACAAAGCGCCAACAGCGCGGAGGCAGAGCAGCAGGCCTGCGAAGCAGCACTGGAGCAAGCGAATGCCGAGCTCGAGCGGGCGAGCCGCGAGCTCGAGCAGAGCGAACAGGAGGCCAGCGCGAGCAAAGCCCGAGTGGCGGAACACTCACTGAGCGTCACCGAACAGAAAGTGCGCCTGGCTCAGCTGACCGGGCAACGCGAGGCCGTGCAGGCGTCCTTGCGCAGGGTCATGGAAACGCGCGCGGCGACCGAGACACAGGCGCGCGACTTGGCCCAGAGCGCCGAGGAGGCCGCCCATGCGATCGGTGAAACGTCGGCCAAGCTGCTGGCTTGGCGCGAGGAAAGAGTCGTAGCGGACGAGACGGCGCGGACCGAACATCGGGAGCTCGAGGCCGTGCGCCTGGCGCTCGAAGAGATCCGAAATTCCCTCGGCGTGGGCGAGGAAGAGCTCCGCGCCCGCCGTGGCGAACAGGGCGAGGTGGATTCTCAGCTCGCCGAGCGCGAGATGAAGCTACAGAAGCTGGGACTCGAGCGGGAGCACCTGCTGGCCGGTGTCCGCGAGCGCTTCCGCGGTCTCGAACTGACGCGCGTGGTGGGCGTGTATCACGCCCGGCCCGCGCCGGATGACGAGCACCGGCGCCGCATCGATGAGCTGACCAAGATCATCGATCGCATGGGCCCGGTGAATCTGGACGCCATGGCGGAGTACCTGGAAGCCGAAAAGCGCTTCGAGGAGCTGTCCGGGCAGCAACAGGACATCGAGCGCGCCATGGCGGATCTCGAGGGCGCGATCAAGCACATGGATCGCGAGAGCCGGCGCCGCATGAAGGAGACCTTCAAGGCCGTCAACGAGCTGTTTGCCCAGATGTTCCGCAAGATGTTCAAGGGCGGCCACGCGGAGCTGGTGCTCACCGACCCCGACAACCTGCTGGAGAGCGGCGTAGATATCGTGGCCCAGCCGCCCGGCAAGAAGCTCAGCTCGGTGGAGCTGATGAGCGGTGGAGAAAAGGCCCTGACTGCGGCGTCGCTGATCTTCGCCATCTTCCAGCACCGCCCGTCGCCGTTCTGCGTTCTGGATGAGGTCGATGCTCCGCTGGATGAGGCGAACGTGACTCGCTATAACGAGGCGATCCGCTCGATGACGGATCGCTCTCAGTTCATCGTCATCACGCACATCAAGAGCACCATGCAGTCGGTGGATCTGCTGTACGGCGTGACCATGTCGGAGCCCGGCGTTTCACGGGTCGTGAGCGTCAAGGTCAACGAGCGCGCTGCCCCGAGGACGGAGACGTTTGCTGCGCGCCCGCCCCGCAATGCGATGCCGGAGCCGATGCGGGAGATGGACGACTCGGGCGACGAAGAGACCGAGACCAGCCAGGTGGCGTGAGCGCTGCGTCGAGCGTGGGCCTCCGCCGCTCGGCGGGGGCTCGCGGCCAGCCACGTTCGCGCAAAGCGCTGGACCCCAGCGATCGGTGCACGGGTGCGGGCTGCACCTAGATCGTCACGGCTCTGCGTGCGCCGCGTGCTGACTGACGCTGGCGCCGTCACTCGGACGTAGCTCGCGGAAGACGAAAGCAGAAAAGATGGTCAGCCCGCCGAGCGCCACGAGTGCGCCATGGATTCCGTGCATCAGCATGGCCGGGTCGGAGTGAAACCGATCGGGGATGAAGACGGACGTAGCGAGGGACGCGACCGCCACGCCGAAGCTCAACGACATTTGCTGCAGCGTGCTCGCAATGGTGCTGGCCATGCTGGCCTGCTCGGCGGGAACATCCGCGTACACCAGCGTGTTCATGCTCGTGTACTGGAGCGACGCCAGAAATCCAAAACAGGCTGCCAGGAGCGCGACCAGTATCGTGGCGGTGCCGGCCCCGATGCTGGCGAACAGAGCGATTGCCCCACCCATCAGCAGGGTGTTGGTCAAGAGCACGCGGCGGTAGCCGAACCTGGTCAAGATCGCGGGCATGGTCATCTTCAGTCCGATGGCTGCGAGCGATTGGGGCATCAGCAGCAGCCCGGACTGCAGCGGCGTGTAGCCCAGGCCCACCTGGTACAGCAGCGGCAGTAGAAACGGTATGCCGCCGGCGCCCAGGCGCGTGATGAAGCTGCCGGTGACCGCTGAACGAAACGTCCGGATCCGAAACAGTGCGAGCTGCAGCAGGGGGTGGTCCACGCTGAGGGCATGGCGAAAGTACCCGCCCAAGAGCACGAGCGAGAGCGCGAGCAGACACGAGACCTCGCGGCCGCTCAGCGTGTGCTCGCCGAAGACCTCCAGAACATAGGAGAGCAGCCCGGCGCCCGCGCCGAAGAGAATCATTCCGACGACGTCGAGCGGGTGCACGTGCTGGGCGCGATACTCGGGCAAATGACGCCAGACCAGGTACAGGCCGAGCAAGCCGATGGGCAGGTTGACGAAGAAGATGACTCGCCAGTGGAAGTACCCCACGATGAAGCCGCCGACGACCGGGCCGAGCATCGGCCCCACCAGCGCCGGAATGGACACGAAGCTCATCGCGCGCACTAGCTCCGCACGAGCGAACGTTCGTACCACCACCAGGCGTCCGACCGGCACCATGAGTGCGCCGCCCATGCCTTGCAGGATCCGGCAGGCAACCAGCGCGTGGATGCCGGTGGAGAGCCCGCACAGCAGCGAGCTCAGCGTGAACAGGCCGATTGCAGAGGAGAAAACGTGGCGCGTGCCGAACCTGTCCGCCATCCAGCCGCTGACCGGGATGAAGACGGCAAGTCTCAGCGTGTAGCTGGAGAGCACCGCCTTCATGCTTAGCGGCCCCACCCCGAGCGCCGTAGCGATGGTCGGCGCAGCGGTATTGAGGATGGTCGTGTCCAACGACTCCATCAGAAACGCCACGGCAACCAGCCAGGGCAACAACCGCCGCGTTGCATCTGCAGGGGAACTATCGTTCACGAACGCAGGGTAAGCGATCGCCGTGGGCGCGCGCTACTTGCCGCGTTACGCCCCGGCGACACCTCGCCTGACTCAACCATGACGGATCCGCTCTCGGTGATGCGCCACGCTTTGAACATGGTCTTGAAGCCAACCTCCGCGTACGTGCGGGAACTGAAGCCAGCATTGCCGGGGCCCGTGTTTGAACCTGCGCGTTCTCGCCTGCTCTGGCTACCGGTTCATCTTGCCGTGATTGCTCTTGGGATGGTCAGTCTCGCGGCGGGTTGGGTGCCCTGGGGAATCGCGGGGGGCGTGTCGCTCGTGCTGGGGGCCAGCTTTGCCGGGTTGACGTTTCTCGGACACGAGACGTTGCATGGCGCGGTCGTGCGCGGGCGCCTCGGGCGGCGCCTCGTTGGCAGCATTTGTTTCCTCCCCTTCATGATTGCGCCACGTCTATGGATCGCCTGGCACAATCGCGTGCACCACGGGCATACCAATCGAGCCGGCATCGACCCGGATGCGTATCCCACCCTGGAAGAATACGAGCAGCGCCCAGTGGTGCGCATCGTCACCGACCATCTGGGTCCGGGCGGGCATCGCCCGAACGGCATCCTCAGCCTCTTGATCGGCTTTTCCATTCAGAGCGCGCACATGTTGCTGCGAGCCCAAGCGCACGAGTTGCTGTCGGCGCGGCAGCAGCGGCTGGCGTTGCTCGAGAGCGGCCTGGCCGCTGCCGTGTGGATCGGCCTGGCCATGCTGATCGGCTGGCCCGCCTTTGTGTTTGCGTATGTTTTGCCGATGTGCGTCGCCAACGCGATCGTGATGGGCTTTATCCTCACCAATCACAGCCTGAGCCCGCTCACCGAGATCAACGATCCACTGCTCAATTCGCTCAGCGTCACCTTGCCGCGCTCTCTCGAGTGGTTGACATTGCATTTTGGATTTCACGTGGAGCATCACCTGTTCCCGTGGATGAGCTCGCGACACGGCCGTGTCGTGCGCGCGCTCATCGTTGCGCGTTGGCCAGAGCGGTATCAGTCGATGCCGATCGGGAGTGCGCTCCGATCCTTGCATCGCAGCGGTCGGGTCTACAAAAATGCTCGCACGTTGGCGGACATACCCGGAGGCAAGGAATGGGCGACGCTCTGGCCGCGGGAGGGGAACGCGCCGGGAGTGGGGGCCACCGGTTGCGTTACGGTGCCCAGGCAAGCGGTGCTCCCCAAAATCGCGCTCACCTGAAATCGCGAGAGGTGTGGTTGAGCTCGGGTCCAGGCAGCTCCAAGCGAGCTGCGGACTCGACGATCAGGTGCACGATGGGGGCCACGCCGGATTTTTGCCGAGGATCACTGAGATCGACAGCTCCGGGCTTTGGATCTTGTCGCTCCACTTTGCCTCGGACCAAAAGTAAGGACGAATGCTGGGCGGCATGCCGGTAGGCATCGAAGATCCGACTATAAAAAATCAAATTCGCGACGCCGGTTTCGTCCTCCAGCGTGACAAACACGACTCCACTAGCGGTACCGGGTCGCTGCCGAGCAAGCACCAAACCGGCTACCGATACGTGCACTCCTGCGGCGCAGCGCGCGAGTTGTTCGGCCGTGATGACCGATGCGCGCTCCAGCTGGCTCCGGAGATGGCGCAATGGATGATCTGCGATGGACAGTCGGACGCGCTCATAGTCGAGAGCCAACACCTCCACTGCCTCGAGCTTGGGCAAATCGACGATGGGCTCTCGCGTCTCGACGTCTCGAAACAGTCCCAGCTGCCGGGGAGCTCGGGCCGCCCATAATACCTGCCGCCGTTCTTCGAGCAGCGGCTCGAAGGCGCCGGCTTCCGCCAGCGCCTCGATGTCTCGCTTGGGCAACGGCAACTGACGCACAAAATCCGGAAAGCTGACAAACGCGCGGCCACCTTCCCGCAGCTCTCGACGCCGCGCCAAGAGTTGCTCCGCGCTCTCCTGGCGCAATCCCTTGATCATCCGCAGGCCCAGCCGTAGGCAACGCTGCTTCGGCTCGGAAGCAACCCCTGGCCCTGACCGCCATTCGAGCGTGTTATCCCAGTCGCTCTCGAGCACGGAGACGGGACGCACCTCGACTCCGTGCTTCTGCGCGTCCTTCACCAGACTGGCTGATGAATAAAACCCCATCGGTTGTGAGTTGAGCAGTGCGCATGTGAAATGCGCCGGGTAGTGCGCCTTGAGCCAGGCCGATTTGTACACCAGTGCGGCGAACGACGCGGCGTGGGATTCCGGAAACCCATACTCGCCGAACCCTTTGATTTGCTCGAAGAGGGCCTCGCCAAAACTTCGCTCGATGCCGTTTTTTGCGAAACCATCCAGCAGGCGCTGCTTGTGGCGCAAGAGCCGCCCCGTCTTTTTCCACGCAGCCATGTCGCGGCGCAACTGATCGGCTTCACCTCCGCTGTAGCCTGCTCCGGTGATGGCAATCTGCATCACCTGTTCTTGAAACAGGGGAACGCCGAGGGTTCGAGCGAGAATTTTTTGTAGCAGAGGGTGACAATGGGGCACTTCCTCGCGATTGCGACGCCGCAAATACGGATGGATCATGCCCCCCTGGATCGGTCCGGGTCGGACAATGGCGACCTCGATCACGAGATCGTAGAAGCAGCGCGGACGGAGGCGCGGCAGCATTGCCATTTGCGCTCGGCTTTCGATCTGAAATACCCCCACGGTATCCGCCTGAGAGGTCAACGCATACACGGCGGGATCTTCGTCGGGAATGTTTGTGATCACCTCCAACGAATCAAAATCAGGGCTGCTGCGCAGCGCGCCGTCCAGCCAAACCGAGTGCAATGCCTTGCGTACGGCCGTGAGCATGCCGAGCGCGAGCACGTCGATCTTGAAGAACCCCAAGATGTCTAGATCGTCCTTGTCCCAGGGAACGACCGAGCGATTTTCCATGCGCGCCGGCTCGACGGGAGATACCTCGTGCAGAGGTCGAGAGGACAGGACGAAGCCGCCGACGTGAATGCTCAGATGCCGGGGGAAGCCTACCAGTTCCGCAGTCATCTCCAGGACGCCTCGTACTTCCCTCGCCTCAGCGCTCAGCCCTGCTTCGCGCAACCGCTCCTCCGTCGTGTCCGGCTGCTGATCCTGTTGGGAAAAAGTGTCCCAGTAGGAGAAGGCATTGGCCAGCCGATCGCTCTGGTCTGGAGATAGAGAAAAGACCTTTGAGACTTCGCGTAAGGCGCTTTTTTTGCGGTAGCAGATCACCTCCGACACCATGGCTGCCTGCTCTCGACCGTAGCGACGGTAGAGCTCCTGGATGACTTCTTCGCGACGTTCGTGCTCGAAATCTACATCGATGTCAGGGGGCTCTTTGCGCTCGATGCTCATGAACCTCTCGAAGAGCAGATTGCTGCACTCCGGGTTCACTGCTGTAATGCCCAGGACGTAGCAGACCGCACTGTTAGCGGCGCTTCCCCTGCCCTGGCACAAGATGCCCCGCTCGCGGGCGATCTCCACCACCTCCCAGGTGCTGAGGAAATAAGCGGCCACACCCATGCGAGCAATGAGCTCGAGTTCGCTCTCGATCTGACGCTGTACCTGGTCTGCAATGCCGTTTGGATAGCGCCACAGAGCTCCCGCCCAGCTCAATTTGGCGAGCCGACTGTCTGCTGTTTCTCCGGGGTCGGTCTTGCAGGGGAAGTGATATTCGAGTTCCTCGAGACGGAAACAGAGCTCGCCGGCCACCTCGGCCGTGCGCTCGATCCACGCTGTATGATCGGGAAAGAGCCGGGACATTTGCGCTGGGCCGCGCAGATAGGCCTGACCGTTCGATGCGATCTTCGTCTTCGCTTCAGAGAGCGTCGTGCCCAGACGAATGCATTGCACCACATCCGCCAAGCGCTTGCGGCTCCTGCAATGATACGTCGACCAAGCCGAAGCCAAAATGGGGAGGCCATGGCGCCGCTCTCGCTCGACCGCCACTGCCGTCCGCAGGGCATCGTGGCGATTCAAGCGCCGATAAGTGAGAGAATAGATGGAAAAATGGGAGCTGAACTCGTCACACAATCGCCCTAACATGCGCCTCGTAAAGGCGTCGGCGTCCGAGTGTTGTCGAATCCGAGCGGCAGCAGTGACCGCATGAATGGTGGAGTGAATGATCGGATGTAGCAGCGTGGGTACCAACGCGATCAAGCCGTCGGTATGGCCTGCGAGTTCATCGAGCTCCAGCAGGCACTCGCCCTTCGGCAAGTCCGCGTGCGCTCGCGTCAGAAGCCAGCACAAATTTTGGTATCCGCGATGGTTTTTGACGATCAAAAGCAGCGAGGGATAGCCGTCTTCGAGCAGCAGACGTTTGCGCAGCGCATTGGGCTTGGCGCCACGCAATAGTTGGCGCCGTTGTCTTTCGGAAAGCGGTCCCAAGATGGGCTCCGCATAGCCAGAATCGAGTTCCTCCTCGGAGAGGGCCAGCGGCAACTCGGCGCCGAAGTGTAATTTCTGCCCGATCTCCCGAGCCCTGGCATGCGCCCTCGCCGCCCCATACAAACCATCGCGGTCACACAGAGCCACTCCGCCCAGGCCGAGCGCCTTTGCTCGATCGATCACCTCTTCTGGATGAGAGGCACCCCGCAGAAATGAAAATGTTGAACGCGCTGCCAATTCCACGAAAGCCATGGCTCAGCTCGTTCAGTCATAAATGGCATGGATATAGCTTTTGCCCTGCTCTCGGTCCCGATAGACGAGAGCCTCCAGCCCTTGGTGCTCGCGCGCTTCAGGCGCTCGATGTGACTTCTGCACGAAATAATCGTGCCCCGAATCATTTTGGCCCGAGCGGCTCTGCATCGAACGGCTCTGCATCGAGCGGCTCTGCATCGAACGGCTCTGCATCGAGCGGCTCTGCATCGAGCGGCTCTGCATGAAGTCATTCTGCGCCAAG
>Ga0164241_10004302_pt1 | contig 13876 bp, 12 predicted proteins | sample OricomyardsoilBY_FD_108780 | JGI IMG/M metagenome (GOLD analysis project Ga0164241, IMG submission 108780) | Backyard soil microbial communities from Emeryville, California, USA - Original compost - Back yard soil (BY) | ecosystem: Environmental > Terrestrial > Soil > Unclassified | place: USA...
AAGACGTATTCAGCGTACAAAATGCGGGCATTTTATAAGCAAATTATTGGGGAAACTATTACATCTCAATACTTTAAGGTTACGTAGCCCAAAAGTTTACATCCAAAACGGACATGGTACATATATGCAACATTGTAAGCGGACATTTAGACGCGCAAAAGGAACATTTTACACCCATTAAGCGGACATTTGGGAGCATGAAAACGAACATTCCGTACATCAAAACGGACATAAAAAGCAGCTTTAAAAACCACAACTAATTGATATTTAATTTGATTTCACAACCCATTAATAAAAATTACATTTTTCGCAAATCCGCTATCGAGGCAAGAAGGGGGTGTATACCAAAAAATGGGCCGCAGAAATTAATCCGCGGCCCCACGTCACCCCTGACATAAACACACTATTACCAGAATTTAATGCTGCCTAACCTGTTTAACTCAAGCTTAGATATAAGCAGGTTGTACTGCAATTGTATTTTTCCTAATTGCGCATCTTGCAAATTGGTTTGCGCGGTAAGTAGTTCAAGGTTGGTAATAACCCCGCCTTTATACCTTGCATCGGCCAGTTTAAGTGCCTCATCGGCTTGGTTTATTTGCAATTCGTAGTTTGCTAATTTATCGGTGTTGGCGCTTATATCGCTTTGCGCCTGCACTATATCTTTATTTAACGTTAGCTTTTGCGCTTCCAGTGCGTAAGTGCCGGCTTGTAGGTTAATTTTAGCAATTTTTGTTTGGTAGTTTGGCCTTACCGAAGTAAAAATAGGCACGTTTAAACCAACGCCAACGCCGTAGTTAAACATTAGCTTATTAATATCGGGCACAAATCCGTTTTTATACCCGGCCTGTGCATTTAATGCTAACGATGGCAGCCAGCCGCGCTTAGCTATTTTTACATCCCATGTTGCCGAGGTAAGCTTATCCTGTATCAACTTTACATCAAAGTTATTATCGGGTGTTACAGCAGCGGCATCTAATAAGTTTACATCAATATCCTTATTGGTAATGTAGCCTTCGCCGCTATTACCGGTAAGCATATTCAGCAATTGGTATTGCTTGCGCAATTGGTTTTGCAAATCAATTAACCTGTTGTGTGCGCTATTATTTTTTACCTGCGTTGAAAGCAAATCGAATTTTAAAGCATCGCCGTCTTTCAATCTGTCGCTTATCAGTTTTTCGTTGGCATCTAATAATTTAATTTGTTCATTTTGCACATCAATGCTCTTATTCAAAAACTCGATACCATAATATATTTGTGCTACCTGATAGGCTAACGAGTTTTTCGAGTTTTCTAAGTTGTCTTTACTGGTAGCTGCTTCCGATTTTACTTTATTAATATTGGCTTGTGTGCGGCCAAAATCATAAATAGGTTGAGATAGCTTTAAAGCAAAGTCGTAATTATTAGCAGGTACAAAAGCAATCTTCGATTCGAAACCCGGTATAGGTATTTCTATTTCGGGTGTGGGTTTAGCAAAGCGGTAACTTGCATCGGCGTTAATAACGGGCATGTATGCGCCATACGCTAAATCAACTTTAGCATCGCTAAGTTTTACGTACTCCCCACCTTCTTTTAGCTTAGGGTAATTATCAAAAGCTTTATTAATCAGCTCGGTTAACTGTGCCGGCGCTGTGCTTGTTTGTGCAAACGTAATGGTTGTAGTTATTGCTAAAATTAAAACCATCAACCAAAATTTCCTTGAATTCATACCTAAGTGTTTATACTTATTTATTCTATTTTATTAATTAGTGTGCTGCCTCCGATGCTGCTTTGCGCGCCTCATCGGTTAGCTTTTTATTGCGTAATAATGCTATTAACGGAAACACCGCTAACACTGCCAAAGTTGAAAACAAAAACGCGTCCATGTAAGTAAGCAGGTATGCCTGTTTGCTTACAGTAAGGTCCAGCAGGCGGTAAGCCTGTTCCTGCGCATTAGCAGGTACCGTTACTTTAGAACCTATTGCATTTACTAAGGCTGCATTGCGTTCCACAAAATTTTGTGAGCCGGCAACAATGTTTGTTACAAGGTCGTTACGGTGTATGGCAAAACGTTGGGTAATAAAGGTGTTCATAATAGCTATACCAAAGGCACCGCCCAATTGGCGCATCATATTATTTAATGCTACACCTTGCGGTATATCGCGCGGGGCAAGGCCTACCACTGCCTGGTTGGTTAAGGTTACGGCCATCATACTAATTCCTATGGTGCGTACCATTAAAGGCAAAAAGAAATCATCAACCGTTGAATTAATATCGGTGCGTTTAAATAACATCCACCCATATATCATTACTACAATAAAGCCCACGGTAATAAATATTTTGGGCGAGTCGCCGGCTTGTAAGCGCCTGCCTACTATAGGCATAACAACTAACGATGCCAATGCACTTGGAAGTAACGACATACCTACCATAGTAGGCGTGTAACCCAATACACGTTGTAATAATAATGGGTACACAAACACCGATGTAAACAATGCAAAGCCCGATACAAATGTAAGTAACGTGGTAATGGTAAGGTTAGGGTCTTTTAATAAGCGCAAGTTTACCACAGGCTCTTTTTGCCGCAGTTCCCACCACACAAACAATACAGTTGACACCACTGCGGCTACCGCAAATATACGGATGCCTTCATCGGCAAACCAGTCTTTACTATCGCCGCGCTCTAATACATATTGCAGCGAGCCAATGCCGACCATTAGCAGTAGTATTCCGTTCCAGTCAATACTTGGTTTAGTACCTGTATGATGCGATGCCTCCTCCACAAAAAAGTAAGTAAGCGTTGCAGCCAGTATACCAAAGGGTATGTTAATGTTGAATATTAAAGGCCAAGCGTAGTGGTCTATAATAATACCGCCCAATGTTGGGCCAAGCGTAGGGCCCATTACTATACCCATACCAAACATAGCCGAGGCTATACCACGTTGCTCAACCGGAAAAGTATCGAACAATATAGATTGCGAAGTTGAAAGCAAGGCACCACCACCTATACCTTGTATAAAACGCCAGAAAACAAGCTCCCACAGGTTGGTTGAGTTACCGCACATAATACTTGCCAGCGTAAATATGATGATGGAGTACAGGTAGTAATTTTTACGGCCAAAAAATTGCGCAAGGAACCCCGTCATAGGTATTATAATAACGTTGGCTATTGCGTAGGCAGTAATAACCCAGCTGGCATCCTCAATGGTAGCCCCCAGGTTACCCGATATATTGGTAAGGGCTACGTTAACAATGGAGGTATCAATCAACTCCATAATAGCCGCCGATATACAGGTAAATACAATAATTATTTTAGCAAAGCCCTTAACTGCCATCTTGCGTTTGTTTATTAATAAGCCGCTGATACTTCAACACTCATACCGGCACGTAACTTGCCTATGTATTTTTCTACCTCTTCTATTTCAACTTTAACAGGAACGCGTTGGGTTACTTTTACAAAGTTACCTGTTGCGTTATCGGGTGGCAATAACGAAAACCTTGCACCCGTAGCATCGCTGAACGATACTATTTTGCCTTTCATAATCATATCGGGGTATGCATCCATTTTCACTTCTACTTCTTGTCCTTGTTTCATGTGGTTCAGTTGTGTTTCTTTAAAATTGGCAACCACCCAAAACTCCTTATCATTTACAACGGTAAACAATGGCGAGCCTGCTTGTACAAACTGCCCTTCATCTATATTACGTTTGCCTATTTTGCCATCGCTGGTGGCATATATTTTGGTATAGCTAAGTTTTAATTGTTGCTCGTTAATGCGGGCTTGTTTTACTTTAATTTGTGCCAATGCTTTATTAAGTTGTGCGGCCAGTACGTTCATTTTAGTTTGCGCTACGTTTACCTCATTCTTGGTAACATCATACTGCTTTGCTACTACATCTAAATTAGATTTAGAGTCATCGAACTGCTTTTGGGTAATGGCGCTGTTTGAAAGCAAATTCTGGTCGCGCTGCAAATCTTTTTGCGCCTTTTCTTTACGGGTTTGCGCTACATCTAAATTGCCTTTAGCCGATTCGATAGACGCTTGCGCATTAACTAACGATGCCCTTGCATTTTCAACATCGGTTTGGGCTTGTGCCATATCGGCAATCATTTCCTGTAGCTGCAATTCAAGTTCGGTGCTGTCAATTTCAGCTAATAATTCCCCTTTTTTTACAGTAGCATAATCTTCTACATATAATTTATCTACATACCCCGCCACACGTGGCAGTATGGGTACCAAACGTGCCTCAACCTGCGCATTATCAGTTGTTTCGTGGTGCATTTCGTACATTATCTTCTTATACCCAAAATAAGCGCCTGTCAATAGCACTAAACCTATAATTACGCGGGTTATAATAGTACGCGGTGTAGTCTTTTTTGCTTCGATGTTTTCCATTTAATTATTGTTTGACGGGGCGAAAGTAAACCAAGTTGACTAAATTGTCAATAGGGTTGACTACTTTTTTTTAAATGTTTATATTTGCACTGTGAACCGTAGAAAAACTATATTGAAGTGTTATGTTAGACAAGGCAGGTAAAAAAAGAATTGAAGACTGGGTGGAGCACCGCAAGCGCAACCCCGGCAGATTGGTATATATTATATATAGAAGGGTACACGAGTGGGCATCGAGGCGCTGGAAACAGGACGGATGGGAGAATTTGCAACCCGACCACTTGCGTTTAATTAGCATTATAGGTGCCGAAAGTATGAGCAATAATGAACTTGCGCAACGCGCCAAAGTAAGCAAGCAAGCTATGAGTAAAATGGTTGTAGCCCTCGAAAAATTCGACTTTATTGATGTGCAGCCCGACCCTAACGATAGTCGCGCTAAACTAATTTCCATATCTAAAAACGGAAGCCAGTTCCTTACTTACTTTAATAATTGCGGCGGCGACTTAATAGATGACTTTGCCTCCATTATAGGCCCCAAAAAAACCGAGCAACTAATTAACCTGCTTAGCGAATTAGCCGAAGGCTATATCGATCGCGAAAAAGCCGAGTTCGATAAAAAATAACAGTGATTATATATGACAGAATTTAAGAAGCCCATGCAATTGCGATGGGCCGACCTTGACCCTAACTTCCACGTACGCCATTCAGCTTATTATGATTATGCCGCCGAGCTACGCACCCTGTTTATTAGCAGCCAGGGCATAACCCCGCAAATAATGATTGAGCAACACTTTGGCCCTGTTTTATTTAGGGAAGAAGCCCTTTTTAAAAGAGAAATAAGGTACAGCGATGAAATATTCGTAAGCCTTAAACTTTTAAAAGCCAAGCGCGATTATACACGGTTTAGTTTTGTGCATGAAATTACCAAAGCCGATGGTACTATAGCTGCCGTAATAACGGTTGACGGCGCATGGATTGATACCCAAAAACGTAAAGTAACCGTACCGCCGCAGCAGGTAATAGCTATGACAGAGCATTGCCCCAAGCACGAAAACTTTGAGTGGTTTGATTAGTTAAACCTTAAGGATTCATCGGATGTGTACTTGTAGTAATTCGCGTTAGTGACAACTCATGAGTGTTACTACTACTTAACTGCTTTAATGGTACGCTCTATTTGTTCTTGGTGGCGCTTAAAGTGTATGTGCAAAAAGTTGAACATTTGGTAAATATTCATTTTGCCGGCACGGGTATGTTTCCATAAGCCTCGTTCTAAATCTTTATCATTCAATTTGGTTGTAACTTCTATAAATCCTTCGCGCAGTGTTTTCCATCTTTCTTCCAACTCGGTAAGCGGCATAAAGTTTTCCGATGGGGCTACTACCGCAGGCACTTTAAACTTTATAGGCAACATAAATATTACCTTCAGTAGCGTTGATTTATATAAACCCCTCAATCCTTCATTCTTTACCTCGGCAGTATTGCCTGCCTTTTTGCGCAAATAGGTTAACGACACATCATCGGCATTAATTAAATGTTCAATAACCTGTGCGGCGCTCCACGCATCGGGTGCGGGCTTTTTGTTTAGCAGGTCGTCGGGGTAGTTGCGCAGTTCTTTAAACAACTGCTTATGCTCCTTCTCCATGCGTGTTAACAGGTCTTTTAATTTCGTATTCATGGTTTGCTGATTTAGGGTAAAGTAAAAAACTATTTATCGAACCCTGTTAGATAGGGCTATGAGTATTGTTAGTAGGCATATTAGCCATACTTTGCTTATTTTTGCCGGCTGTGATTAAAATAGGACATATAGAGCTACCCGACATGCCACTGCTTTTGGCACCTATGGAAGATGTGAGCGACCCTCCGTTTCGCCATTTGTGTAAAAAGTATGGTGCCGATATGCTTTATACTGAATTTATTAGCGCCGATGGCTTAATACGCGATGCCGAAAAAAGCACTAAGAAACTGGATATTTTTGATGATGAGCGCCCCGTAGGCATACAAATATTTGGTGGCGATGAAGATGCCATGCGCCGCAGTGCCGAAATAGTGGAGGCTGCCAAACCCGAGTTATTAGATATTAATTACGGCTGCCCCGTAAAAAATGTGGTGTGCCGTAATGCAGGCAGTGGTATACTGCGCGATATTGATAAGATGGTAGCACTTACTGCTGCCATTGTAAAATCGACCAACTTGCCTGTTACCGTTAAAACCCGATTGGGCTGGGATGATAACAGCATTAAAATTGTTGAAATAGCCGAGCGCCTGCAAGATGTGGGCATTAAAGCCATAAGCATACACTGCCGCACCAAGCACCAAATGTATAAAGGCCATGCCCGTTGGGAATGGCTAACTAAAGTGAAAGAAAATCAACGCCTTACCATACCCGTATTTGGCAACGGCGATGTTGATACGCCTGAAAAAGCCGTTGACATTGTAAAAAAATATGGCGCCGATGGCATTATGATTGGCCGCGCCAGTATAGGCAACCCCTTTATTTTCCGCGAGGTAAAACATTTTATTGAAACAGGTACGCACTTAGCACCCGCCACTTTAGCCGAAAAATTAGATGCCTGCAAAACACACCTTACCCGTAGTATTGAATGGAAAGGAATGAGGTTGGGCATACTTGAAATGCGCCGCCATTACGGCCCTTACTTTGCCGGCTTGCCTAATATTAAAGCCTACCGCCAGCGTTTGGTAACATCGGAAGATGTAGCTGATATTTTTGCTACGCTTGATGAAATAGAAAGCGTATATGCCGATTACGTAATATACCCACGCCAAACAGCCACCCCTGTTTACGAAGGACTGGATGGGTAAGTTTACCCAACAACCTTTCAGAAACGTTTCATATATTCTTTATAACTTCATAACGGTTAAACTTGAATGATATGAAGAATTTATACCTGTGTTTAATGCTACTTTTATCGGTTACCTACCATGCAGTAGCTTCGTGCGGCAGTGGCCAATGGGAGGTTACGATACAAATACACCCCGATAACTATCCGAACGAAACAAGCTGGAAACTTTTCGATGCCCAAACCAATTTACCTATTGATTCGGGTCGCTTTACAGGCGATACCCTTTGCGTTCCATCGGGCCAGTGCCTGCAATTTACCATTTACGATGCCTACGGCGATGGCATGTGCTGTAATTATGGCAATGGCTCATACACCGTTACATTAAATGGTAATGTAGTAGCCCAGGGTGGGTCGTATGGTTATTCCGAATCTACTTACTTTAATTGTCCGCAAGGGTTTGATTGCAATAACCCTTTTGTTGCAGTAGTTGATACCATGACAGCCCCTGTACCTAACACTTGGTATGCCTTTATACCCGATAGCACCGGCAATTACAGCATAAGTAGCTGCGCAATGGGCAATACCTGCGATACTAAAATTTATATATACGACCACTGCACGGGTATAGTACCTACTGAAGATAACCAAGGCACTACTTTTTATAATGACGACAACTGCCCCAACTACCAATCGCAATTAAATGCAGCATTGGTAGCAGGTAATGTGTACTACATCCGCATTGGCGATTATGATACATCATGTAACGGGCATACCATTAAGTGGCAAATAGAATACTTAGGCGCTATAGTTGGTTGCACCGATCCTGCATCGTGCAACTATAACCCTTTAGCTACTGTAAGCGATAGTGCTTGTGTATACCCGCCAAGCCCGTTATGTCCCGCACCCGATTTAACGGTTGAGCAAACCGAGTTGATAAACAGCATGTACCTTTCAAATGTTACAGCCAACCAAGGCGACTGCTATGTTGCGGAGGGTTGTTTGGCAGGTTACGGCACCCGCAACCTGATACGCTTTACCACGCATATTAAAAACATAGGCGACCAAGATTATTTTATTGGCGCACCCGATACCGTGGGCAATCAATTTATATATGATGCCTGCCACCAGCACTGGCATTATGCCGGCTATGCCGAATATTTATTGTTCGATGCATTTAACCAACCTGTACAAAGCGGTTTTAAAAACGGCTTTTGTGTACTGGACCTTGAGTGCAGCGGTGGCGGACAAGGCAAATATGGCTGCGGCAACATGGGTATTACCGCTGGTTGCGGCGATATTTACGATGCAGGTTTAGATTGCCAATGGATTGATATAACCGATATTGACACAGGCAATTATATGTTGGTGGTGCGTGTAAACTGGGACCACAGCCCCGATAAGCTTGGCCATTTTGAAAAAACCTACAATAATAACTGGGCGCAGGTTTGCTTTAATTTATACTACGATAATAGCGGGGCTAAAAAATTTAATGTAATACAGCAATGCAATGCTTTTCTTGATTGCGCAGGAGATACTTTTGGCAACGCCCGGTTAGATTGTGCAGGTGTTTGCAACGGTTCATCAGTACGTGGCGATGTGAATGTGAGCCAAGCCGCCGACTCGGTGGATGTAGGGTTATACTTAAATGGTATTAAAGAAGAAAATATTGCTTTTACCACCTGCCTTGACCTAAACGGCGATAATGAAATTAATATAAAAGATGCCACCCGCTTAAACGGTTGCTTACTGTACGATAGCGGTACACACCATCACATTGGCACTTACCAAAACACGCATAAACATTGCGAGTTCCCGTTCAATATTGTAAATCCGTTTGATACGGTAACGTTTAGCATTGCAAATGTTGATTGGCAAAATCATTATGCCGACTTAAGTGTATACAACCCAACCTGCTACTTATTGGCTTATGAGTTTAAAATGCACGGCATGGTGGTTGATTCGATAATTAACTTAGCAGTAGGCAATTACACACCCGATTTACGTACCTCATCAACCGGGCATATAGTAGCGTTGTCTGAAGATGAAAACTCGCTGTTTAAGCAAACGGCACCGCTTAATTTTTTACGTATTTACTATAGCGCTTTAACTGATACACAAATTTGTATCGAACAAATGGTAGCTACGGTAAACTCAAACTACGAAGAAGTAACCGGGCGAATCGGTAACAATTGCCTGCAAATGCCAACTGAACCGGTAGGTGTAAATGACATAAGCAATACACGCCCCGAAGTAGCAGTAATACCTAACCCCAACAACGGGCAGTTCGAAATTTACTTAACTAACCTATCGTTACAAGGTGCACAAATAACCATTACCGATGTATTAGGCCGCGTGGTTTACAGTACGCAAAGTACTACGCTAACCAACCGCATGCTTATTGATTTAAGCAATAACCAAAGTGGTGTGTATATACTAAATGTAAACCTGAAAGGGCAAGCGCTTACTAAAAGGGTATTGGTTAAGAAATAGAAATGCTATATAATATAGTTGTTGGTAAGACTTTGCTATAGTACCAAAATGACAAAACATAAAAGCACCCCTCCAATGCGGAGAGGTGCTTTATTGCTAACCCTGATTCGTAATAATTATTAGCTTAAGGTAACAGCACCCTGGCCAATAACCTGTGTACCTTGATACACTTGTACTTTATAGGTACCGGGGGCTTGTATGTTTTTGCTCCAGTACACAATTACTTTCTTATTGCTTTGGTCGTACTCAAAATCGGCCTTTTTAGTATAAGGTATCATTTCGGCAGCTTCGGGGCTTTGTAACACACCCGAACCTTGGTCTTGCACCACAATGGTTTCGCCTTTAGGGTTTATAATACGTACATATAAACTTAGCGGGCCTGCATCTAACACTTTATTTTGTCCGGTTTCAAAACTAATTTTTAAGCTCTCGGCAGCTTTAGCATGTTTTACATCCACCTCTTTACCGTTGTTCCTTTTCTTAATAGCTTCTACATCTACTTTAGCAATTTGTAATAACGAACCTACCTCTACTTTTTTAGCTAAAGTTTTGTTGGTTTCGTTTAATTGTGCGGTAGTATTACGCTCATTAGTTAAGTCAGTATTCAACGTTGTATTTTGCGCTGTTAACGTTGTATTTTGTTCAGTTAGCTGGTTAATTTTCTGAGTCATTTCAGCAATTGAGCCTTCGTATTCAGCAATCATTTTTTTAGCCTTATTTAACTCGGCAGTAGTTAGCTTGCCCCTGTATAATAAGTTTTGCAAGTCTTTCTTTTGTTTATCTATTTCGGCTTGCTTGGCAGTAATAGCTTGATCCAATTCGACAGTCCTGCCTCTAAACTGTTCCAATTCAGCCCTTTTATCATCAAGGGTATCGGTTAAGCTTTTAAAGTGTTCTTCCAAAGCCATTTTTTGCGATCCGAGGTCGGTAGCATGGTGCTTTTCAGAAAAAAGCATATACATTGTTACACTATTAATAAGCAGTAGGGCTACTATAACACCTATGTAAGCTTTTTTATTGCCTGCTCTGTTTTCCGTGGTTTCCATGTTTAATTGGTTTTGTTAACAATTAGTGATGTAGACTTTTTTCCATATTTATTACTCAAATTGTTGTTTCGTTTTTTAGTTAACGACAAACTGTAAGCGTTTATTCCTCTTGTCTCAACTTATCCGGCAATTGATTTATTGTGTTATTTATCAATTATTTGCAATTGCCTTAAAATCTCCCCAACTGACAGTTCGTCTTACCTACATGACAAAAGCTGTGCCACGGCATTTTAGCACGCTTATTGTACATACTATTCCACAACTAAAACATAAAGAGATATGTACTTAATAATCATTTTAGCAATTATGCTTGTTAGCTGGTTAGTGCAATACAGGTTAAAAAGCAAGTTTAAAGAATACAGCCAGGTAGCCTTTAGGGGTAACTTAACGGGTGCCGAAATAGCTGAGAAAATGTTGGCAGATAACGGCATTAATGACGTAAAGGTAATGTCAGTGGAGGGGCAGCTAACCGACCACTATAACCCTGCCGAAAAAACGGTTAACCTATCGCCCGAAGTATTTGCAGGCCGTAGCGTTGCTGCTGCTGCGGTTGCCGCACACGAGTGCGGGCACGCTGTGCAACATGCCCGTGCTTATGCATGGTTAGGTTTGCGCAGTAAGTTAGTACCTACCGTTAGCTTTGCTGCACAATGGGTACAATGGATATTAATTGGGGGTGTGGTTATTGCCCTTATGGCCCCTATGGTAGGAATGGGTATAATTATGCTGGGTATTGTATTGTTTGCATTAACCACCTTATTCTCATTTATTACCCTGCCTGTTGAGTTCGATGCATCGAACCGTGGTTTGGCTTGGTTAAACTCGTCGGGCATAGTTAGCAGTCAGGAACACGAAATGGCTAAAGACGCACTATGGTGGGCGGCTATGACATACGTAGTAGCAGCGCTTTCATCGTTAGCTATGTTGCTTTACTACATATCCATATTCCTGCGCCGTAGGTAGGAGGGGAAATATGAAGTAAGATTTTAGAAGTTAGAATTAATACAAGGCGCTATCCGTAAAAGGATGGCGCTTTTTGTTTTACCCACCTCCGTACCCAATAAATCGGGGACACCTACGCCAGCGGAGCACAAAAAAAGCGCCTACCCAATTCAATAGGTAGGCGCTTTGCATTTAGTCTTGGTTCTTGACTCTTACATCTTGATTCTTAACTCTTGTATCTTGGTTCTAACTTCTATCGTCTAAACACGTGCTTTAATTTGCTTGTCGTGTTTTACTTCGTCAATTACTATTTTGCTTATTATCTCGTGCATAATTTCGGTAGTGCCTGCGCCTACTGTCATTAAGCGTATATCGCGTAGTGAACGGGCAATGCCGTAATCTTCCATATAACCCCAACCGCCGTGTATTTGCAGCGCATCGTTAATTACGTTAAAACTTTCTTCGCACACAAAAGCTTTAGCCATGCTTATAATTTTGTAAGCAGCAGGGCCGTACTCAATATACTCAGCCACCGCGCGGTAACTTATCGATCTACAAGCCTCAACTTTTATAGCCATTTGTGCCAACTTATGGCGCAACACCTGGAACTTTCCAATTTGCCTGCCAAATGCTTCACGTTCTTTCATGTATTTTTTGGCTTTCTCCATAGCGTTTTCAGCAGCAGCAGTACCTGTAATGGCAGCTATCAAGCGCTCCTCCTGAAAGTTGCTCATAATGTAGTAGAAACCGAAATGCTCTTCGCCCAACAAGGCACTTTTAGGCACCTTACAGTTTTCGAAAAACAACTGTCCGGTATCGCTACTGTGCATACCCAACTTGTTGTGCACCGCTACCGCGCTAAAGCCCGGTGTATCGGTATCAAACAACAATAAACTTAACTGGTGGCCAGGGCCTGTACGTACAGCCAATACTATAAAATCGGCCATGGTACCATTCGTAATAAACATCTTCGAACCATTTACTAAGTAGTGGTCGCCTTTATCTTCGGCAGTGGTTTTTATACCGCCTACATCGCTACCTGCGCCCGGCTCGGTAATACCTAATGCAGCAATTTTTTCGCCCTTTAATGCAGGTGCTAAATAGCGTAGTTTTTGCTCCTCGGTACCCATTGCATTTATAACTGGCAATGGCAGATAAGTATGCGCATATAAAGACATAGCCAACCCGCCAATGTTAGCTTGGCTTAACTCCTCCGATATTACTACTGCGCTCCAAATATCCATACCGCTACCGCCGTATTCAACCGGAAAACTAACACCAAAAAAGCCTTGCTCGCCCATTTTGCGAAATATCTCGGCCTCGCATATTTTATTCTCTTCCCAATATTTTACGTTGGGGGTTATTTCTGTCTCAACAAACTGGCGGAAACTTTGACGCAATAATTCGTGGTCTTCGGTAAAAGGATTGGTTGTCATATTTTAGTTTTTATAATTTTAAATGCGTTGTGTATTTACTAATGTAAACAGTTTTTATAAACCTTTGTTTGCTAAACGGGTTACGCATATTTTTAACAATCGGTTGGCGTTTTTAGGCTCAGCCTTTATCCGTGCAATCTTACTTCATAGGTATATTCAACAAGGCCCTTGTTTCATCAATAGTTGCTACCTCGCGGCCCAACATGCGTACTAAACCTGCGGCGGCCTCTACTAATTCGCCATTGCTTTTAGCCATTTCGCCACTTGGCAGGTAAAAGTTATCTTCTAAACCTACGCGTATGTTACCATCTATAGTTATAGCTGCGGCAATAGCTTGCCATTGTTTGCGGCCTATAGCCACCACTTGCCAAAAACTACCAGCAGGTACGCTTGCTGCTTGGTGCAACAGGTTTTGGGTTGATATAGGTATACCACCCAAAACGCCCATTACAAAACTAAACACATATGGCTTTTGCAATAAGCCCATATCAATTAGTGGGTTGGCATTATTTATATGCCCGTTATCGAACGCTTCCATTTCAGGTAGTGTTCCGGCTTCTTTCATTTTCTCTAAGTAAAACTGTATATCGCCAAACGGATTTTGGAAAACAAAATCGTGGTAAAAGGCTTTTGCTTTAGGCGAACAAATACCGTAGTTCATACTACCCATATTCAGCGCAGCCATGTCGGGTTTTAAAGCTGTAATATGGTGTATGCGTTCCTCGCGGCTAAGGCCTACTGCACCTGTGCTGTAATTAATTATAACGGTAGGGCAAAGTTTGCGCACCTCTT
>Ga0164241_10004303_pt1 | contig 13875 bp, 12 predicted proteins | sample OricomyardsoilBY_FD_108780 | JGI IMG/M metagenome (GOLD analysis project Ga0164241, IMG submission 108780) | Backyard soil microbial communities from Emeryville, California, USA - Original compost - Back yard soil (BY) | ecosystem: Environmental > Terrestrial > Soil > Unclassified | place: USA...
GCGCTTGCGCTGGGTTCGCTGCTGCTCGAAGGGAAGTCGGTACGCCTTACGGGGCAGGACGTCGAGCGTGGAACGTTCTCTCATCGTCAGGACGTATTGCACGACGCGGATACCGGCGAGACATACACGCCACTGCAGCACCTCGATTCTGCAAAGGGTCGCATCGAGCTGTTCAACTCTCCACTTTCGGAGACGGCGGTCCTGGGATTCGAGTACGGGTTCAGCGTGACGGTTGACGATACGCTCGTAATGTGGGAAGCGCAGTACGGTGATTTTGCCAATGTTGCCCAGACTGTGGTCGACCAGTTCATATCTTCGGGTCGGGCAAAGTGGGGACAGGAGTCCTCGGTGACGCTGTTGCTGCCACATGGTTACGAGGGTGGTGGCCCCGAGCACTCGAGTGCGCGCATGGAGCGATATCTCCAACTCTGTGCTGAGGGCAACATGTGCGTTGCCTATCCGTCCACTCCGGCTCAGTACTTCCACATTGTCCGTCGTCAGGCGAACAGTGCGGAACGCCGGCCGCTGATTCTGATGCAGCCCAAGAGCCTGCTGCGTTTGCCAGAGGCTGCGTCCAGGTTGAGCGACCTTGCAGGTGGATCATTCCAGGCAGTCATCGATGACGCCGCAGTCATGCAGCAGCGAGAGAGTGTCAAGCGCATTGTCTTCTGCACCGGCAAGATTTATTACGACATCCTCGAAAAGCGCAAGAAAAATGGCGGCGATGGTGTCGCGCTTGTGCGTGTGGAGGAACTATATCCATGGCCGCATGAGGAGATTGCGGCGGTGGTTGACTCGTATCCGGCAATCGAAGATGTGGTATGGGCGCAGGAAGAGCCGAAGAACATGGGCGCATGGTCTTTTGTGTGGCCGCGACTCCGTGTCTCGACCGGTAATGCAATCACCATTCGCTACATCGGCCGTTCGGAGCGCGCGAGTCCCGCCGAGGGTTATGCGGAGCCTCACAAGGCCGAGCAGGAGCGCATCGTGACGGACGTTCTGACACTGCCTCAGCCGGCACAGGGGGGGCGCACGCGCGCAGCGGCGCGTTGACGGTGTGGTCCATTGCACGTATCTGCCGACAGGCATTGCTGTCGGCTGCAGCTGTCGCAGCGACGACGGCATTGATGCCGCTCTCCTTGAAAGCTCAGGCGCGCGGCATCGTCGCATCCGCGGAGGCGAAAGCGGACGCTGGTGTCCACGATAGAGTCCTCGTCATCGGCGCCCACCCTGACGATGAGGATACCCAACTCATCGCATGGCTTGCACGCGGTCACAGGGCCGAGACGGCGTATCTGTCGCTGACACGCGGCGACGGTGGCCAGAATCTCATCGGCAACGAGCTTGGTGATGCGCTCGGCGTGATTCGTACGCAGGAACTGCTTGCGGCGCGTCGTATCGATGGTGCACATCAGTACTTCACGCGTGCCTATGACTTCGGGTTCTCGAAGACTGCCGCGGAGAGCTTCTCTCACTGGCCGCGCGATTCAGTACTCGGCGACATGGTCAAGGTTGTGCGCGGATTCCGGCCGCAGATCATCGTTTCAGTGTTTTCAGGTACACCGCGCGACGGACATGGACAGCACCAGGTCGCGGGAATTCTCTCTCGCGAAGTGTATGACGCTGCGGCTGATACGGTGCGATTTCCGACACGAAAGTTCGGTGCGCCGTGGACCGTGCTCAAGTTCTATCGCGGTGCGCGGTTCTCAGCCTCGGACGGCACCATATCGATGAACGTCGGCGAATACGATCCCATACTTGGGTTGACGTATGCGGAGATCGCGGCTGAGAGTCGCAGTCAGCACAAGTCGCAGGGGTTCGGGAGCACGCCGCGAAAGGGCGTCGTCATGGACTATCTGCGTCGTGAAGCGACTCGTGTGAACGCGGCGACGCCAGCAACATCCGAACGCTCCATGTTCGATGGAATCGATACCACGCTGCACGTGACGCAGGCGGATCGTGACCGTGTGGCAGTGGCGGACGCCGGTGTCGATGTCGAAGCAATTGCGGACCGTCCCCGTGTCGCGCTGGGTGACAGCGTTCCGGTGCATGTCGCTGTGTACGTTCGCGGTGTCGTTGACAGCAGCTCGCTCCATACTGTTTACGTGCATGGCGACAGGATCACTCAGCCGTACTGGCTGGTGCGTCCCCGCATCGGCGATCTGTTCGCATTCGCATCCGACTCGATATCCGACGACGCACGGGAAAAGACGAGCTGGCTGCCCGTCGAGGTGAAGTTGGCAGGTCACGAGCCGATCACAGTCAGAACGCCGGTGGTTTATCGGTACGCCGACCCCGTGCTGGGCGAGATATTGCGGCCCTTGGCGACTGCTCCCGGTATCTCAGTGACATTTGCCCGTGATATCGAGCTCGCGCGCGCGGGCGCTCCACTGGATCGTACGTTCCAGGTGACGCTTCGTTCATCGTGGCCGACGACGCATGACGTTTCACTTTCCGTGTCACTCCCGTCCGGCCTGAAGACTGATTCCGCGACTCGTCGGGTAGCGCTTGCGGCTGGTGCGACACGGACGATAACATTCCGCGTTACCGGCCGACTTTCTCCGGGCGTGCATCATGTACGCGCCGTGGCCGTCGATGGTATGCAGAGGGATAGCATTGGATTCATTCCGATCGAGTATCCGCACATCACGCCAGAGCGTATGTATCGCGCCGCCGATGTTCCGATTCAGGTAGTGGACGTGATCGTGCCGGCACATGCAACGATCGGTTATATACAGGGCGTCGGTGATAACGTAGCGAATGCGCTGCGTGACCTTGGTCTGGTCATTCACGAGATCGATCCTGCATCGCTGCCAACGACCGATCTATCGACATACAGCACCATAGTTATCGGTCCGAGAGCATACCAGGCGAATCAGCTGTTGATGAACAACAATTCGTACCTGATGAATTATGTCCGCGCTGGAGGCAACCTGGTTGTGCAGTACGGCCAGAACGAGATGCAGCAGCCTGGTCTGATGCCTTATCCGATCACGCTAGCGCGGCCGGCCGCGCGTGTCACGGACGAGAACGCACCGGTCACCATACTTCAGCCTCGAAATGCACTTCTAGATTCACCGAATCGGATAACCGATGCCGATTTCACCAACTGGGTGCAGGAGCGCGCCACATACATGCCGAGCACTTTTGATCCGCATTACTCGGCGATGTTGAGCATGAACGATCCTGGTGAAGCGGCGAACAGTTCCGGTCTGCTTACTGCCACCGTTGGCAAAGGTCGCTATACGTACGTGACGCTCGCGCTGTTTCGTCAGCTTCCAGCCGCGGTACCGGGTGGCGCACGCATATTCGCGAATCTATTGAGGTGAAACTTCGCCGGGCTGGAATGGGCATCGCCTGTGCTGTGATGGCGGCGATGCTCGGCTCGTGCGTGCATGACAACCGAACGGTTCTTACGGTCTACTCGCCGCACGGAATCGACCTCCTCAAGTTCTATGAAACAGGATTTGAGAAGAAGTATCCGACGATAGATGTGCAGTGGGTCGACATGGGTTCGCAGGAAGTTCTGGATCGAATCCGCGGCGAGGCTGTGAATCCTCAGGCCGACGTGTGGTTCGGCGCGCCGAGTGAGTCGTTCGCCCGCGCAGCCCAGGCGAACCTTCTCCAACCGTATCGTCCGACATGGGCAAGCGCCGTACCGGCGGAAGCGCACGATCCCAGGGATCTCTGGTACGGGACGTATCTCACGCCCGAAGTCATTGCATACAACGGTGATGCGATACCGCGCGACAGTGCGCCGCAGGATTGGGCCGATGTAGTAGATCCGAAGTGGCGCGGCAAGCTGATCATACGCGATCCGATAGCCTCGGGGACAATGCGGGCGATATTCGGCGCGATGATCGCCAAGAGCGTCACCGAGACGGGGTCGCCGCAGCGCGGATATGACTGGCTGTTGAAGCTCGACGCAAATACCAAGGAGTACGTACTCAACCCGACGATTCTCTATCAGAAACTCAAGAGTCGGGAGGGGTTGATCACATTGTGGGATATGCCGGACGTGGCTACGATGCGTGATCGGGTGGGGATTCCGATCGACTATGTCATCCCGAAGAGCGGTACACCTCTATTAGTGGATGCGATCGCGATCGTACGCGGCACCAAGCATCTGCGTGAAGCGGAGTTGTATTATGAATTCGTGACATCCGAGCAGGCACAGCTCCAGGCATCTCGTCAGTTTCTCAGGATTCCTGCACGCACGGACATTCCGCAAGACTCTCTTCCGGCCTGGATTCAAACAGCGATGAAGCAGATCAAACCGATGCCGGTCGATCAGAACCTTCTTGCACAGCATCTGAACGAATGGATGCGGTACTGGGATTCACACATACGAAATCACGGATGAGCGTGGACAACGATGGCCTGATTGTCGACTCGATTGCGCGCTCTTTCAATGGTCAGCGAGCGGTCGATCAGGTGTCATTCGAAGTGCGACCTGGCGAGTTGGTTGCGTTAGTGGGCGCGTCTGGTTCGGGAAAGACAACGACGTTGCGGATCGTCGCTGGATACGAGCAGCCGGACACCGGCCGCGTGTTGTTCGGTGGCAAGGATTTTACTCGACTCGGTCCGGCAAAGCGTGGTTTCGGAATGGTGTTTCAGCACTACGCGTTGTTCCCGCACATGTCGGTGCTTGAGAACGTCGCTTTCGGTCTGGAAGCACGTGGGGTAGGTCGCTCCGACAGGCGTCAGCGCGCCGGCGCGGCGCTGGAGCGTGTCGGGCTCAATGGCAAGGGCGACCGCATGATTCAGCAATTGTCCGGTGGCGAGCAACAGCGAGTAGCGCTCGCACGTGCGGTAGTGATCGAGCCGCGCTTGTTGCTGCTTGACGAACCGCTGTCGAATCTGGATCCGACACTCCGCGCGAGTACACGCGACGAGTTGCGAGCGACGCTCAAGGCTACCAGCGCGCCGGCGCTTTTCGTAACGCACGATCAGGATGATGCCTTCGCCATTGCCGATCGCATTGTGTTGTTGGCGCAAGGGCGTGTACTGCAGACCGGATCTCCCGAAGATCTTTATGATCGACCCGCATCTCGCCAGGTCGCAAAGTTCATCGGTCACGCTACACTCGTTCACGCCCGGCGTCAGGGTGAATTTGCGTCTGTGACGATCGACGGAACCACACACAGAGTTGCGTTGAGCTCCTTTGCGAATTTGTCAGATGGAGTGATCGGCGCGATCGTATTGCGTCCGGAAGCTGTGGAAATCGTAACGGATGCGCCGGGGCCGGAGCTGGATGGCGTGTGGCCCGCAGTTGTGGATGCTCGGCGGTTTGCTGGGGCCGGATTTGTGTATCGCCTTCGCCTCGATCATGAGACCGTGATCGACGTGGCATCGCGAGATCGCTTTGAGGCAGGCAAGACGGTCGGCGTGCGCATCACGCGGCCGGTACCGATGGTTCCATGACGATCGCGGGTTGGTTCGAGGGCCGAAGCCGCACCGAGCGCCTCGCGACACTTGCGGCGCTGCCGTTGCTGCTGATCCTGGCGTGGACTGTCATCTACCCGAACCTCTCCGTCATTGCCGGAAGCTTCGGGCACTGGCGGGAGTTCGCCGAATCTCCGTCCGATGTCGAGGCACTCAAGAACAGCATCATAATCGCTGTTGCCTCGGTCGTCGCTTCGCTGGCGATCGGCGTGCCACTGGCATTTCTCCTGACGCGCTTCGACTTTCCTGGTCGCACATTGCTGCGCGCAGCGGCGCTCCTGCCGGCTGCACTTCCGCCGTTGGTAGGTGTCATCTCATTTCTATTCCTGTATGGCGACACGGGAGTAATTACGCGTGTCACGCAGCTCGTGCTGGGACTCAAGGAAGTGCCGTGGCATCTCAATGGCATAGGCGCGATCATCTTCATCCACGCGTACACGATGTATGTGTACGTATATCTGTTCGTTTCGGCCGGCCTGGAACGCTACGAGTCGTCACTCGACGAAGCGGCGGTCGGGCTCGGAGCCGGGACGTTTCGGCGGTTGACGCGTGTGACGCTTCCGTTGCTCACGCCAGCGATTGCGGGATCTGCACTGCTGGTGTTCATGAGCGCGCTGGGTTCATTCTCGGCGCCATACGTGTTCGGTGGCGGCATTCGAGTTCTGTCCACGCAGATCCTGAATTCAAAGCTCAACGACGCGATGGGGTTGGCGTACGTAGAGACGACGGTACTGGCGATCAGCGCGGTAGCTGGTTTGATGTTGTTTCGCTGGCTCGAAGGGAAGCGTGCGTATGTCGCGGCAGGAAAGGGTGGCGCGAGCAGACAGCCGGTGCGTTCCCGGTCGGCGCGGATCTGTCTGGCATGCGCTGCCGGCATGATTGTTCTCGTGCTCGTTCTTCCGCATCTGATGATCGTTCTGGTGTCGTTCGCCAAGGACGGCGCATGGACGACGCAGATGCTGCCGCCTGAATACACGACGCATAACTACGCTGGCCTGTTCACGACCAATCAACTCTGGACTCCTATCCGGAACAGCATTGTCATGTCGGTGCTTGCCACAGCCGCGGATCTGGTGTTCTGCGTAGCTGCTGCGTATCTCATCGTGACGCGTAGGTTCAGCGGCCGCAAATTGCTGGAAATTCTGGTTGCGCTTCCGTGGGCAATTCCAGGGACGGCGGTCGCACTCGGGCTGCTTGCAACATTCAATACGAACAACCTTGCTGCTGGCAAGGTATTGCTTGTCGGTACGTTCTGGATTCTCCCCTTGGCGTATTTCGTGCGCAATATTCCGCTTGTTTCGCAGGCGGTGGAAGGCTCGCTCCGGCAAATGGATCCGTCGCTTGAGTCGGCTGCTCGCGGGCTGGGGGCGTCGTGGTGGATGGCGGTACGCCGTGTGGTGTTGCCGGCTGCGCGACCTGGCATTGTAGCTGGCGCATTGCTGGCATGTGTAACGGCGGTCGGCGAATTTGTGGCAAGTATAGTGCTGTACACGCACGGGAATCGCCCGATATCCATCGAAATACTGGCGCAACTGCGGTCATATGCGTTCGGGACCGCGTCGGCGTACAGTGCATTGCTTATCGGTCTCGTGCTCATCATGGCGCTGACCGCTCGGATCGCGGAATCGCGCATGAAGTGAGGTCCTGATCTGGTGACTGAAAAGACAGAAGATGATCTCCCCCGTGTGGTGGTGATCGGCGGTGGTTTTGGTGGACTGATGGTCGCGAAGAAGCTGCGTCGTCTCAAGGCGCACGTCACCGTGATTGATCGCACGAACTACCACCTGTTTCAGCCGCTGCTCTATCAGGTTGCGACCGCGTCGCTTGCGCCGAGCGATATAGCCGCCGCGATCAGGCACATCCTCAGGAACAACAGCAATACCGTGGTGGAGCTGGCGGAAGCCAGCGAAGTCGATACCGTTGCCAGAATCGTAAAGTACACGGATCCGTCGGGGCGGCGACCCGACTTTCAGATTCCGTTCGATTATCTGGTAGTCGCCAGCGGAACTCGACATTCATACTTTGGCCACCCCGAGTGGGAGTCGCTCGCGCCTGGATTGAAGGGAATCGAAGACGCGCTCGAAATGCGTCGTCGGTTCCTCCTGGCGTTCGAGGAAGCCGAACGCGCAGCGACTCCAGTGGAGCGCGATGAGTGGCTGACGTTCGTTATCGTAGGTGCTGGTCCCACAGGGTGCGAACTAGCAGGGGTGATGCAGGAGATTGCACACGGCATGCGCAAGGATTTCAGGCGGACGGACACGAGTGATACGAGCGTGATACTGCTCGAGGCCGGCCCGAGGATCCTCCCAGCCTTCCCTGAATCGCTTGCGACCCGCGCCCGTGAAGATCTGGCGAAGCTGCGCGTGGACGTACGAACTGGCGCTGCAGTGACGAAGATCGACCGTGGCGAAGTACATGTCGGCGAGCATGTAATCAGAACGCGGACGATATTCTGGGCGGCCGGAAACGTGGCATCGCCGATATCGAAGTCGCTTGGCGTGCCACTTACAAAGACGGGCCAGGTCATCGTCGAACGCGACCTCTCCATACCAGGCCATCCAAACATTTTCGTCATAGGCGACCTTGCACACGCGCTGCAAGGTGATGGTAGGCCGTTGCCCGGTGTTGCCCAGGTTGCGATGCAGGAGGGGCGGATAACGGCAAGGAACATCATCGCAAGTATCGAACGGGTGCCGCGCACCGAGTTCAATTATTTCAACAAGGGTGATCTCGCGACGATCGGACGAGGCAAGGCAATCGCCAATCTGTTCGGCGGCAAGATCCAGCTCGCGGGGCGAGTGGCATGGATGATCTGGCTTGGCATCCACATCACATACCTCATCGGATTTCGAAACCGGCTAAGCGTGCTACTGCAGTGGGCGTATGCCTACTTCACCTATCAACGCGGCGCGCGTCTCATCACTGAAACGCCACGATCAGACATAACGCGCCAGACAACCTGAATCAATTCAGGTTGCAGCTCTCCCGCACGTCACGCAGAATTTCCACGAAGCATCCATTTCCGATCCGCACGCCGGGCAGCGACGCGTACGTAGGTTCTCGCCGCAGTGGGGGCAGTAATTGGTTTCGCGCCCTTCTGGTAGCGTGCCGCCGCAAAAGCGACAGTCCGTCGCCGCGTCTGTCGCGGATAGCGACTCCAGCAACGTCGGAACCGGATTTGTAGCAGCTGCCGGTGCGACATTTCCGGGCGACATCGCGTCGAACGCAGCGACCGCTCCCTGGCCGCCGGAGATACTTTCGCTCTGGTTGTCGTGTTCATCAAGCAACGCCGGTGTGTTCATCCCGGATGCTGTGACAGCCGGCACTGGAGTCTGCGCCGATTCGGCCGCGGCTGTAAGCGTGACTGTCGCGTCAGCAAAGTCCTTGAAGATGCCAGGATCACCGGTGGGTGAAGCAAGTTCGCGCCGGAGCGAGTCCTGCATAGCAGCGTCGGCGACGATGTAGCCGCGTTCTCCTGAAAGAAGCCGCGCGATTGCAGTTTCGTAATCGTCGTTTGTCTCGATCGCCAGCTCTCGGCGGTTGTGTCTGTACGGGACGATCTGTTCGTAAAGCTCACGTACGCTGAACGGGATCTTCAGGTATTCCGGGCGGGTGGCGCGAACGTTGTGCACCAGCCGGCGGTGAAGGCGATCTAGATCGTCCATTCTCGGTACTTTCCTCTGAATGTTTCGTGACTTGGAAATGGTGCCACTGATTGCTTCGTAACGCCAGTCCCCCCGTGCTCTTCCATCCACGCATCAAACGCAGATGGGATCAGCCCGGGTGAGTCATTCTGGGATGCAGCAGCTCGGGTAGCAAGCTCATTGGCATACTCGTTCTGCGGCTGACCATTGTGACCACGAACCCAGCGCCATTCGCAGTGGTGAGTACCGAGCGCGCGAAGAGCCTCCTTCCAGAGCTCGAGGTTTTCAATCGATCCACTCTTGCTCCTCCATCCCTGTTTCGCCCATCCGTGAACCCAACTGGTCATGCCGTCCACGATGTAACGCGAGTCCGTCGTGAAGACTACCGCAAAACTCTTGCGCTTGGCAGAGATGCCACGGAACGCCTCGATTACCGAGCGCAGCGCCATCCTGTTGTTGGTTGTCGCTGGCTCGCTTATCCAGTAGTCCCATCGGGTGATTTTCCCACTCGCAGGACTCTGCCACTCGACAAGTCCGCCAGCGCCGCCCGGGTTGTCGCCGTCGCGGCCGTTGCCAAGGCATGACTCATCGGCGTAAACCGCGATCAATTCCGCCGGTACTTCAGGCATCCACAACCTCGAAGCCTTCAAGATCGTCGAGATAGATGGTCATCCGATCGCCCGTCGCCGGCTGCACCGTCTCGATCGCCTCGCGGCCAGCGCGTAGGCCGAGGGACTCGGGACGAACCACGAACTCCGATCCCCGCCTGTATACCACGATCCGGCGCCCGTCGGCGATAGCGCGCTCCAGCAAATTGTACTGCCTGGTCGAGAGTTGCATCTAACGATTCTAATCGCCGGTCGCGCTTCCGTGGAACCGAGCCGCTCGGTGTGTTTCAGCGCTCGGTGTTACACCACGAGCGAACAAAGCGTCGGAGTACGCGAGTGGCCGCATCGATCTCCGTGATGGGGACGAATTCCGTTGCCGAATGGGCCAGCGCGATATCACCCGGTCCAAAGCAAATTGCCGGCACTCCGGCTGCGTTCAACAATGCGGCGTCGGTCCAGGCGCTGAGCCCTTCTATCGGTGTCGGTAACTGCTCCTGTCTCAAGGCGTTCGACATTGCCAGCATGACCGGCTCGTCTGTAGCGACATCGCTCGGTCCCTGCGATGTAGTCAGTGATACGTCGACCTGGAGATCGGGATGGCTTTCGCGGACACGTGCTATCGCGGCGCTGACTTCATCGATGCAAGTCTGTTCCGACTCGCCTGGAAGGGTCCGTCGTTCCAGTTCGAGCGTGCACAGTTCAGGATAGGTGGAAAGACCCGAACCGCCGGAAATAAGCGACATATGAAGCGATCCGCGCCCGAGCAGCGGATGAGTCGCCTTGTGCAGTGATTCTCGCTGAAACCTGTCCAGCTCGGCGATGACGAGCGCTGCATTGGTGATGGCGTCGATACCGATGTCGTATCGGCTACCGTGCGCCGCGCGACCGTGGACATCCAGACGGAGCCAGACAAAGCCGCGATGGACGGGACAGAGGGCGAGCCCAGTCGGCTCGGTAATGACAGCTGCATCGGCGCGAATGCCGGACGCGATAAGGGCGCGAGTGCCCAGGCTCTCGTATTCCTCGTCGATTACGAGAGCGATTATCACCTCGCCGCTGATGCCGAGCGCTACTGCGTCCCGTGCTGCGACGCACATGGCTGCGATTCCGCTCTTCATATCCGCGGAGCCGCGACCATAGAGTCGGCCATCGACGATGCGGGGATCGAAGGGCGGATGGGTCATTCCATCAACGCCTACGATGTCGAGATGCCCATTCAGCATCAGTGATCGCGCTCCGGACGAAGCCCGGCCTGCGCGTGCGACAACGTTGAACCGTCCGTCGACGACTTCCTGCTTCGATACGTCGAAGCCCCAGTTCGAGAGCAGATCGGCCAGAAAAAAAGCAGCCTGATGCTCACCGGGAGCATCAGGCACCAACGTAGGATTTCTGGAATCGATTGTTACGAGCTTTGCCGTAAGCTCGGCCGCCGTCATTTACGCTTCGTGGTCGCTTTCTTGGCGGCGGTCTTCGCGACCGGCTTTTTGGCGGGAGTCTGATCGCTTTTTTCGGCAGCTTGCGCGACAGGCTTCTTGGCCGCGGTTTTGGCCGGGGCAGGCTTGGCTGGCGCAGGTTTGGCTACCGCAGGCTTGGCTACCGCAGGCTTGGCTACCGCAGGCTTCACGGCGGCCACTTTCGGAGCGACTGGCTTCGACGCAGCGGCGGACGCAGCAGGTGCTGCCACTGACGAAGCCACTGGCTTGGCGGCCGGTGCGGCTTTTGGAGTGGCGGCTGGGGCAGCTGTAGCGATCGGCTTTGTGGCGGCCGGTGTGTGCGGTGCGGCGCTTACCACCGGCGCGGCTGCGTGGGCCGACGGTGTTACGACAGCTTTCGGCGCTGGTTCCGGTTCCGGTGCCCGCGTCGGAGGAGCAGGACGTCCTACCTGGGCCGCTTCGGCCTGCCGGATTAGCTTGTCGGCTTCTTCCTGGGTCATCTGGCCACGTCGGACCATATACTGAACCAGGTCGCGAGCGCTTTCGAGGACAAAACCAGTCAGACCGGCGGCAGCGTTTACCACATCTTTCATCGCGGCGGCCATCTTACTGCCTGCCTCGAGGCTGATCTCGTGAGCCTTGGCGGTCATCTCCGCCACAGTATCCTTCACATCGGCGCCACGGTGTCCCGGGCTGCGCTTTGGGGGAGGAGGAACTGTTGGAGGAGCCACCGGGGTCGCCGGAGTTTCTGGCGAGACCTCAGGCGTTGCTGACTTATCGGCCATGGGCAGCTATTTTGGGCTGTTGGGGAGAAGGGTAGAAACCGCGCTAAGTATATGATTTTTCAACACTTTCGCAACCCACTTGCGCTATGGGGTGGCGTATCTGCGAGCTTTAGTGGATATTATGGCCGGAATGGGCGCATTCTGTCCTACGCACGTAACCGCAGGTAACATCCGTGACCTCTGAGACCAGCCCGGTCGACCAGGCCGACCTCGATCAGGAGGTTATTCAAAGGGTATTGAACGGGTCGCGAGACGCGTTCGAGCTCCTCATCGTGCGATACAGCGATCCGCTGTACAGGCACGCGCTCGGCATGACTGGGAGTCCGGATGTAGCGGAGGACATTCTCCAGCAATCGTTCATAAAAGCTTACGCCCACCTCGGCGAGGTTCGCGGCCGGTTCGATGCCTGGGTCTTCCGCATCGTGGCGAATGCCTGCAAGGACTGGCTGAAGAACATTCGCCGGTCCCACATTAGTTACGAAGAGGACGATCAACCGTCCTCATATTCGACGCCCGAAGAGGAACTGGATCGCAATGAATTGCGTTCAGATCTCGAAGTGGCGCTCGCCGCTCTTGCGCCCGCATTACGCGAAGCTTTTGTGATGAAGCACGTGGAAGGACGGTCGTATGAGGAGATGGCGGAGCTGTTGCGTACAACGGTTGGGGCCCTCAAAATGCGTGTCCATCGCGCGAGAGAGGCACTCCAGCACTTGCTAGAGGGGAAATACGCGTGATGTACGACGACCTGAATACGCCAGAAGATCATTCCGATCCGGCGCTCGACTTCGAGCTACCGCGGTCAAGGACCAACGGCATGGGGGAAGGAGCTGCACGCCATCTCCCAGATCGCGAGGTTCCGCTCCCCAACACCGGCGCTGTCTCCGTGCTGCATCAATGGCTGGACGGCGAAGTCGGTGTGGCCGTAGTTCGTGCCAGCCAGGGTGGGAACGATGCGGTCGACCTGTGGACGAAGATCCACGACGAAGCCGAGACGCTGCGAAGCCGAACGACGCCGCTCTACGTGCACAAGCGAATCATGGACTCGCTGCCTGACGACAAGTATCGCGGTCATCATCCATGGTACAAGCGTTCAATTTCCATGAATCCGGCGATGTTGATCGTTGGAGCGGTTGCGTTGATCGCAATCGGCGTCTTCGTCGCACGGATGGTGCTTCGGTAACACTGGCATCACTCTGATGCCGAATACTCACTAGCTGACTGAACTGAAAACATTCACAGTGCTTGGAGCCGCGGTGTTTGCCGCGGCTCTTGTCTTTTTTTCTACTGGTGCACCGGGTCCCGGACTGGATCCGGATTCGATGGCGTACGTAGGTGCGGCAAAATCGCTGGTGCAAACCGGCCGAATGCGCGTGCCCACAGCGAAGTGGGCGAGAGTCGACTCGACATCCGCCCTGTCGCTCTGGCCTCCGGGTTATCCGGCTGTGATCGCGCTGCCCGTAGTATTTGGCGTATCGCCGATACAGTCGGCACGCTGGATCAACGTGCTTGCGGCCGGAGTTACAGCCGCGGCGATCGTGCTGCTGATAGCTGTTCCGATTGGTTATACAGCTGGCGTTGCCGGAGTGCTGGTCGTTTTCGCCACGCAGGCGTTGTTCGACACACAGATATCCGTGTTGAGCGAGCCGCTGTTCATCGCGCTGTTACTGATTCTCCTGATCGTGATGATTCATGCGCGTGACAGACTGCTGCTCCTGGGCGTGATTTCTGCCGCGGCGGTGATGGTGCGCTATGCTGGTGCGGCGGCACCGCTGGCGGCCGTCGTGTGGACGTTGCTGGATTCGCGGCATGACTTGCGAAGCCGACTGCGTCGTAGCGTCACAGTTGCGATAATTCCGTTGATTGCCGTTGCATGGTGGTTCATGCGCACGGCCATCGCGCCGGATCGACACGCGACGCCCCGGTTGCGATTGTACGGAGGCTGGGCGGCGACGCTGGGCCA
>Ga0164241_10004304_pt1 | contig 13874 bp, 15 predicted proteins | sample OricomyardsoilBY_FD_108780 | JGI IMG/M metagenome (GOLD analysis project Ga0164241, IMG submission 108780) | Backyard soil microbial communities from Emeryville, California, USA - Original compost - Back yard soil (BY) | ecosystem: Environmental > Terrestrial > Soil > Unclassified | place: USA...
CCGAAGGAGCAAAGCCTCGCACGTATCTCGAGTCTCTTCCCGGTGCTCGAGCAGCGGCTGCAGCAGGACTGCGGCACTCTCAGCGGCGGGGAGATGCAGATGCTCGCAATCGCGCGCGCGCTGCTCTCGTCGCCGCGTTTGCTCCTGCTGGACGAGCCTTCGCTCGGGCTCGCTCCGCAGCCGATTGCGCGCGTCTACGAGTCGCTCGGCGAGTTGAACGAGGAGGGGCTTGCGATGGTCCTCGTCGAGCAGAAAGCGGTCCCGCTGGCGCGGACGCCGGATCTCACGATCGTGCTCCATCACGGGCGCGTCGTCTACCAGAAGGAAAACACCCGGCCGGACGAGACTGAGCTGGCGGAGCTCTACCTCGGGAAGGTGGAGCGATGAGGCGGCTGGCGACGACAGCGCATGCTCTCCTCGCCCTCTATCGACCGCTGATTGTGGCCGCGACGATCGTCGCGGTCGTCGTGATCCCGATCGGGGGCTCGCGGCTCTGGATCTACAACATGCTGAACGTCGCGATCTTCGCGCTGCCCGTGATCGGGCTCGCGGTCATCACCGGCCGCGCCGGACAGGTGTCGTTCGCGCAGACGACGTTCATGGCGATCGGGGGCTACGGAATTGCGATCTTCACGACACGACTCGGGTGGAACGCCTGGCTCGGTCTCTTCCTGTCGGCGCTGATCGCTGCCGCCGCAGCGGTCGTGATCGGCCTGCCGATGCTTCGTCTGCGCGGCCACTACCTGGCGATGGGGACGTTCGCGCTCGCGCTCGGGACGACGTCGTTCGCGCTCGCCGCAACGTTTCTGACCGGCGGGTCGATAGGGATCTCGGGTGTTCCCGCGCTGGAGATCGGCAGCGTCTCGTTCTTCGACCAACGGAATGCCTACTTCCTGTGCTGGGCGTTCGTCGCGCTCGGGCTCGTCGTGCACGCCCTCCTCTATCGCTCCTACGTCGGGCGCGCGTGGCGCGCGGTCGCGCTGCGCGAGGACGTCGCGGCGAGCCTCGGCGTCAATAACCAATGGTTCAAAGTTCTCGCCTTCACCATCGCTGCGGTGATGGCGTCGGTCGCAGGCTCGCTCTATGTCTCGATCACGAGCTACGTCTCGCCCGATCTCTACGACGCCGGGGTCGGCGTGAACCTGTTCGTGATGCTCTTCATCGGCGGTCGTGCAACCCTGTTCGGGCCGGTCGTCGGCGCTGCGATCGTCACGCTCGGGCCGCAGGTGTTCTCGGGGATCGCCGAGTGGCAGAACATCATCTTCCTCACCATCCTGCTCGTCGTGATCCTGTTCCTTCCGAACGGGTTGCTCGGCGGCGGCGCGCCGGTGCCTCGGCTTCGACAGTGGCTCCCGACCGCGCTGCCGCGGAAGGACGTCGCAGCGTGAGCGTCGCAGCCGTCGAGACGGCCCGCGAGACCGAAGCCGACCTTGTCGCCTCCGGCGTCCGCAAGGCGTTCGGCGGTGTCGTCGCGGTCGACAACGCCTCGATCACCGTCAGCGAGTCGCGCATCTCGGGCCTGATCGGGCCGAACGGCGCGGGCAAGTCGACGCTGCTCTCGATCCTGTCGGGCTTCCTGCGCCCGGACGCGGGCACGGTTCGCCTCGGCGAGCTCGACGTCGCACGCCGCGGGCCTGCGACCGCTGCGCGGCACGGTCTGATCCGCACGTTCCAGGCCGCGGCGCCCGTGCGGAGCCTCAGTGTGGGCGACAACGTCCTGCTCGGGATGCATCTGCGCTTCACGGGCGGCCCGCTGGCCGTCCTCCTGAGGACGCCGACGATGCGCGCGCAGGAACGGCAGGCGCGAGGCGAGGTTGCGGCGCTCCTCGAGGACATCGGGCTATCCGACCTGCAGGATGTCGATGCCGGCCGTCTCACGTTCGGGCAGCTGCGCTTCCTCGAGATCGCGCGAGCGCTCGCGGCGCGGCCGCGCCTGCTGCTGCTCGACGAGCCGACCGCGGGATTAAACACGGTCGAATCGGACAGGCTCACCGCGCTGATCACGTCGATCTCCGGCCGCGGCGTCGGGCTGCTCGTGGTCGACCACAATGTCCCGTTCCTGTTCGCGATCTGCGACCGGATCACCGTCATGAACTACGGCTCGATCATCGCCGAGGGGCCGCCGAGCGAGATCGAGACGGATCCCGCCGTGCGTGAGGCGTACCTGGGGACCGAGCGAATCGTGGAGGTGGCACAGGCCGAATGACCATCGTCATCGCAATCGGGATCGCGACCGGGTGCGTGTACGCGCTCGTCGGGATCGGGTTCTCGCTCATCTACCGGACGACCGGGATCGTCAATTTCGCGCAGGGCGTGTTCGTCGCGCTCGGCGGGATGTCTGCGTACTGGTTGACGTCCGTCAAGGATTGGCCGTACGCCCTCGCGCTCGTCGCAGCCGTCGGCCTCTCCGCGCTCGCAGGGCTCGCCCTCTGGTTGCTCGTCGTTCTGCCACTCTGGCGTCGCGGCGCCGAGCAGGTGAGCGTCCTGATGGCGACGCTCGTCGCGGGCGCGCTCGCGACCGCGCTGCTGCAGAAGTGGCTCGGGTCGCAGCCGCGGACGCTGCCGGAGTGGATCGCGGGTCTCCGGCTGAAATTACCCGGCGGCTCGATCACGGGGCAGTACGCGCTCGTTGTCATCGCGACGGTCGTGCTCGTCGTCGTGCTTGCCGCATTTCTGCGCTGGTCGACGCTTGGACGTTCGATGCGGGCCTGCGCCGCGAGTCGCGAGACCGCGGCGCTGCTAGGGATCTCGCCCGAACGCATCGGCGCTCTCGCGATGATGCTCTCCGCGGCACTTGGCGGGCTCGCCGGGATCCTGATCGCGCCGGCGCAGTACACCGCGACAGACGCCACGGTGTATGGCATCTTCGGTTTCGTGGCCGCGGTCCTCGGCGGGTTCGGAACGCTCATCGGCCCAGTGATCGGCGGCATCGTCGTTGGGCTCGTCCAGGCCTTCGTCGGACGCTACGGCAACGTCGAGTACGAGACGCTGACAGTGTTCGCGCTGCTGCTCATCCTGATGACCTTCCGCCCGCAAGGGATCCTCGGCAGCCAGTGGTCCGATCACTGATGCCCGCCGGGATGCCAACGGTGCCGGACGGGCTGCTTGCCGGCGCGATCGACCTCCATTACCACTCTGCACCGTCGCCGTTCCCCCGCAGGCTGACGCCGGCCGACGCCGCAAGGCACTACGCCGCCTCCGGCTTCCGTGCGGTGGTCCTCAAGTCTCACCACCACATCACGGTGATGGATGTGCTGAGCATCCAGGACGTCGTGCTCGACGAGCTGGCGCTCGAGGTGTACGGCGGGATCGCGCTCAACGGCACCGTCGGCGGCCTCAATCCGGCTGCCGTCGAGCTGTGCCTGCAGATGGGCGGGAAGATCGTGTGGTTTCCGACGCTCTCGTCGCACGCACACATCGACTTCCACCAACACCACGTCAGCAACTTCCCGGCGTCGTCGTTGCGACCGGAGCCGCCGATCACCGTGCTCGACGACGCCGGCAAGCTCAAGCCGGAGGTGCACGAGATCCTGGAGCTCGTCCGCGACAGTGGCACGATCCTCGCCTCCGGCCATCTGTCGGCACCCGAGCTGCTGCCGCTGTTCGAGGCGGCGCACGCGATCGGGATCGAGAAGCTGCTCGTCCAGCATCCAAACTTCGTGCTCGGGCTGACGCACGACGATGCGCGGCGCCTGACGGCGCTCGGCGCGTACATCGAGCACTCGGTGATCATGTACGACCCGGACGGGCCGACGAAGCTGCCGATCGGCGAGTTCATCGAGTGGATCACGGCGGTGGGCGCCGAGCGCACGGTGTTCGGCTCGGACACGGGCCAGGCGACGTCGCCGGCGCCTGCCGACATCTATCGATGCGTGGCGGGCCTGCTGCTCGACAGCGGTCTGTCCGAGGACGACGTGCGGAAGATGACCGTCGAGAACGCGGCGGTGCTCCTGGCGTAGAGGCGGAGATCAAGGCCTCGATGCGATGGCGGCAGTTGGCCGCCGTGCAAGGATCGGAGAAGATCATCAGCGTGACCCCTGACAACACCCCTGACCCCGCAACGGACGCACCGGACAGCCTCGCGTCGCGCGTCGAGCGCGTCGCTGCGCCGCTGCGCGAACAGGTCCTCGAGATGCTGCGCGCGGAGATCATCGAGCTGCGCCTGAAGCCAGGACAGCGGCTCGTCGAGCGAGAGCTGATCGAACGGATCGGTGTCTCTCGCACGACGATCCGCGAGGTGCTCCGAGAGCTCGCGGCCGAGGGACTGGTGACGACAATCCCGCAGCGCGGCGCGATCGTCACCATCCCGTCACCGAAGCAGGCGCGGGAGCTGTACGAGGTCCGGGCCCTGCTCGAGGGAGCGGCGGCGCGCGAATGCGCGGCGCACGCGAGCGACGAGCAGGTCGTCGCGCTCCGTGCGGCCTTCGACGCCGTCCAGGCGAGCACGGGCGACGCGCGCATGTTCCTGAAGGCAAAGGACTCGTTCTACGACGCTCTGTACGACGGCGCGGGCAACGAGACCATCCGGTCGATCCTCGGAGGCTTGCAGGCGCGGATCGCAGTCATGCGCGCGACGACGGTCGCGGCGCCGGGACGGCCGGCGGCGTCGGCGCGCGAGCTCCGCGCGATCGTCGAGGCGGTCGCCCACCGCAACGGCGACGCCGCCGAGGAGGCGGCCCGCACCCACGTGCGCCAAGCCGCAGCCGTGCTGTTCACGCAGCTCGACAGCGAGGAAGAGACTTCCGTCGCCGTGGCGGACGCTCGGTGACGACCAAAGTTGCATGATTGTATGACGATATGTCAAACTGCTGGTCGATGATCGTCCGTCGACCCGAAGCAGTCGCCTGAGATGCGCGTCCGAGCTTTGTCGCGTGGCGGTCGTTGCCCTGTCAACGGATGCGCGGGAGGAGTCGGATGACGAAGGACGGGCGACTGGAGGAGGGGGCCCGCGTTCGCCGGGAGGTGCTGGGCGAGGCGCACGTGCAGCGGTCGCTCGACCGAGCGTCGGAGTTCACGCGCCCGATGCAGGAGTTCGCCACCGAGGTCTGTTGGGGCACGGTCTGGTCACGGCCGGGCCTCGCACGGCGCGACCGCAGCCTGATCAACCTCGCGATGCTCGCTGCACTCGGCCGCTCACACGAGCTTGCCGTGCACATCCGCGGCGCCGTGCGGAACGGCTGCTCCGAGGTGGAGATCCAGGAGGCCTTGCTGCAGGCTGCCGCTTATGCGGGCGTGCCGGCGGGACTCGAGGCGTTCCGCGTCGCAGAGGCGACGCTCGCCGAGTTCGCGCGGGAGCAGGACGGGAAGCCCGGCGAGAGGTTGGGCGTCGCCGAGTGACGGCCAGCCCACGCGTCGGTCTGATCGGGCTCGGCGCGATGGGCGGCCCGATGGCGCGGCTGCTGCTCGGTTCGGGACATGTCCTCGCCGTGCACGACGAGCGACATGATGCGGCTGAGCAACTGGCGGGGGACGGCGCCGTCGTGTGCGTCTCGCCGCGCGACGTCGCCGACAGCGCCGAGATCGTCCTCGCGAGCCTCCCGACGCCCGACATCGTGCGGGACGTGGCGCTCGGCGAGCATGGGGTCGTCCACGGCACGGCGGTTCGCACGTTCGTCGACCTCTCCACGACGGGCGCGAAGACCGCCGAGGAGCTCGCTGCAGCGTTTGCCGAGCGCGCCATCGATTACGTCGACGCACCAGTCAGTGGCGGCGTCGCCGGGGTCGAGTCGCGCACGCTCGCGGTGATGGCGTCGGGCGAACGCGCAGTGTTCGAGCGCGTGCGTCCGCTGTTCGAGGTCTTCGCGGCAAACGTGATCTGGGTCGGACCGTCGCCGGGTCAGGGTCAGACGGCCAAGCTGCTGAACAACCTTCTGTCGGCGACGGCGATGGCGATCACCTCGGAGGCGCTGACGCTCGGCGTTCGGGCGGGGCTGGACACGGCCACGTTGCTCGACGTGTTCAACGCCGGGAGCGGCCGAAACACGGCCACGACCGACAAGTTTCCGAAGCACGTCCTGACGGGATCTTTCGAGTCGGGGTTCAGGCTGCGATTGATGACCAAGGACGTCGAGCTGTGCCTGGCCGAGGCGCGGCGGCGGCATGTCCCGATGGTAGTCGGCGGCACTGTGCAGCAGCTCTGGACGCTCGCGGCCGCTCAGGCGGGCGAGGCCGACGACCACACGGAGATCGTCCGCTTGTTCGAGGAGTGGAGCGGCGTCCGCATCGCAGCCGAGGCCGCGGTCGATGCGGGAGCCTAATCCGTCGTTCGGCGCGGCGACGACGTACGAGGTGTTTGCCGTGCGGTACGGGACGTTGCGCGCGCGTCGCGCCGAGCTCTTCTACCGCTACGAGGCGTACGGCGAGCCGGATGCCGAGGTCGAGATGGCCTACTACTTCTGGATCCTCCGTCGTGAGGGGTGGACGATCCTGGTCGATACCGGCTTCGACGTCGACGCAGGCGCTCGCCGCCGCCGAACGTGTCTGTGCCCGCCGCTCGAGGCGTTGCAGCTCGCAGGTGTCGCGCCGGAGTCGGTCTCGACGGTCGTCGTCACGCACTTCCACTACGACCACATCGGCAACCTGGGCGCCTTTCCCACGGCGGAGCTCGTCGTGCCGCGCCGCGAGCTCGAGTTCTGGACGGGCCCGCTCGCCGATCGAATCCAGTTCGCGGTGCACGTCGAGCGGAACGAGATCGCGAGGGTCGAACGTGCCGTGGAGGAGGGGCGCGTGAGGCTGACCGAGGGAACCGAGGAGATCCTCGAAGGCGTCACCGCCGTCAACGTCGGTGGCCACTCGCCGGGACAGCAGGTGACCGTCGTCGCGGCTGCCGAAGGCGACGTCGTGCTTGCTTCCGACGCGATCCACTTCTACGAGGAGTACGAGTTGCAACGACCGTTCGCGGTGATCGCGGACCTCGAGGAGATGTACCGCGGCTACGACGTCGTCGCCGACCTGGCCGCGAAGCCCGGGGCCGTGCTCGTCCCGGGGCACGACCCGCGCGTGCTCGAGCGGTTCGCCCCGGCGGGCCAGGCCACGCAACCGTACGTCGTGCGGATCGGGTGAGACGGTCAGCGAGAGCGACGAGGAGGAGACGACGATGAGCACCGCCTTGTCGGCACGCAAGAAGCAGCTCCGCGACGAGTTCATCGACGCGCGCGGCTACTGGAACGAGTTCTGGGACAGCCTGCTCGACCTAGACGAGGAGTTCTTCGACGCGTACACGCGCTTCTCGTCGGTGCCGTGGAAATCCGGCCCGCTCGACCCGAAGGTCAAGGAGTTCGTCTACATCGCCGTCGACGCGGCCGCAACGCACCTGTACGCACCGGGCATTCGTCAGCACATCAAGCAGGCGCTGGGATACGGCGCGACGGCGCAGGAGATCATGGAGGTCCTCGAGCTGACCGCGACGCTCGGCATCCACGCTTGCAACATCGGCGTGCCGATCCTGCTCGAGGAGCTGGCGGCCGCCGGGCAGCCTGTGCCGGAAGACATGTCTGAGCGTCAGCTCCAGCTGAAGGCCGACTTCGAGCAGAAGCGTGGCTACTGGCACCAGTTCTGGAACGAGATTCTCACGCTCGATCCCGATTTCTTCGAGGCGTACACGCGTTTCTCGTCGGTGCCATGGACGAACGGCGTGCTCGAGCCGAAGGTGAAGGAGCTGATCTACACGGCGTTCGATGTATCTGCCACACACCTCTACACGCCCGGGCTCCGCCTGCACATCAGGAACGCGATCGGGTACGGCGCGACGCGCGAGGAGATCCTCGAGGTGATCGAGCTCGCCAGTGTGATCGGCATCCACTCCTGCACCGTCGGCGTCCCGATCCTCGTCGAGGAGCTCGCCGCGGCAAAGGCGTCCGACGCGTGACGCCGCAGCTCCGCAGCGGCATGGTCGGCCTCGGCAACATGGGAGGCCGCATCGCGCGCCGAATCCGCGGCGGCGGCTTCCCGATCGTCGGCTTCGACGTCGACGCGGCGCAGGCAAGCCGAGTGGGGGTTGAGCCGACCGCCTCGCTCGCCGACCTCGTCGCGGCCGTCGACATCGTCCTCTTCTCACTACCCGACAGCCGCGTGGTGGAAGGCGTCGTCTACGGCGACGACGGCCTCCTCACGACTTGCCGCGAAGGACAGGTCGTGGTCGACCTGAGCACGGCAGCTCCGGCATCGAGCATTCGCATCCACGCGGAACTCGCAGAGCGAGGCGTACGCTTTCTCGACGCAGGGATTTCGGGCGGTGCGGCGGCCGCCGAGGCGGGGTCGCTGACCGTAATGGCCGGCGGTGACGGCGACGCGCTCGAGCTCGTGGCGCCGGTGCTAGAGACGTTCGCACCGCGGGTCTACCACATGGGCGCCCCCGGCTCGGGGCACAGCGCGAAACTGCTGAACAACTTTCTGAATGGGATCAGCCTCGCCGCGACGGCCGAGGTGATGGTCGCCGCCCGGAAGGCGAACCTCGACCTCGCGCAGTTCCTCGACGTCGTCAATCACTCGAGTGGCGTCAACTTCGCGACGCTCAACCGGTTCCCGCGGATCATCGAAGGCGACTACCTCGAGGGTGGGCTGACCAGCAACCTGATGGCGAAGGATCTGATGCTGTACCTGCAGTTCCTCCAGGAGCTGGAGATGACGAGCTTCACCGGCCAGGCGTGCCTCGGTGCATTCTCCCTCGCTGCCTCGCTTGGCTACGGCGATCAGATCAGCAACCGTGTCGTCGACGCCATCGGCGACGTCGCCGGCCGCGTCCGTATCCATGACGCAGAGAACGGGGGGGACGAATGAGGATCGCACGGGCGCGGCAGGCAGGGGCTCCGTCGGAGGAGCGCGGCGCGACGTTCGACGGTCGCGTCTGGGCCGACCCCGTGCTCCTGGCGCAGGACGGCATCCTCGTCACCAACGTGTTCTTCGAGCCGAGCGCACGAACGCACTGGCACACGCACGAGGTCGCGCAGGTCCTGTACGTCCTCGCGGGAGACGGCTGGGTGCAGACACGCGCGGGCAAAGGTGCGCCGCTGACGCCCGGCGATACCGTTCACATCCCCGCGGGCGAGGAGCACTGGCACGGAGCCACGCCGACGTCTTACGTCCTACATCTGGCTGTGTCCGTTGGTAAGACCGACTGGCTCGACCCGGTCTCGGACGACGACTACTCGCGCTCGTTCGCCGGCTCGTAGCTGCGCTGCAGGACGCTCTCGTGACCGCCCGCGCGTGTGATCTCCGCGACGTGCAGCCCGTCGCCGTACTCGCGCGAGTCGAACCGTCGCCATGCCTCGGCGTCGTGGAAGGGCAGGACGCGGTGCGTATCTCCCTCGACGGAATCGACGAGCGCCGCGACGGCGTGCAGCCAGGCGGTATGGCTCCCGGTCGTCATCGCGATCGGCGCCAGCACGCCATCACCGCGTAGGCCCTCCACGTTCTCGTAGACGTAGACGAGGTCGCCGGCGAGGATCCAGCGCCCGTCGGCGTCGTTGTCGACGACGACGTACTGCGAGCCTGGCGTGTGGGTGCCGAAGGCAGGGACGAGCCGGATGCCGTCAGCGAGCTGAGACTCGCCCTCGACCAGTGTCGCGAGCCCGTCCGCGGCGCGCGCGGAGAGGGTCTCCGGCAGGTCTCTCTGGGCGACGTTGGTGAGGAACGCGAACCGACTCGGGAGGGCGGCGGCAGCCGCGTATCGGTCCAGCTCCTCGCGCTGGACGACGACGCGCGCGTGCGGGAAGGCGGTCACGCAGCCTGCGTGGTCGAAGTCGTTGTGGGTGAGGACGATCGTGTCGACGTCCGAGCGCTCGATGCCGGCCCGGCGCACGACCTCCGGGGGCGGCTGCCAGAAGGTCTCCCCGTACTTGGCCGTCAGGAGCCGGTGCCGGTTCTCGTCCCAGAAGCCGGTGTCGACGAGGATGCATCGGTCCTGGGAGCGAATCAGGCCGAAGCAGTACGGCATCCGCCGGAACCCCTCGAAGGGCTGCGCCGCGAACAGGTTGCTGGCGGGGAAGCGGTTGACGTAGCCGTATTCGAGCAGCCAGATGGAGTAGTCGCTCATTCCGGCATCGGCAGGCCGAGGTACCGCCGAGGGTTCACGGCGAGCATCCGGTGAATCTCGTCGCTGGTGGCGCCGAGGTATGCAAGCTGCTCCACGAACATGCGGAGGCATTCCGGCTCCGGCGGCACCCAGCGCGAGAACACGTCAGTCGTCAGGACGACCTGATCGGGCCCGATCGCTTGGATCGCCTCGTACACCTGTCGGATCGTCATGTGCCCGTCCGGGTGGAGCAGCGGCGCGTTCGTGAACTCGACGAACGCGCCGAGGTCGACGAACTCCTGCAGCTGCTGCGGCGTATCGACGTAGTCGAGCGGATGCACGAGCAGGAGCGGCTGGCCCCTGCCGGCGCAGTACTCGGCAATCGCGCGGCTCTCTGCGAGCGAGGCGTGTCCCGTCGCGGCGCGGACACCGAGATCGCGGCACGCGTCGAGCACCTCGGTCGCTGCGCCGGTCAGGCGCCCGTCGCTCTCGATCAGTCGCACCGCGTGCTGGGCTGCGTATCCCGGGAACGTGCCCGTGATCTGGGTCATGCGCTTCGCGATGTAGCCGCCACGCTCGACGTCTGCGTGGAAGCCCCAGGTGGGGAAGAACGCGACCTTCGCGTCGTGGGCTGCGGCGAGCTCGACGACGGTCGCGGAGACACCGCCGTTTGTCGGGTTGAGCGTGATGCTGCCGAAGACGTCGAAGTCGATGTCCGCGAGGCGCTCGTTGAGCAGGCCGGCTCGGTCCATCGTCGGCCAGAGGTGCGACTTCAGAACCCAGCCACGCAAGCCGTATGCGTGCGCCAACCGTGCAACCGTCTCGTCAGAGCCCCGATAGGCAAAGGAGCGCGACAGGTCGGGATAGCCGTGGAGGTGGAGGTCGATCCCGTCACGCAGGAGGTCGCCGAAGTCCGCGGGGAGTGCGTCCGCGAAGGGATCCGAGCCCGTCACGGGCTGGATCATGCCGTCGTCTCGGTGGTTCCCGTCACCTCGCGGATTGTATGATGATAGTACTAAGCGCGTGGCAGACGAGCTCCATCCGGTGCCGCAGCGCTACGGCGAGGCGCCGGTCGTCACGACGCTCCCTACGTCGACGCGCACCGGTGCGTCGGCCGTCGCCGACATGCTGGCAGGCTACGACGTCACCCATGTCTTCATGGTTCCGGCGATCCTGCGGCGGACGTTCGCCGAGCTCGAGCGGCGCCATCCCGAGATCGCACGGATCGGCACGCACGGAGAGAAGGCGGCTGCATACATGGCCGACGGGTACGCACGAGCGTCGGGGCGCCCAGGCGTATGTGCAGCGCAGGCCGTCGGCGCGCTCAACCTATGTGCGGGCCTCCGCGAGCCGTTTCTCGCGCGCTCACCCGTGATCGCTTTCACCGGCGGTCGCCTCCCAGTGACGAGGTTCCGGCAGGTGTACCAGGAGGCGGACGACCTGCCGGCGTTCGATCAGGTGACGAAGCTGAACGCGTCGATCGACGACGTGCGGCGGTTCCCCGACATGATCCGTCAGGCGTTCCGCGTCGCCACGACCGGCTCACCGGGTCCCGTGCACATCCAGGTCCAGGGAAACGAGGGGCAGTTGGACTCCGACTTCGACGACCTCGACGCGCTCGTCGAGCCCGAATTCGCGTCCGTGCCGCCGTTCCGGCCCCGCCCGGACGACGAGCGCGTACGGGTGGCCCTCGCAGTGCTGCAGGCGGCGGAGCGCCCGGTCCTGATCGCGGGAGGAGGCGTCCGCGCCTCACGCGCGGGGGCCGAGCTCGTCGCACTCGCCGAGGCGCTGAACATTCCGGTGGCCACGTCCGGGAACGGCAGAGACACGATCCCAGGCACACACCCGCTCTGCGTCGGTGTCGTCGGGACGTACTCCCGCGAGACCGCGAATCGCGTCGTCAACCGAGCAGACGTGGTCTGCTTCGTCGGCACCGCGACCGGCGGGATGACGACGCATTTCTGGTCGGTGCCGAAGATCGGCGCGCCAGCGATCCAGATCGACATCGACCCAGAGCAGCTCGGCCGCAACTACCCGCTGCGGGCGGGGGTGTTGGGAGACGCGAGAGTCACGCTGGCGCGGATGCTCGAGCTGACCGATCGCGAAGCGGCGCCCTCGCGTGCGGCATGGCTCGACGAAATCGAGGCGATCACGAGCGAGTGGCGGGAACGCTATGAGGGCGTCCTCGCGAGCGACGACCTTCCGCTCCGTCCCGAGCGGATCTGCCGCGCGCTCACCGAGCACCTGCCCGACGACGCCATCGTCCTTGTCGACACCGGGCACGCCGGCATGTGGATGTCACAGTTCTTCGACCTCACCACGCCGACGCAGAGCTATCTCCGTAGCTGCGGTCACCTCGGCTGGGCCTTCTGCGCGGGGCTTGGCGCGAAGTGCGCCGCACCCGACCGTCATGTCGCCGCCTTTATCGGCGACGGCGGCCTCTACTACCACCTCGGCGAGATCGAGACCGCGGCGCGGTGGGGGATCAACACCGTCACCGTCGTCAACAACAACGGCGGCGGAAACCAGAGCAAGCGCGGCTTCGACTGGGCGTACGACGGCGACTCGACGGCACGCTCGCGCGAGCTCTGGGCGTACACGGAGGTCGATCTCGCCGCGGTCGCAGAGAGGCTCGGCGCGCTCGGGATCGTGGTCGAGAAGCCGACGGAGTTCGCCCTCGCGCTGGAGCGCGCGTTCGAGGCCGACAGGCCGGTCGTGATCGACGTGCGCACGGACATCGAGGTGCATGCCCCGCGTCCCGTCACATAGAGGTCAGCTGGATCGGGGCGTCGCAACGACCGCGCGGCCGTGTCTCGCGTCCAGGCTCGGATCTTTGTCATGAGCTTGCCCGCAGCGGAAGACTCCCAGTGCTCTCGGCAAAATCGGCGGCGACCTCGGGCCGGCGCTCCGCAGCGAGCCTCTGCCGTCGGCTTCGAACCGGAAGATCCCGGGTTTCTGCAGACAGAGCGGCGGCTGCGCTTAGTGGTTCTGAGCCTCGAGGACGAGGAGTTCGTCGAGCATGACGGGTCGATGACCGTCTCCGAGACGGGCAGCTTCGGCTGGCTTGTCTCCGGCTATCGGCTGAACGATCCTCCGTCGGCGAACGGCGCCGAGGTCGCGAGTCGTCAGCTCGAGCTTTGCGAGCGCGTCGCTCGGTGCGCTGGGACGACCCGATTCGAGATCAGGGCGAACGGCGGACACCAGCGCTGCGGACGTCCTCAGGCGGCAGGCACGAGCTCTCCGGTCGGCTGCCCGACGTCGAGGCCGCGCAGGGCCGCGAAGGCATAGGGGTGGTGGAAGACGTCCAGCGGGCGATCGCCGTCGCCGAGCACCAGCTCGAACGCCTCGCCGGCCTTCGCGTCGAAGACCTGGACGCTGACGACGTCGTTGCTCGGGTACCAGAGCAACGCCACGTCGACGCCGTCGGTCGTGCGGTGGGCGAGCTCTCGGATGTCGCTCGATGCCGTCATGGCTTGTCCTTTCCATCCCTTGCGGGTGCAGTGGTCATGCGCGAAGGCTCGCATCGCGGATCACCCGATACAGGGCGGTGTGCCGACCTTCGGTAGGGCGGTCGGCCGGTGTTCGTGGTTCGGGAAGTCGAACCGCGTCGGGGAGTGCTGACACGCCGGCCGAGCCGACGGAGAGCTCAGTCCCCCTCTCGCGGCCGGCGCAGCTCGTCGGAGATCACGCGGTACTCGCTGGCCGCCAGCAGGTCTTTCGGGCGCCCGGCAGCTTCCTTCATCGCGATCAAGTGGTCCAACGACGCGACTCGGATCCGGACCCGCTCGACCACGAGCTCTTCGCCGGCACCGTCGCGGAGCGTCGCGTAGGTCGGGGCGCCCGCCGGGTCGGCGAGGATGTC
>Ga0164241_10004305_pt1 | contig 13872 bp, 12 predicted proteins | sample OricomyardsoilBY_FD_108780 | JGI IMG/M metagenome (GOLD analysis project Ga0164241, IMG submission 108780) | Backyard soil microbial communities from Emeryville, California, USA - Original compost - Back yard soil (BY) | ecosystem: Environmental > Terrestrial > Soil > Unclassified | place: USA...
ATGACGGAACTGCCCGGCAGGCAGCGACTCGAACCTGGCGTTGTATTCCGCGTTCGGAGTCGTGACGAGAATGGCGCGGGGCCGGGCGTGCTCGAACAGCACGCGCTCAAACGCACGCAACCGACCAGCGTCCAGGTGCTCGATCACCTCGACCACCGTGGCCATATCGAAATTCTCGAGGCGCCGATCGCGGTACATCAGCGATCCGTGCATCAACTGGATACGGTCGCGGAATGCCGGTGCCAGTTGTTCGAGGCGCAGCTTCTCGCTCGCACGCTCAAGAGAACGGATAGCCACGTCCATTCCGACAATGCGATCGATCTGTCGCTGCTTCACCAGCTCGCGCAGCAGCTTGCCCTCACCGCACCCGAGATCGACGACCGACTTCGCACCGAAAGCGCGCACGCCTTCCGCAACTTGCGCGATTCGGAGGGTGTTGAGACTGATCCTGGACTCCAGAGCCTCTTCTCTTCCGGACGGCTTCCCCGTCGGAGTAGAGGTTTCGTCCACATCCTCCTCGGCATCCACGGCAAGGCGTTCAATTGCCTGAACCGCAAGGCTCTTGCGATGCTTGAGGTAGCGCCGCGCAATCTGCTCTTTTGCCGGATGCACCGGCAACCACTCACCGCCACGACGCAGCAACTTGTCCACTTCGTCGTCGCCAACCCAGTAGTGTTTCTCGTCATCCAGCACCGGAATGAGCACGTTCAGGTGGCTGAGCAAATCCTGCAGTCGCTGCGTCCCGGTCAGCGAGACCGAGTAGTAACGACTGGCACCCCACTCCGGAAACTTCGAATCCAGCGCGAGGCGCTCAACGGCAACCTGGTAACCCAAGGGCTCAAACAGCTCGCGGATCAGACGCTCGCCGCCGCGGCTCGGAAGTACCGCGATTCGAGCCTCGAGAGGCAACGCTTGGAGCGCCAACTCTGGGCGATCCTTGGAACGACCGCCCATGGCCGTCCCGAATACCTCGGACAGGGCCACGGACAGGAATGACGAGGCGACGTAGGGCCGGTCGTTCACGTACTGCGTGAGCATGCCGCCATCGCCGGCGGGTCCCGATTTGCGTCGCACAAGACCAACGGGATCGACCTGGATCAGCAGGCAGACCGTGCAGCGTTCAGGCGTTGCCTCGGGATAGAAGACCGTCGCGCGGCCGAATGACAGCTCGAATCCATGCACGCGCGCAGGATTCTTGTGCAGCAGGTACCCCAGGTCGGTCGCAGGGGCAACCGTGGTCGAAATCGTCAGGAGCATGGATCCATGATCGCACGAGGCGGTTATTTAATCGTCATCTCGATTGACGCGTAGCTTCGCTGACGAGTCGCCTATCGATCATCAGCTCCAAGAGCCGACTTACTCAAGCTTGGCATTCTGGACATCTCTCGGATCATCCAATCCAACGAAACAAACTCCATGGCAATACGGCCGATCATGTGGTGTGAAACGGCAGTGCGGGCCGGCAGACTCGAGCCCTCTATGGGAACCTCAATCCACCATCCCATTCCTTCTGTATCTCCAACAGGGTCGTCGGGGCCTTCTCCCGGCGGTTCGTACGCCAGTCGGCAGCCTACCTCGGCAAATTTGGATTGGACGTGGGCCCGGTCGTACGCAACTAGAAGCAGAACCTCGCCTGCTGCAAATGAATAGACCAACTGTTCGTCGACCAACGACTTAGTAAACGGCACATACCCAGACCACGAGCCGTCGAACTTGCTGGAATTGAGCATGTACAGACTGCATCGAGCAATTTCTTCACCATACTGTTCGAATAGTTCATCTGACCCTCGAGTAACCGCAATGTAGTACAGGCCTGTTTCAACCTCCCTCAACGCCCAGCCTCTAACCTTTGCGGCGTCCACCAAGCTTAACCACTCGCTAGCGTGTGAGGTCGGCATCGCGCTTACCGAAACACGAGTCGTGGTGCCGACGCGGCCGTACAAGTTTTCAGTCTCGTCCGTAGTGAGATAGCTCGACATCCTTTCTAGAGCAGCCACCTGCCTCTCCGCCCTGCCTCTTGAGGACTTCGACGACTTTACCTCGAGCATGAGTGGCGGCCTGTCGTCGCTGCGCACGAACAGGTCTCCGTACCTCAGGCAGTTCGTCAAATCACACAACACTGCTGGCACACCTCGTTTTAGGACAGCTCGGAGTATGCGCATCTCCAGTTGCCCGCCCTCCTTCCTATATACGAATCCAGAACGCTCCTTAAATGCCAACGGCTTCAGATCAAATCTGTCGAAGAGTGTGTGCGCAATTCCGTCGCCCACAGCTCTATAGAACACCGCGAGATCACGATACCGATCCCCTCGCTCCTTGGCCTTTTCAATTCGCTGCTTGGTCCTGTTTGCAACCTCGCGCGAAACTCGCGTCCTAGGTCGCGACTGCTTAAGCCTCACTTCCCGCTTTCGGGCTCGCAAAACACCCTGCTCGGCTTTGATAACTTGACGGCGTATGTCCCTTTGAAGAGCCCAAAGAATGGCTGAATCTGGTGAAGCGCCGTCAACCTGACGCAGGAGCTTTAGCAACCTGAGTATTGATGCCTTGTGGCGCTCAAAAAGCGGATCTGCCTGCAATGAATACACGTGGAGCTTTCCTTGCTCTACTCCTGTACTTGCCTCTGGCAAGACCAGATGCCAGCGAATCGACTCGCCCTCATCCAGCCCCGCATCTTCGTCTGATCAGCAAACAGCCTACAGATAGGTTCGGCGCTATAGTTCATTGTCACTTGCGCTGCAAGCCTTACTACCAAGATCACTCATCACGTACTGAAGGATTGGAGCGCACTTTGCCCGAACCAGGATTCTAGCGTTCGGAGGGATTGCGCTGAAAGCTTCTGGGTGAATAGCAACGCCAGACGAGTCGTTGCTCGCGAGCACGACACATAGAACAAATTCCGATTTCTCTCAAAGCTATCGGCTTTGTCGCTAGGCACGTTTCCGGCACCAGCCCACTCCAAGAACTGATCGAAGTTGTATCTATTCCAGCCCCGCCCGAGCACGACAAGCACATTTTCAAACTCGCCGCCCTTTACACTGTGCTTCGTCGCAAATGGAGTGTGGCCACGTATGAACTTGTCGAGCGCCACGACCTGCCGATAGGGGATCGTTCGCAGATTCCTCGCTACTGTGACCCTTGTTGGCAACTCCACGCCATCCTCAGGCTCAAAGTGATCAGCCTCATACTCACGACTGCGAACTCCATCTGGTAGGTGGATATACGCACCGGTCGAAATGTGTGTCAGCACGTCGGCGACTGTTCCCGAATTCCTCAGCGCTTCCAGCTCTTCCATTCTTATGGTCCAGCGAGTCTTGTCCGCGTGACTTGAAAATGTTGGCGCAGCTTCACCCAGCAACGTGAACATCTCGCCATAACGTCGGCGACGAAATGCATCGCACGCAGGCTCCAGTCGATCGATAAAGAAGGCGATATAGTCGTCTTCCTTCTTTATGAACTGATCGTTGTAGGGGAACACTCGCGCCAACGCCCCGTAGCCCTGCTCAGCCGCCAGGACGTTGTGGGTCAACATCAGTATCTTTGTCTTCTCCGGTGCGAAGTCCCATCCGTCAGCTGTGAGCTTTGCAATGAGCGCCTCTAGGTACTGGTGCGCAACTTCCGTCGGAAGGTCCCCAGTCCAGTGACCACCACCAGCACCTGTTCGACGTGTTCCGCTCCACGCATTGGTGTGATACACCGTGGCTGATCCTTCGAAGCTCTCGTCGCTCACCGCCTGTGGGAGATCGGGGCGCATCTTGTTCAGCATGTTTACGATTGCCACGGAGGATCGGAAGTTGGCCTTCTTGCCGATTTCTGTCAGCGCCACATGCTCCACACGGCCGCAAGTGTTCTCGTAGATGCGTTGCCAGTGATCCCCAAAGAGCCCAATTTGAGGACTGTCGGCTGCACCCAATAGGTTCGCCTTGATCGCTTCCATGATTACCAAGTTCGTGTCTTGGTACTCATCGATCAGCAGGTACGGATAGTTGTTTGACAGGATTGCTCGAAACTTTGGCAGCGGCAGCAGAGCGGCCGTCAGTGCCAGCACATCATCGTGGTGCAAGGAAATTTGAGTTTCCGATATTCGGCGGAAGCCTAGTTCGTACTCGATCTGCTGCTTCTCGACAACCGGACCATCAGCAAGCCGATCCTGCCAAGCAGGTAGCGATGTCACCATTGGGCGAAGAGCGGCCTGGAAACCCCTAATCTGCGCCCAACAGAATGCATGAATTGTGTCGGTGAATACCAAGGGATTGAAGTCGATGCGTCCGTTGATCACTGATGTCGCAGCGTTGGTGTAGGTTATGCACGCGATTCTCTGATTGTGACTTCGAAGTCTTACACTCTGACTGGACAGCAGTTTTCGTAGGCACTCCACCAAGGAGTATGTCTTTCCTGCGCCCGCTCCTGCTTCGAGAACGAAGCTGGCACCGCTCGTCAGACAAGCTGCGACTTGATCCTCGGCCTCTCTTGCTGCGGCCAGGGCCGGGCTCAGTGGCGACTGGGAGTTCATACAGAGCCCCCCGTCCGCATGCCGCATCTAGCCAACCACCTCATTCCCTCTTTGATGTAACGAGGTATTTGCCAAGTGACAGAGGTGAGTGCGTACTTGAGTGCAAAGTCTGACTTCTTCAAATCTTTGGCTAGTTCCCAGGCTTCCTCTTCACGGCCTGAAGTTTCAGTTCTTGTGAGTGGATGCAACGTTGGGTTGGCAAGCATGAACGCGTCCTCGAAGCTTCGGCCACAAGGACCGCCGTCGACCTCGGGAAGTTGATAAGCGATCCTCCTCTTGGACACGGTCTTACGCCGATCATCCATGCTCAGCAGTTGAGCGGGTGTGACCGTTGATTCGAACCAAGACTTGATGCAAGCGTTACTGCTTCTCTCACCGGAACACACGTTTATGGACGTGAAATTTCCCTCGCCATTTGCCCTGACCGTATCGATATCGGTAATGACCAGAGCCGGCACTTCCAGGAAGTCGAGAAGATCGAAGAAGATATGAGCGTATGCCCCGCCTACTTCGATGACAGACAAGTACTGCGATCCAAGCGTGGGCTCAACCCCCTCTTCGTCCAGGAGCTCAACGATTCTGGGCAGCAGAAGTCGCTCCGTAGTTCCTTCGATTAGCACAGCTTTGTCGGCAAAGAACAGGTCGCATCGTGTGAGTGTTAGGTACTTGTGGAGGAAAGTTCGATCCGGCTCCCCCTTTCCCTTGAGACCTTTACGCAGATCCTTGATAACTGTGCGAACCATGCTCGAGTCGGTGCCTGTTCCAGGTGTCGCCAAGAAGTAGCGAATGGTTTCAAAGTGGGCCTCGTTAGCGATGTGAGACGAATGCGTTGTGACGACAAACTGAACAGGCCAAGATGCCCCCAGTTCAGCGCTAAAGATTGAGGCAATTTCTGCGAGGTTTCGAATGAAAACCTCCTGCATCTGAGGGTGAAGATGAACCTCCGGCTCTTCGATGAACACTAGGTGAGTGCCAGGACGGGGCTCCGAGGCAGAGTAGAGTTTGAAAAACTCTCTCAGCTGAAGGAGGATAAGAATGATATTTCTGGTGCCAAGGCCATTGTAGGCTTCCGGCAGATGAATCCCGTTGAATCCGGTGTATCGAACTTTGGTGTGGTTTGTAAGTAGACGCGCCACGTCCAATGTGGTTTCGGTCTTTAGCTTCTGGTTCTCCAATGCGGAGAATCCAAACTGGGATAGCGCTGGCAAGAGGGCGTCAAGCTTTAGATTGAAGTCCTCGCCCATCCTGACTTGTATTTCACTGATCGCCTGCTCTAGCTGCTGCGCGGTGCCATGACCTTCTATGTCAGACGCGTTTGCTCTTGCCGTAGCAAACAGGTTCTCCAGTACTTTGCCGATGACAACCCGGTCTTTCTGACTGAAATCATCCAAGCCCCGCTGCGCGCCGATGAACCCGCCCGCGCATGCCTTTCTGACGGCGGACCCTTCCACTTGCTTTTCATTTGTTGCATCACCAGGGTCAACAGCGACCCACACTACTGAATAGAGTGATGGAACGCGTTCACGTAGCAGTTTGAAGAGCTCCAGCTTGGTCGATAGGAGAACCTCAGGGCCAGCCGCGGCGTCCGGCGCGGTCAAGTCAGCGAACAGCTCCTTCTGCTTTCCTTCACGAAGTGAGTACCTCGCGATTACCAGTGCCTCAGTACATGCTGGGTCGAGATCAATGACAAAGTCGCTGAGAGTTCCGAGAGGCTCGGCAATTTCGTAGGCGAATGTTAGATGGACCTCAAGACATGGGAGTTTGGCGCGGACTTCCGAATCGCCATCACCGCTGGTCTGGGAGAGGAATGCCTCCCAAAATCCGTCGTGCGCGGCGAATGAGAAGTCTTCTAGGCGAAACGACGGATTGCCTTCATCCAGTAGCCGTTTCAGAACTTCCGTGAGTGACGTCTTGCCGCTGTTATTGCGGCCGACAATTACAGTGGTCTGCTTTTCCAGTATTAGGTTGCAATCACGGAGCAGTCGAAAGTTCTTGATCCCGATTCCCTTCAGGTGCATGGATACCCCCTCCCTGTTCTTGTACGTTAAGTTCGTATCTTGACTCGACGACAAATGCAAGCAGAAGAGGGTACGGAATCTGAACGGCGATAGGTAAGCTTCGGCCCGACACCATTGAGAGGGGGATCGAAAACTGGATTCTTTACTGTTGGCGCTAGATCCATCAGCTGAATTCTGCCAGCCAGATTAAATCGCAAGATACAGCGCGCAGCCTAGATGCCCCCACACCATCGATCTTGCTGAAACGGCGTGCATCGAATTATGAGTTAATAGCTTGTGTATTTTCGCTTAACAGGTCGCATGCAAACGAAAAAACCCCTGCAGTTTTCCCGCCGAGGCCTCTCGTATCGATCAATGGTCAGGTAAGCCTGTGGCTTACATGCCCATGTCACCTATGCCACCGCCCGGCGGCATGTACGCGTGCTCGGCCTCATCCTTCGGCGCGTCCGCGATCATCACTTCCGTGGTGAGCAACAGACCAGCCACCGAAGCGGCGTTCTGCAGCGCCAGGCGCGTGACCTTGGTCGGGTCCAGGATGCCCTCTTCGAGCATGTCGCCGTACTCGCCGTTGGCGGCGTTGTAACCGTAGGCGCCCTTGCCTGCCTTGACGGCGTTCAGGACGACCGCGGCATCTTCACAGGCAACGTCTACTCCGGCTTCATCAAGACCAATTCCCCTGCCTTTGCACAGTCCGACAGGCCAGTTGGTGTTATGTACTGCATGCGGACCGAAGCTTGCGTATGCCACTGAACAGCCAGACCGCGGATGAGAGCGCCACAGTGGACGCCATCGAGCGCGCCCGCCAAGGTGACCTTGCGGCGTTCGACTGGCTGATGCGCAGGCATGAACCGCGCGTCTCCAGTCTGGCACTTCGCTTCACCGGCAGGCGTGCTGACGCAGAGGAACTGACACAGGACGTATTCCTGCTGCTGCATGCGTCGCTGGCCCAGATCGCCAACGAGGAGCACCTGACGAGATGGTTGCTGCGGGCGACCACGCATCGGTGCCTGAATCGACTGCGGGATGATCAGCGCCGGCCGCGGCTGGTGCCGATTGAAACGCTCCAGACGGAATCCGAGCCAGCCACCGATGGTGGGCAACCTGACCACCTCGCCAACGCAATGGTGCGCCGGGAGATCCTGGAGCTGTCGCCGGAGGCTCGCGCGGTAGTGCTGCTGCGGTTTCAGGAAGACCTGGATCCGTCCGACATCTCAGCTGTCCTGGATATGCCCGTGAACACCGTGAACAGTCACCTGCGCCGCTCTCTTCAATGGCTTCGGGACAGATTAGGGGGAGAAAGTCGTGGAACTTGAGCAACGATTGCGAGCGGCGCTCGCTCCGCGCAGCTTTGGATCCGCGGCACGCGAACGGGTGCTGGCACGTCTCTCGGGGGCCTCGCGTCCGCCGCGCGGCAAGGGCCACATGCTGATGTGGAGCTGCGTGGTCGGCGGGGTAGTGTGTGCGGCAGCGGCGGCAACGGTGCTGATCAAGGGCTTCTCACCCATGGCGCGCGAACCCCTAGCGGAGGTGGAGCCTGTGGTGCAGCAGCAGGTCGCTGCAGCAGTCGAAGCTCCTCTCCCGATGCCGCAGGTTCGCGCGGAAACTGCTCCACCGAAGCCGGTTGCCGGCACGGACACCCGCCGTGACCAGGATGTACCGTCCGGCAAATCCGGCTCTGGTTCAGGAGACGATGAGTGGGTGCCTGCTCTTCCTGGCGTTGATTACAAAATTTCCCGGTACGGTCCGGGCGGGGCTTTTTCCGTCGACCTGGATGCTGAAGCTCTAGATCCGGTGTGGGCACTTGAAATGGAGCGTCGCCTCAAGGAGGCAGTTCAGATTCGACCGGAATTTCAAGGTGTGCGGGTGGAGGTAGTGTGTCGAACTACTGCATGCGGCTTGCTGTTTGTTCCGTCTTCGGACGGCGATATCGACAAGTTGAAACTCAGCATCCAGGCAATCAACAACTGGGCAAAAGGCGAGCTGGGGTTCGCGTCATCGGGAACTTCAACCATGAGTTTCGGCAATGGCAGGGGATACACACAGTCGACCCTGTCAAACAGGCGTGGCTATAAGTCGAACTTTCCAACATTTTCGGCTCGCTTTGGCATGCCGAACCTCCAACGTCAAATGTCTAATAACGAGCCGGTCGATCGATCCCCTGAGGGGTATGCGCTGCAGCTTGAGATCCAGAAGCAAGCGTCAGCCATTGTCGGCAACAGCGTGAGCAGCTTGGTGGTTGAGTGTCGTACGACTGTCTGTGTGGTCAAGCTTTACTACCCGCCGGACGTTTTGCTGAAATCCTTTGATATCTCTTCTGAAATCGCCAAGAGCGTTGGCCTCAGCACTGGCTTGACGGGCATCAACGGCAATGTCATGACGATCCATCTGAGGCGCCAGCAATAGGTCCGTGGGTGCGCGCAGTGGCCGGTCGTACGCAAAGCAAGAAGCCCCGGCATTTCTGCCGGGGCCTCTCTTGATCGATCAACGAACGTGCAAGCGCTTCTTCCGTGGTGAGCAGCAGGCCGACCACCGATGCGGCGTTCTGCAGCGCCAGGCGCGTGACCTTGGTCGGGTCCAGGATGCCCTCTTCGAGCATGTCGCCGTACTCGCCGCTGGCGGCGTTGTAACCGTAAGCGCCCTTACCTGCCTTGACTGCATTCAGGACGACGGCGGCATCTTCGCCCGCGTTCTCGACGATCTGACGCAGCGGCTCTTCGATGGCCCGGGCCAGCAGGCGGATGCCCACGGTCTGGTCCTCGTTCGCGCCGGTGAGGTCCTTAAGACCCTTGAGCGTGCGGATCAGCGCAACGCCACCGCCCGGCACCACGCCTTCTTCAACGGCGACGCGGGGTCGCGTGCAGCGCGTCTTCGACGCGGGCCTTCTTTTCCTTCATCTCGACTTCGGTCGCGGCGCCGACCTTGATCACGGCAGCTTGCCCGCGCAACCCCGGGTTCATCTCCCACCCCTCCGGCAGCGGTCGCCACGCCAACTCGACGGCCAAGGTACGGCGCTGAAAATGAAGCGCCTGCACGGCCCGACCAAATGCGGCATCGGAATTCTCGAGCACCTGGCTCATCTCTTTCGTCAGCCGTGCCGGGACGTACCAGTTGTCTGCCTCAGAAAGCACACGCTCGCCGCATTTGACGTGCACTCGCCGATAGCGTGGAGATGACCACACCTCCGCTCCACGTGATCTCCACATTCGGTGCCAATGCACCCGGGCAAACTGTGCTCCCAAGCAAACCCGGACAGGAGCGGCCCTGATGAAGCAGACTGAAGAGACGCCACGAGGTGCTGCCAGCTACACGAAAATCATCGTTCGCCCCATACTCGTGACAACGGGAATATTGCTGATTCCGCTCTTCGGCAACATCTATGTCGACGGCTGGGACTGGCCCTGGACTGCGTTCGCCTTCTTTGGAGTGATCCTGCTGGTCGCCGGATTGGCCTATGAACTTGCGGGAATGCACGCCAAGGCGGGAGTCACCATCGGTTTCGCCTGCGGCCTGATCGTCGCCGTTGGCGTGATAGGCCTGCTGCGATTCATGAACCCGGATGAGGATGTTGCAGGAGTCGTCATCATTACCTTCCTTCTCTCGGGGCTGCTTTTCGCGTCCATCGGGTACCTGATTCAAAAGCGGCTCAAGAGGTCGTAAGTCGCGGTCGCAGCCCCTCGGGTTCACAGCCGATCTCGATGCCGATTGACTCTGCCACCACCCTTCCCCTACATTCCCTCCCGCGCGCAGGGCGCAACCAGTCCGCGGTAAGGGCAGTGCCCACCTGCAAGATGTAGTTGGTACATCGTTACAAAACTTCTTTCCTGCCTGATGGTGCGGACCGCGGGCCTCAAGTGAAAGGAGTTTGTTGTGGTCACTCGCAGAGCCATTCCGGCTCGTCCTCATCTCGATCAATACCGGAAGCAGGCCAGAGACCTGTTGAATGGCATTGCCCGGCAGGTTCCGGATGCACTTGCCCGCGTGGGCCAGCATCACCCGCGGTTGCAGGGACTGGCGGTGCCGGAGCTCCGGAACGCCACCATGAAGCTGGCAGACGCGCAGCTGGTCATCGCTCGTGAGCATGGCTTCGACAGCTGGCCGAAGTTCTCCGCGCACGTGCAGACGCTGCAGGGAGGGCCGGCTGATGCACTCCAGGAACGCATCCGTGCCGGTGAAGTAGAGCTGACCATCGAGGTCAGCGGCCGGCGCAATGCGCGCGCACTGGTGCTGTTCGTGCTGGCGGGCAATGTCGGCCGGCACCACGCCGGCGTGCGCGAGATCGCCACCCTCTTCAACCGCGCCGGTTTCTGCACCGTGCTCGCGGACCTGCTGACCGAGGATGAGGACGTGGAAGACGCCATCAACGAGCAGCTGCGCTACGACATACCGCTGCTCGCGAACCGCATGCTGGCGGTGGTAGACCGCTTCGCGGGTGATGCGTCCTTCAAGCCGCTGCCCATGGGCCTGTTCTGCTCGGGTACCGGTGGCGCCGCGGGAATGATCATCGCCAGGCAGCGCAGCCTCCTGATCAGGGCGCTGGTCTGCAGTGCCGGGCGGCCCGATCTCGGCGGCTCGGCGCTGGCCTGGCTCGCTGCGCCCAACCTCTTCATCTTTGGTGGTGAGGACACCGTGGGACACGGCTTCATGCGCACGCTGCAGACCGTGCTGCCGAAGCACGTTCCGCATCGCCTGGACCTGATCGACGGCGCCGGAGACCGCTTCGATGCCGGGCCGCATGCAACGCGGGCCGCCGCGCTGGCGCAGGCATGGTTCGAGCAATACCTGTGCGGCAACACCAGCGCCGCGGAGGTGCGGTCATGAGCACCGCGTGGCAATCGCTGGTTCCGGAGCACCTGCACGATGCGGTGAGCAACGCGCTGCGTGCGGCGTTCGATGCCGCAAACGTGGAATCCGCAGAGCCAGTAACCGGCGGCGCATCCGGCGCGACCACGCTGCGCCTGCAGGTGGCGCAACGTGCCTGCCTGTTGCGCGTGGAAACCGTGCGCAGTCCATTGCGCAACCCGCATCAGTACACCTGCATGCGCAGCGCCGCGTCAGCAGGCATCGCACCGCCGCTGCACTACGTGGATGACCAGGCGGGCGTCGCCATCATGGACTTCATCGTGACGCAACCACTGGCGGCGTATCCCGGTGGTCCGCTGGAACTGGCGCGCGGGCTGGGCAGGCTGAAGGCCCTGCTGCAATCCACAGCACCATTCCCGGTGCTGATGGATTACCGCGCCATCGTCCGCCGGCTCACCGAACGGTTGCAGACTCGCTTCGCACCCAGCCTGCTCGATCCGCACCGCGAGGCACTGGAACGCCTCCTCGAAGTGCTGCCCTGGGATTCCACGACGCAAGTCTCCAGTCACAACGATCCCAATCCACGCAACATCCTTTTCGATGGCATGCGGCTGTGGCTGGTGGACTGGGAAACCGCGTATCGCAACGATCCGTTCGTGGACGCCGCGATACTGGTGGACAACCTGGCGCCGACTCCCGCTCTGGAAGCCGCGCTGCTCGAAGCATGGCTGGGTCGTGCACCGGATGCCGCGGAGCGTGCACGACTCGCGATGATGCGCGCCCTGACGCGGTTGTATTACGCCGGTTTGCTGGCCATGCTGCACGCATCCACAGCGCCCGTCATCAACAGCCTGTCCGCGCTCAGTCCGGATGAGTTCAGGCGCCTCCTGGCGGACGGTTCGCTGCGACCGGCCGCACCGGAGACTCGCACCGAGCTGATGAAGATGATGCTGGCGGGGTTCCTCGATTTATCGTCTAACGCCGCGGTTCGGTGAACCCCAGGACCTCAGACGTATAAGTCTCGACGACCATGCTGAATGGTGTTCCGTCCGGCAACGTCAAAATCGCACGGTGCTGGAGCACCTCATGCGGAATCTGCATGGCCGGCGCGGGTTGCCCGCGCAACCCCGGGTTCATCTCCCACCCTTCCGGCAGCGGTCTCCACAACAACTCGGCGGCCAGGGTACGGCGCTGAAACTGAAGCGCCTGCACGGCCCGGCCGAACGCGATATCGGAATTGTCGAGCGCCTGGTTCATCTCCTTCGTCAGCCGAGCCGGGACATACCAGTTGTCTGCCTCGGAAAGCACACGCTCGCCGCACTTGAGGTGCACCCGCCGATAACGAAGCGGCTCGGTGGCGCTGACCTTGAGCAGCTCCCGTTGTTCAGCCGTCGGCTGCTTGTCGACGTTGCGAATGCGCTCGGCAACAATCGTGGCGGGAGTCGCCAGCTGATGCGAGCCGCACCAGCGGTCGAGGGTGAGCGTCGCGCTGTCGTGAGACAGCAGATCCGCGTTCAGGGATTGCAGCAGCGCCATTGCTTCGAGCCGCGCAGTGAAGTCGTCCCGCCACGGTGCGGCGGTGCCATCCGCAATCGCAACGTTGCTCGCCAGCAGAACAAGCAGAACCAATGCGCGCATGAGCGGACTCCCTATGCTGGCTTTTCCAGCGCGCTGGCAACGATCTGCCTGGCCTCCTCCACGATCAGCGCCAGGTGCTGCGCATCGCGGAAGCTCTCGGCGTAGATCTTGTAGATGTCTTCCGTGCCAGATGGTCGCGCCGCGAACCAGCCATTCGCCGTGGTCACCTTCAGTCCACCGATCGGCGCATCGTTGCCGGGTGCGTTGGTGAGGCGCGCGGTGATGGCATCACCCGCGAGCGTCGTGGCGGTGACATCGGCCGGTGAGAGCTTGCCGAGCCTTGCCTTCTGGGCAGGCGTCGCCGCAGCATCGATGCGCGTATAGCGTGGCGCACCGAACTCGGCCGTCAGTTCTTCATAGTGCTGGCCCGGGTCCTTGCCCGTGGTCGCGGTCATCTCCGCGGCGAGCAGGTTGAGGATGAGGCCGTCCTTGTCGGTGGTCCACACGCTGCCGTCGCGGCGCAGGAAGCTGGCGCCAGCGCTTTCCTCGCCACCGAAACACATCGTCCCGTTGAACAGGCCCTGCACAAACCATTTGAAACCCACTGGCACTTCGGAAAGCTTGCGGCCCAGGCTCGCCACGACGCGATCGATCATGCTGCTGCTGACCAGCGTCTTGCCCACGGCCGCCGTGGCCGGCCATTGCGGCCGATGCGTCAACAGATAGCGGACGGCCACCGCAAGATAGTGGTTGGGATTCATGAGGCCGGCGCCGGGCGTCACGATGCCGTGGCGATCGGCGTCGGCATCGTTGGCGAAGGCGACCTGGAAGCGGTCTTTCAACCCGACCAGGCTCGCCATCGCATAGGGGCTGGAGCAGTCCATGCGGATCTTGCCGTCGTGATCCACCGTCATGAAGCCGAAGGTGGGATCCACGCGGGTGTTCACCACCTCGATGTGGATGCCA
>Ga0164241_10004306_pt1 | contig 13872 bp, 15 predicted proteins | sample OricomyardsoilBY_FD_108780 | JGI IMG/M metagenome (GOLD analysis project Ga0164241, IMG submission 108780) | Backyard soil microbial communities from Emeryville, California, USA - Original compost - Back yard soil (BY) | ecosystem: Environmental > Terrestrial > Soil > Unclassified | place: USA...
AGCCGCACCCATGTCGTACTGCACGCCCGCGAGCACTCACACCGTGTTGTCACCTCGGACCCGATGATCTCGCCCGAGTCGACCCGACTGTGCCGTTGATCAGGATCTGACCCAGCGCGGGCGCGAACGGGGGTTCCCCGATCGACCGCGGCGCAAGAAAGGGCCGTCGGTGTTGCCGCTCCGGGATGGTCCCCGGACGGCCGATGCACCGCTGTCGCACCCGTTGCAGGGTCGGACCAGATCGACCCCTGCGCGTCGGTGGATATCGGGCTCGACTCGAACTCCTGCTGGCTCTCACTCCCACTGAGAGGTGGAACACGTTGCCGCGCAGGTCCTTTGCGGGCCAGCGGCGCTGGGTCACATCGGTGCAAAGTTCCGGCGGCGCAGCGGGCCCGGCCCGGGTGCGAACGATTGCCGATCTCACGGAGCGGTTCATCAACCGCCCGCGGCCGTGCGCAGATCGCCGAGCAACGCGAGCCGAACCGCGGGGTCGGAATCGAACGCGGGCCGGCCCCTACCAGCCAGTACGAGGATTTCCGCTGCGGCGCGGATGTCGTCCAACCGATGGATGTCAGCTCGGCTCACAACGGGATTGCTTCGGCGCGGATGTGATCGTCGTGAGCGGTCAGCGCGCCTACCGAAACCACATCGACCGGCAGACCGAGCAGCACCTCCAAGTCGTCCTGCAGGTGCATCAGGTCGAAAAGCGAGCTGCCCTGATCGAACTCGACCAACAGATCGATGTCGCTGCGCTCGTGATCGTCCCCTCTGGCAGCGGAGCCGAAAACGGACACCGAACGCGCCCGGTGACGCCGGGCGATCTGCCGGATCTCCTCCCTGCGGGCACGCAGGATCTCGAGCCGGGGACGCGCGGTCGTCACCATCCCGCCATAGCCACACGCCCGCGCGACCAGGGCCCTCGAAATCGGGGCATGGCCGCACCCGGCGCGGGCGCCGGGATAGCCGGACGAGGACGGACAAGATCCTGTCGCTGGTATCGCGGGGCGGCAGTGACGATTCCTGACCCTGTCGGATCCGTCATGTTCTCGTAACGACTCGACCGTTGAACTGTACTCAGCCCATGCGCTGTGCTGATCCCGGCTGACATTTCCGCACACAGCGGCCGCGCGCCCGTCGCGCAGTCGCGGAGACCTTGGAGACACGATGAACGACGTCGATTCCCGGACCGCCATCCCGGCGCGCCTCCGAAGCCGCAAGAAGATCATCCTGGTCACCATCGCGGTGGTCGTGGTGATCGCCGGCGCAGTGGGGCTCGCCCTGTTCCAGCCGTGGAAGCTGTTCACCCGCAACACGGTCAACGAGGCGGCGCCGATGGCTGCCGCCTCATCGGCCGCCGGTTCGGTGCCCGCACAGCCATCGGTCGCCGCCGATCCCACGGCTCCCGCGTCGGTGGTCCAGGAGCCGGCAATTCCGGCGGCCGAACCCGGCGTGCTCGCGTCCGGGACCTTCGTCGACGCCGAGCACTCGACCAGTGGTACCGCGACCATCCTGCAGTTGCCAGACGGGTCGAGATACCTTCGGCTGGAGAACTTCTCGACCAGCGACGGGCCGGACGTGGACGTGGCGCTGACCGACCAGCAGGCCGGTGGCGACGACTGGGGCAAGTATGACGACGGCCGGTACCTGCCCCTGGGCGACCTCAAGGGCACCGACGGCAACCAGAACTACTCGATCCCGGCCGACGCGGACTTGTCCGGCCTGACCTCGGTCGTCATCTGGTGCGACCGGTTCAACGTGGCCTTCGGCACCGCGCCCGTCTCCCTTTGATTCCGAGCCTGGTGGCCGTTCGGCGGGACGGCGCCAGCGTGGCAGAACCCCGCCCCAACCGGCGACTGCCGGTTGGAGCAGGTATGCCCGTTCGGTATCGTCCTGCGGCGCCGCCCGGGGAAATGCCTCCAGCACCGAGGCGGACGGCCGACCAGGGCGCCGCGTCCCAGCTTCGAGTAGTACTCGATGCTCACACCGGCAAGGCGGCAACCTCGCCCGGCGCAACCCGGGGACCCCGGCGTGCGCCCAACTGGAACCCGCGTGGTCGGAGTTTCGAGATGGCGAGAGTGTTGGTCGCCGGTTCCACCCCGTACGATAGGCACAGAACTCCTGGTCACATCGGGAAGGAGTCGTCGGTGCAGGAAATTCTGCGTTCCAACGATCCCGTACTGATCTCCTACGCCCGCAGTCTGCTGATCGACGCGGGAATCGAGTCGGTGGAATACGACAGCCACATCGCCAACCTGGAGGGTGGCGTCAGCGGCATCCCGTGCCGCCTCATGGTCATCGACGCCGACATCGACCGGGCGCGCTCCACGTTGGCTCGTTCGAAACTCGCTTGACGTTGCGATGAGTCGATCTTCAGCTCCTCACCGCTCAATGAGCCCATGGCAGTCGTCGCCTTCCTCGCCGGACCGATGCATTTCCGGTTCGGAGATCCCTCGCATCGTTGATTGGGAATTTGACCCGATGACTCATCAAACCGACCCCACCGATGACACGACGGGCGCAGCGCGGACGACGAAACCCCAGCACAACAGATACGCGATCACCCTGGCTGCGCTGGTCGCCGGCGTGCAGGTTCCAGTTGCGAACCAATAGAGGAACAGCCCGCCGCACCGGCCCACGATTATTCGATCGGGTTCGACGCAACTGGGAACGACGGAGACGGCCAGGGAGACGCTCGGGGCTACTGACCTACCGGCGATCATCGGGCGCGGAAAGGTGAGAGCCCTCGGCCGGCCGACCCCCGTCAGCGGGTTCGGGCTGCGACCACGGGGTGAAGTTGGGTCTCCAATGCGTCGAGATCAACGTCAGAGTCTCGGACCCAGGACCGCTCAGGGAACGCTGACGAACGCGCTGAGCAGTCCGGTTCGTTCGTCACCGAATTGCTCCAGCGCCATCCTCCTGATTGATGGCGGCGTCGCGAGTTCGGCCGACTAGGCGTGGTGGGCTGCGAGATAGTGACGGCGGGCCAGCACGGCAGCAGCGATGGCCAGCAGCCCGAACATGCCGACGATCGCCCATTCAAATGCCCCGGTCCCGGCGTCGGGACTTTCGTCGAACAACGCTTCGATCCAGGTCGGCCAGATGGCCGTCACCACCGCCAGGATCGCGAATATTCCGGCAAGAACCGCTTCTATTCTCACCCGATTCATCACCACCACCCTCTCGTGCTGTCAGTTCTACGTCGAGACGCCACCGTTCACTGCTCCGGGGTGTGATGGACGAAGAATGGGTCGATGGAGACCGCTACCGGTGTCGAGTTGTCGGTCTTGAACAGCGTTTGCGTGGCGAAATCGGCGTTGCGTTGGTAGATGATCCCGTTCGGGAAGTTCACCGTCGCGGGCAGGTTCGACCCGGAGAAGACGCCGTAGAAGTCGGTGTCCACGCAGAGCAGCCGGATGTAGTCGCCGAGATAGGGCAGCCCGGTGCGGGGTGGGCTGGCGGACAGCGCGGTGTGCAGCACCAGGTTCGTCGGCGCTGTCGCCCACGCGTCGGCGGTTGTTTCGAGTTGGGTGACCCAGCGCGTGGTCGGTCCGGCACCGACGAGTTGCTGGAACATCAGCCCCACCAGGCCCTGCGAGTTGACCGCGAGGGCAGGGTTTTTGGCGTTGGTCACCGTGCGGACATCCGCTGACCAGGTGCTGCCGCGGTCGATGGAGTGCCGGACATGCAGCGTCCAGTCGGTCCCCTGGGCCCGGCCGACGCGGTCGCCCCAGGCCAGCCAGACGTTGGCCGAGTCCGTCGGGTCGACCGCGATCGACAGGTCGGCGCCGATCCGCTCTTGCCCGAGCGGACCGGTGCTTGCCGTGAAGCGGACGAACCGGTCGGTCGCCACCCGGATTCCGGCATCGCCGTCCGCGGCATCGGTCAGCGCCTGAAACGGTGCGGGACCGCCACCGAATGCGTCATCACGGACGACGACGACGTCCATGCTGATGTCGTTCTGACCGGACGGCAGGACGTCGACCCAGCGCTGGAAGGCCACGTAGACGGTGCCGTCCGGGTGCGCGGCGGTCCGCACCGGCGGCCCGTCCTGGCCCACGGTCTGCCGGGTCTCCACGCTGAGCGTCGCGAATCCGCCGGGCGCCGGCCCGTTGCGCGCGTCTCGGGAGAGTTCGACCGACGCCGTCCGCGGTTGGACGTTGAAGTCGTTGTGCCCGATATACACCTGGTCGAGGTCCACGTTTCCGCCGGCCCGGGCGGTCAACGCGGTGACCCATGGCTGGTCCTCGTTCGGCCGGTCGATCAGCACCGTCATCGGCGTCAGCGCAAAGGGGTTCGCCGTCCGCAACACGTTCAGATTGAACGTGGTGAAGTTCAGGATGCCGGCGTAGAGCGCCCCACCTTTGGAACCGAAGCCGACGCTGATGTCCGCGGTACCCGGGCCGCCCGGCACGATCGAACGCAGTGACCACGACGCGCCGCCGTCCTGGGACACGAAGACGGGCGCCCGCGTCCCGTTCATCGGGTCGCGGGTGAACGCGGTCGCGACCATCTGTTGGGGGCTCTCGGGGTTGACCGCCAGGTTCGGCTCGGCGTCCTGGCCGGTGACGCCGCTGAGCGTGCGCGGAATCATGTTGACGATCCGGAGCATCGTCACACCCCGTTCTCGCGCAGGACGTCGAGCATGATGCTGTCCTGCAGGTCGAGTTCGTGGATCACGACGAACGGGGCCAACTCCGCCGACGCACCTTCGCCGGGGTGCAGCAGCCAGAGCCCGCCCTGCCCGGCCTTCGGCTTCAGATGGTGCCGCCACCGCACGTCAAGACTGTTCGCGTAGAGCACCGAGAGGTCGGTGGGGGCCACCAGTTCGCCGGTCACGACCAGATCGGCACGCAGTGTGGCGATCCACCAGTGCGGGTCATGCTCCTGCGGTGGACCGCTGCGCGGCACCATCCGCAGACCCGTCACCTGAGCACGCACCACGGCGGCGGCGCTGCGCGCGTGCTCGATGACCTCGTCCTGTGCGAGCTCGGCCAGCGCGGCCTGCACCGGATGCTCGACCATCCCCGTCTCGACCGCCGCCATCCGGGCAGTCTCCTGCGGCGAGACTCGGCCGACCTCGGCGACCGCGAGGTCCTGACCGTAGACCACTCCGTTCGCGAAGAACGTCGCCTCGTCCCCCGCCCGCAGTGGGGGGAGCGTGTCTGCCAGTTGCACCGTCACCCGCTCGTCGGGCACCAGATCCACCGCCGCCGGCGCGTGCAGCGCCTGACCGACGCGTACCACAACCGTGCGTTCGTCGACCGGGACATCACTCACCGTCGACGCGCCCACCTGATCGACCGTGCCCGTGAACACCAGGCCCGATCGCGCCATCAACTCTTTCATCGTTGAGTCCGGCACCGATCAACCCCCTCTGTGAGCGGGAACACGCCCGGGGTAACGCCACCCGGACGTTCGATTAAACCGGTACAAAACTCCCATAGTGGGTGGTGCGAGTCAAGATCCCGCGGACGCCGGTCAGCCCAGGTCCTCGGACGCCACCGCGGACGATTCGAACTCCTTGGGTTCCACCAGCACCAGCCAGTTCCCGGTGTTGTCACGCATGACTGCCTCCACGCCGTAGGGCCGGTCGGCGGGCTCCTGCAGGAACGTCACACCCTTCTCGACGAGCTCCTGGTGGGTCTTGCGGCAGTCGTCCACCCGCAGACCCAACCCGCCCATCTGGCCCTTCTCCAGCTGCCGGCGCACGAATTCGGCCGCATCGGCCGCGAGCGGCGGACCCGGCGTCATCAGGGTGACCTCGAGTTCGGGCTGGTTGGGGTGACTGATGGTGACCCAGCGGGCGTCCGGGCCCATCGGTGCATCGATCCGGGGCACGAACCCGAGGACATCGACGTAGAAGTCCCGGGTTGCGCTCTGGTCCAGGCAGTACACGGTGGTCAGGGAGACGTTGGTGATCATGTCGATGACGGTATGCCCGGTCCCGGCCGGGATGCTTCTCCGAGATTGCGCACTCGCTCCCCCGCAAGGCCGGTCACCCTCGGGTCCAGCGCGCCGCTCATGAACAGGTAGCAGCCCGGGATGTGCGGGCCGCCCTGGGCCGCCCATCGGTCGCGGTAGGCGGTCGGCGTCTCGCCGACCAGTTCGGTGAACCTGGTCGAGAACGAACCGAGGCTGGCGAATCCCACCGCCATGCAGATCTCGGTCACCGTCAGGTTGGCCGAACGCAGCAGATCCTGGGCCCGCTCGATCCGTCGACGGGTCAGGTACCGGATCGGGGTCTCCCCGTAGGTGGCGGCGAACGCCCGGACGAAGTGGTACTTGGACACCCCGGCGACCGCGGCCAACTCGTCGAGGTCGACCCGGTAGCGGTACGCGCGGTCGATGTGGTCGCGAGCCCGCCGCAGGTGGGGTAGCAATCCGACAGACGCGAGCCTGGCCGACCTTGCGGCGGGTCGCCGGATGGTGGAGGCCGCACCGATGGTCACCCCGCCCACGCTACGCCCGGCCGAACCCCGACCGACCGCCCTTAGGGGTGGGCCTACACCCCCGGCCCTGGGCGACCGAACCCCCGGCCACACGGTCCGCAACCCCCTGGGGGAATTCGCCCCCTGAACCCTCAGCAGAACCAGGGCTAGCCCTCTGACCTGCTCGTTCGAAGATTTCTACGGTCATTTCAGACAACCGAAGCGATCACCGCGTGATCATTTTAAGGAGTCAGAATGACCACCGCCATCCTGCCGCAGCCCCACGCAACCGCCGTCACGGCATCGCGTCGGCTCACCACTGCGGCACCGGCGGGCAGTGCGCGGGTGGCCCTGGCCGGTTCGATCGCCGCCGTCCCGCCGATGGTCATGCTGCACCTGGACGCCCCGGCCGGTCTGTCCGCTTCGCGCACGACGATCAGCGACTACGTGGTGATCACCCCAATGGGCGAGCCGCTGTTCGGGTTGGCGACCGGCGCCCTGGCGTTGGCCGGCCTCGCGATCGCCTATGGACTGGCCGGCTCGGCCGGAGCGAGGGTGATCCGGGTGCTGCTGGCCGGTTGGTCGCTCGCATTGATCGCCGCCGCAGTGTTCCCCACGAACCGGCCCGGTACGGCGGGAGACGTTTCATCCACCATTCACCTCGTCGCCGGTGCCGTGGTTTTCGCGCTGCTGCCGATGGCCGGGTTCGCGCTGTGGCGGTGGCGACGCACCGCGATTGCCGCGTCGTGGGTCGGCCGGGCACTGCTGGCCGGGTCCCTGGTCAGCGGCATCCTGAGCACGGCACTGATCCTGAATCGCGCTCCCGGCGTGCTGGGCCTGGACGACCTGATGCTGCCCCCCGGCCTCCTGCAGCGAGCCGCGGGCGCGGCCGAGATCGTCCTTGCCGCGGTGATCGCCATGACCTTGCTGCGTCCCACCCGGACCGCCGCCCGATGACCGCATCGCCCCGGCAAGCGACGACCGGATGCACTCGATCTGCCACCCTGCGCCCTCGCCAACAACCTGGGAGGCCCAGAATGGCAAGATCGATCCGGCACCGGCGTCGGGCCGGCCGGATCAGGCCTCTTGCCGACGGCGACGTCAGTTCAGGCGGCCACCGGCAGCCGCACCTCGAACCGGCATCCCGGGCCCTGGTTGTGCACGCTGATCTGTCCCCCGTGGGCCTCGACCAGACCCCGGGCGATGGCCAGGCCCAACCCGGCCCCGCCGGCCGCCGACCCCTTTTCCGGGGAGCGCGCCGCCGCACCCCGGAACGCCACGTCGAACACTCGGGGCAGATCGTCGGGATCGATGCCGCCGCAGGAGTCCTGCACGGCGAGCCAGGCGTAGTCGCCCGTCTGCCCGGCCACCACCTCGACGGTCCCGTCGGACGGGGTGTGCCGGATCGCGTTGACCAGCAGGTTCCGCAGCACCCGGATCAGCTCGTGGTCGGACCCGTTGACGACCGGCCAACCCGGCTCGGCCGAGGCGGCCAGACGGACTCCCCGCTGCCCGGCGGCCGGCGCCGCGGCCTCCATCGCCTGGGCGACGAGTTCCTCGGTGGAGACCGGACCCAATGTCAGCCGCAACGCGCCCGCATTGATCCGGGACAGCTCGAACAGGTCGTCGACCATCGTGGACAGCCGGGTGGTCTCGGCGCTGATCCGCCGGGCGTAGTCGGCCACCTCGTCGGGGTCGACCACCACCGAGTCCTCCAGGGCCTCGCTCATCGCGCGGATGCCGGCGAGGGGCGTGCGCAGGTCGTGGCTGACCCAGGCCACCAGTTGCCGGCGGGACGCCTCCGCCGCGCGTTCGGCGGCCCGCTGCTTCTCCGCCTCCATCGTGCCGATCGCGATCCGCCGGCCCAGGTACACCGCGACCGGGATGACGACGACCGCGATCAGCGCGCAGGCGGTCGCGGCGAACGCCAGCATCGGGGTGTACATGAACCCGCTGATGCTCACCACGAAGATCAACACCGCCAGGATCGGGATGCCCACCAACGCGGCGATGTTCGCCGCCGCGGAGCGGTTGCGCAGCAGGTGCAGCACGCCGACCTCGACCGCACCGGTGACCAGCGCCGCCAGCAGCGCCCACGGCAGGATGTGCAGCAGGTCGGTGAACAATTCAGGCGCCCGGGTCAGGGCGCAGGTCGCCATCCAGCCGGTAGCCAACGCCCCAGACGGTGACGATCCGCGTGGGGCGGGCCGGGTCGGGTTCGACCTTTTCCCGCAGCCGCCGCACGTGCACGGTCACCGTCGACTGGTCGCCGAACGACCACCCCCACACCTGTTCCATCAACTCCGTGCGGCTGAAGACCTGACCGGGATGGGACAGCAGGAAGTTCAGCAGGTCGAATTCGCGGCTGGTCAGGTTCAGTTCCACGCCGCCGCGGCGGGCAGTGCGGGACAGCGGACTGACCGTCAGTTCCCCATCGGCGCTGGTCACGTCCACCGAGGCGGCCGGCGGCCCGACCGCACCACGGCTGCGTTCCAGCACCCGTCCCACCCGCAGCGCCAGCTCCCGCGGGCTGAACGGCTTGACCACGTAGTCGTCGGCCCCGTACTCCAGGCCGATCACCCGGTCCGATTCCTGGCCGAGCGCGGTCAGCATGATCACCGGCACGGTCGAGGTCCGCCGCACCTCCCGGCACACTTCGAGCCCGTCCATGCCGGGCAGCATCAGGTCCAGCACGATCAGGTCCGGCTGGTGGGTGCGGATCAGTCGCAGGCCGGTCGGCCCGTCACCGGCCTCGAGCACGTCGTGCCCGTCGCGAGTCAGATACCGGCGCAGCACCTCGCGGACGGTGTCGTCGTCGTCGACCACCAGCACTCTGGACGATGCGGACATGCACCCCCCCATGCTGAGTTGAAGATTCGCTCGGCGAGCCTTGCGCAGGTAAGGAGCCATCCCGACGGTAGGTCCTGGACGACCCGAACCGCCAGCGATCGCCCTGAACTACCCGGAACCGTAAGACTCCGCCAGCAGGTCGGTCAGCCGGGACGCCCAGCCGGGACCGGTCGCGGTGAGGGCAGCGGTCCGCCGATCGTCCGGCAACCGGGTCAACTCGATCAGCAGATGATCGTCCGCGAGCTGTTCGGCGACGCCATCGCCCCACTCGACGACCATCGCGGCCGCGGTGAGGTCGGTGTCCAGGTCCAGGTCGTCCAGTTCCGCCGCGCCGCCGAGCCGGTAGGCGTCGACGTGCACGAGCGTGGTGCCGTGCGGGTCGGCCGACGGGTGGACGCGCGACAGCACGAACGTCGGCGACGTCACCAGACCGGTCACCCCCATGCCGTCGGCGATGCCCTTGGTCAGCGCGGTCTTCCCGGCCCCCAGCGATCCGGAAAGGATCACCAGATCGCCGGGCCGCAGGCGCCGACCGAGCGCAGCGCCGAGCGCATGGGTGTCGTCGGCGGTGTCCAGGACGATCATCGGCCGGCCCGAGACCAGCGGGACTTCTTGCGGGAGGCCAGTTGCCGGGCGCGGGCACCGTCATCCGCACGTTGCAGCAAGGAGCGCAGCGCGTCGTTCGTGACGATCGGGTCCTCCATCATCGTCATGTGTCCGGAGCCCTGCGCCACCACGATCTCCGCGTCCGGTAGCACCTCGGCGATCCGCTGCGACCGATCCAGCGGCGTCAACCGATCCTGGTCGCCGGCGATGATCATGGTGGGGATGCCGGCCAGCGCCGGGATCGCCTCGGTCTGGTCGTGCGCGAACAGGGTCGGCAGGAACTCGGCGATGACCTCGACCGGCGTCGAGGACACCATCTCGTCCAGGTAGTCGACCAGCGCGCCGGACACGTCCTTGCGGGAGAAGCCGAGGCTGCGAGTCAGCATCCAGACCGCGTCGCGATTGCTGGCACGACCGCGTTCGAAGATCGCCGGATATCGCGAGCCGACCTCCTTGAGCACCTTGACCAGCGGGTTCCCGCCGGCCATCAGCAGCTTGTTCAACTCGGACGGCTTGAGGTAGGTCGCGCCGGTGCACACCAGACCGACGCCGGCGATCCGCTCGGCGAACAGGTCGGGATCCTGCGCGGCCAGCGTGAAGATCGCCATGCCGCCCATCGAGTGACCGACCAGCACGACGGGCCCGGTCGGTGCGGCGGTGTCGATGACGCTGCGCAGATCCGAGGCCAGGTAGTCCATCGTCGAGTGGCCCTCGGGCGCTCGGGTGGACTTCCCGTGCGAGCGGTGGTCGTAGAACACCATCCGCGCCGCCGGCCGGGTGGCGGTGCTCCGGGACTTGCGGGCGGTCGGCTCCACGTCGGGCGACACGCCGAACCCGGGTCCGGCCAGGGCCAGCCGCTGGTAGTGCCAGGAGCCCAGGCGCAGGGTCCACCCATGCGAGAAGATCACGGTGATCGGTGCGTCGCTCGGCCCGACCTCCTCGACGTGCAGCGCGACCCCGTCCCGGGTGTCCACCGAATACGTGCGGTCCGCTGCCAGCCCCTCGAACCCCGGGTCGTCGCCCGGTTCGATGAGCAACGCCGCCTGCGCGGTCTGGTACTTACGCACGACGACGCGTTGCGCCGTGACGCCACCCAGGACGGCGGCCCCCAGGACGCCGCTGACGATCCCTGCCGTTCCGAGAATCCGGCCCAGCGTGCTCATGCCGCACCCAAGCCGACGTGGCGTCGGGGCACCCTCGGCCCGATCCTGGTGACGATCTCGTAGTCGATGGTGGCGCAGTACTCCGCCCAGTCCCGGGCGGTGGGCTCGCCGTGCTCACCCGGCCCGAAAACGACCGCGGGTTCGCCGACGGTCACCGGGTCGTCGCCGCAGTCCACGACCACCTGGTCCATGGCGACCCGCCCGGCGATGCGCCGGCGGGCACCGGCCACCCAGATCTCGCCCCGGTTGCCGGCGGCCCGGGGTATGCCGTCGGCGTACCCCAAGGGGATCAGGGCCAGCGTGGTCTCCCGACTCGTCCGGTAGGTCAACCCGTACGAGACACCGTGTCCGGCAGGCACTCGCTTGGTGAGCGCAACCGTCGCCTGCAGCGTCATCGCCGGACGCAGCGCCACCGGCGTGTGCACCGGGTTCAACCCGTAGGCACCGATGCCGACCCGGGCCAGGTCGAAGTGCGCGTCCGGATGGTCGATCAGGCCGGCGGTGTTCGCCAGGTGGCGAACCTGCGGGGTGATCCCGCGATCGGCCGCCGCGGCCAGAATCCGGCGGAAAGTCGCCGTCTGCGCGGCCACCGACGGGTCCCCGGGGACGTCCGCACTGGCCAGATGGCTCATCAGGCCCACCACGCGAACCCGCCCGGAACGCTCCGCGGCTGCCACCGCGTCCAGTACCTGGGTCGTGTCGGCGGGTCCGACCCCGCTGCGACCCAGGCCGGTGTCGACCTTGACATGGATGCCCGGCACCGTCCCCGCGGCCTGATCGAGTACGGCTTCGAGCTGGGCCAGGCTGGACACCCCGAGTTCGACCCCCTGCGCGAGGGCGTCGGCGACGCGCTCCCCGGGCGGCCACAGCCAGGCCAGGATCGGTGCGTCGAGTCCGGCGGCCCGCAGTTGCAGCGCCTCCGTCGGCGTGGCCACCCCCAGCCGGGTTGCGCCGCCGGCCAGCGCGGCCCGCGCGGCGGGCACCGCACCATGACCGTAGGCGTCGGCCTTGACCACCGCCATCACGGTCGCGGCCGCATTCCGGGAACGCATGACCTCCAGGAGCGTGCGCACGTTCGCGCTGATCGCATCCAGGTCCACCATGGCCTCGACGCGCGTGCCGGCACGCATGGTGCCCGACCCCACGATCGGGACGGCGGCGGCGTTTCTCACCCCCCGATGGAATCACGTTTGCCGACCCGCCGGTCGTCCATTGGGGGCGCGCGTTGGTGTCCAGTCACACAGTCCGTGACATTTCGGTCAAAGCGGTGCGTCAGGACGAGGTGGATCTGCCTGCAGGTGGTCCCACAGCACGTGCGCACCGAACAGTCCGGATCGCTGCGCCCGCTGTCCGGCCCGGCCGTGCAGAAACGCCCCGGCGCTCGCCGCCAGCAACGGCGGCAGGCCCGCGGCCAGCAGCGAGCCGATGACACCGCCGAGCACGTCCCCGGAGCCGGCGGTGGCCAGCCAGGACGAGCCGGACAGGTTGACCGCGGCCTGCCCGCCGGGATCTGCGATCAACGTGCGATGTCCCTTCAGCAGCACCGTCGCCCCGCTGACCCAAGCGGCCCTGCGGACCGCGGCCAGCCGGTCGTCGAGCTCGATGTCCGGGAAGACGCGGGCGAACTCCCGGTCGTGCGGGGTCAGCACCGTGAGCTGGCCGGCCCGGCGGCGGGCCTGCAGGAGGGCGGGCATCGCCGCCAGGATGGTCAATCCATCGGCATCGACCAGCACCGGGACGTCGCGGCCGAGCACCCAGCGCAGCAGGGTGATCGACTGACCCTCCGTGCCCATCCCCGGCCCGACCACCCAGGCCTGCACCGGGCCCGCGTCGGCCGGGGAGTCGACCGCGACCGCCTCCGGCCAGCGGGCGACCACCGCGGCGGCCTGCGGGCCGGCGTACCGGACCATGCCGGGGCGGGTCCGGACGGCGCCGCCGACGCAGAGCACCGCGGCCCCCGGGTAGCCGGGCGAACCCGCGACGACGCCGACCAGGCCGCCGGTGTACTTGTCCGCTGCCGGCGCGGGAGCGGGCAATACCTGCCGCAGGCTGCCGTCGGTCATCGCGATGACCTCGGCCGGGCGCCCGGTCATGTCCATGCCGATGGGCACGCTGACGATGGTGCCGGCCTGCTCGTCGGCGATCAGCAGGCCGACCTTGATGCCGCCGAAGGTCACCGTGACATCGGCCAGGAACGCGATACCGCGCACCCGGCCGGTGTCCGGTTCGACTCCGCTGGGCAGGTCGACCGCGACCCGCAGCGCATCGGTGGCGTTCGCCTGCCCGATCAGCTCGGCGGCGTGGTCGCGCAGGGGCGGGGCGGCGCCGATGCCGACCACACCGTCGATGATCACGTCGGCGTCCTTGATCGCGGACGTCACCGCGGGGGCATCGTGGGCGAGGACCCGGGCGCCGGCCCTGCGCAGGACCACCAGCCCGCCCGCGTGGGTCCGGGCCGGGTTGAGCAGGACCGCGGTGACCCGCATGCCCCTGTTCCGCAGGAAGGCACCCGCATAGAGCGCGTCCCCGCCGTTGTTGCCCGAGCCCACCAGCAGCACGACGCGGCGACCTGGATGCGGGGACGGCACCCGCTCGGCGACCTCCGCCGCCACCGCGAACGAGGCGCGGCGCATGAGCGTCTCATCGCCGTCGCGGTCAAGGGCGATCGCCTCTACGGCACGGATCTGCTCGACGGTGTAAGCCTCGATCATGCCGCGCACCGTGCCGGCCCGGTCGTCCGTGACGGATCCCGCTCCTGCGCTCGGGCCGGCGGGCGCTCACGAAGGTCGGGTGAAGGATCCTGTCCGCTCACCGGGCACGATCCT
>Ga0164241_10004307_pt1 | contig 13870 bp, 10 predicted proteins | sample OricomyardsoilBY_FD_108780 | JGI IMG/M metagenome (GOLD analysis project Ga0164241, IMG submission 108780) | Backyard soil microbial communities from Emeryville, California, USA - Original compost - Back yard soil (BY) | ecosystem: Environmental > Terrestrial > Soil > Unclassified | place: USA...
GTTAGTAAAAGAAAAATTACTGTGCCCATCATCCTTTGCTACCAGGTTTGCGCCTGAAGGTGGGCCAGAGGTGACACCTTTTTGAAAGGTGTCACCTCTGAACGAATACATAGAACAGTTAAAACGAAACATATATGAAACGTATTATTGTAGTAGGGGCCGGCCCGGCAGGTATGCAGGCGGCGCTTCGTGCCGCTGAATTAGGTGCGCAAGTCGAACTGGTTACGAGTGGCGGGTTTGGTGGTATGGCTGCCGACGACGGGCCAATACCGGTGCGGGCGCTGGCCCACGCCGCCCGGTTGATTCGCGACGCAAAGCAGCTCGGAAAATACGGCATTATCACGGGTGAGCCCGTGCTGGATTACCAGCGCCTGCTCATACGTGTTCGGGAAATAATTGAGGAGACAAGGGCGCAGGTGTCCCGCCGTTCTAACTTCGACTTATTGGGTGTAAAACTTTGTGAGTTTGCCGGTAAAGCCTTTTTTAAGGATCCGTATACGATCGGCACGGAGAGCGGGCTCAATCTCCAGGCGGATGCGATCATTCTATGTGTTGGAGGTATCAGCCGGCGTCTTCCGGTGCCCGGCTTCGAACTGACCTGCACGCATAGCGATGCCTGGAGCCTGGCCACCGTTCCGCCTTCGATGCTTGTCGTGGGGGGCGGTGACACCGGAGCCCAAGTCGCGTCGGTCTTCAGCGCCTTCGGAACCAGGGTCCAACTTCTTCAGTCCGGCCCGCGTATTTTGGCCAGTGCTGATGAAGATGTCTCCATCGAAGTTGCCAATGCTTTTCGCGCATCAGGCATCGAAGTGACAGAGAATTTTGGATCGATTGATTCTTTCGGGAAGACCGCAACCGGCATACGGATGAACTACTCGAAAGACGGTGTTAAAGGACAAGCCGAAGCCGCGTTGGCCGTAATGGCTGTGGGATGGATAGCCAATACCTCAGGCTTGAATCTTGCGGCAGCCGGGGTTGAACTCAATGAACGGGGTTTTGTAAAAGTTGATGATTTTAACCGTACATCAAGCCCTCACATTTTTGCGGCTGGGGACATCACCGGTCGTCTGATGCTCGTACCACAGGCGCTCCAGGAAGGGTTCGTGGCCGCTACCAACGCCGTGGGTGATGGAACCATGCAGTTGGGAGGCGTAGTTAATCCCGTCGGCAGCTTCACCGATCCCGAATATGCACAAGTGGGCCTCTCCGAAACGGATGCACGGAAAAGTCACGATGTGTTGGCTACCGTTGTGCGTTTTGAGTCCATGGCACGCCCCATCATAGACGGCCATGAAAAAGGGTTCTGTAAGCTAATTATTGATCGCCAGAGCCAACGCATCCTGGGATGCCACATCGTCGGCGAGCGGGCAGTCGACATCATTCAACTGGTAGCGGTGGCGATCACTGCAAACATGAGCCTTGAGGACTTTCTACGCATTCCAATCTCGTTCCCGATCTACGCAAATATTCTGACGAGGGCAGTGGCGGTTTCTTTACGCGAGTTGAAATCGGCTGATCAATCTGCACATGCTTTGAAATGATAAGCCCCGGACAAGAGATGAATTGATACATTCTTATTTCGTGGTAATTAATAAAGAAACACAATGAATATTATCATGCAAAATATTTTGCTTCCATAGCCGGGACAAAAATTATCTTACCAATGGAGAAAATATTTATCTTTCTAAAACCGGCCATCAACAATCCATTGTGACCAACAATAATGCTTCGAGAAATATTTAATTCCAGCTTTCAATCAGGAAAACTTCTCAGTGAAAATGTATAAGAAAATCACATTACCTGGGAAATTCCAACGCTTTATCCATTTTAAAATCTGAATTCATAAATTAGCGGTAATAATGAATACATTTTCAAACATAAAAGAATTGGTTTCTGCTCTCAACCGTGATCAAAAACTGCTTACTGAAATGTTTAAAAAACGGAAATCTGTGTCTTACAAATATGAGTATGCTCTTGACCTGGTTGACAATGACGAAAACAGAATACAATACCTTTTAAACCGTTCCGTTATCAGGCAGAACGGGAACTACCTTGAAATAGATGACCAGTTTTTACAGTTCTTCGAACAGGTCCTGGAAGCCAATGATGAAATTAACACGTCTTACATCAATGAAAATATCGAAAGAATTAAACAGCATATTGACTACTATTTCAACGAACCAAACGAGCAAAGAAAGTATGAATACCTCCGGACAATCAAAAATACTGTTAGAAAATTGGGGACTATTACGCTGAGGAATGTAGTTGACCTAAGAAGAAATATCAATAACACATTCAAAAACGAACCAAATTACAAAAACAAAAGAGCCAAACTTTTAAATCTTGATAGCAAGAGAAAGGATATTACCAGGCTAATTGCATTAACGCAGAAATTGATTGCAGAAGATGATATTACATTTTTCAATACGGCTACAGATGAGGAACTAAGCCGGGTAATTATTGAACTGAAAATTCAGATAGGCAAATGCACACACAACCTCATTGAAATTGAAAGGCAGATTATTGATTTCTTAAATCAAATCCAGTATCAGAGCAATGTGATTGAAAAATTGCGGCAAATAAAATATTTAAAAGACCAGTTTCTTCTTGAAACAGCCACAGACATAAAAACAATTTTAGTGGAGAACAATTCAGTAGTCTTTGAACCCAACCCGGCTTATCCGTTAAAACTATCTTTTGAATTTTTACAGGCAGATGAAGAAGCATTTAATAGCATTTTAAAAATTGCCAGGCGCGTAAAAGCAGGAATAAGCCTGAAAAGACCTTTGGCAGGGAAAATATCAGACGAATATTTGGAAACACAAATAGAAGAAGAAATACAAATCAATCTTGAAGAAGTTAAAAATGGGTTTGTGGCCTCTAGCTATAATCTTTTTAATTTCGTATTGAATTACAACTTTGCAAAAGAGGTGTCATTTGACGACCGTGTTACCATATATTGCCAGTTAATTTCTCAATATGAGAACATCTTTGATATAACAGACAAGATTGAGGAGAATAAGGGATATGAATTTGCAATGGTTTATCCTAAATAGAGAACAAAATGGAAGTGCCGGTTCAAACAGCAGACATATTTAAAATCCTGAGCAAAGGACAATTCATTAATTCAAATAGCACTGAGAAAACGATTAGCGGTTTGTACAGTATAATGGACGACGAACAAAACTTTGAAGACCTGTACAACTATTTCAAAAACATAAATTTCATCCTGGAAAGGGGTGATGGATATTTTTATTTCAGTCGCCCGGAAAGTAAGGTTGACCTGGAAACAAAGATTGAAGCAGCTTTCAGATGGATCGACATAATTGATTTTTTTAAAACTTTTGACAATTCCTTTAGTGCGGGCTACCGTTTTACACCTTCGGATATTCTTGTAAGAATAAAAACCGATGCTGAATTAGAATCAAAATTAGAAGGCCTGAAGAAGCATACTGACAAAGAAAGGCACCAGGATATTCTTGATAAAATTCTTAAAAAATTAATTGATGATACTTACATTGAACTCGAAAATGAAATTACGCATCAATTCAAAGTAATGGATTCATTCAGGTATCTTGAACAACTTTTACTATTAATCAACATTTCTGATGACGTAAAAAATGAAATACCTCAATAAAATAATATTTATTAATAGTGCTGACAAATCAATTAAATATGCGGAAGTAAATCTGGATGGCAATGTGCATTTTATTGGAACGCAAGGTGTAGGCAAAAGCACTTTGCTAAGAGCCATTCTTTTTTTCTATAATGCCGACAAACAAAAATTGGGTATTCCGAGAGAGAAGAAAAATTTTGATGAATATTATTTTCCGTTTCAGAATTCATACATCGTCTATGAAGTGAAAGCTGACGATGGACTATTTTGTGCATTGGCTTTTAAATCACAAGGCAGGGTTGCGTTCCGATTTTTTGATTCCGCTTTTGATAAAAGTTTTTTTATTGATAAAGAAGGCAGGGCATTCGAAACCTGGGATAAGACCAGGGAAGCATTTGGAAGGAATATAGGGTATACAAGAATAATATCTGGTTACGAGGAGTATAGAAACATTATTTATGGAAACAACAAAGGGTTACAAAGCGAATTCAGAAAATATGCTTTAATAGAAAGTAAGCAGTATCAAAACATTCCGAGAACCATTAGTAATGTTTTTCTCAATGCCAATCTTAGTGCGGAGTTTGTAAAAGAAACCATTATCAAATCACTGAACGAGGAAGAAATAAAAATTGACCTCACCACCTATTCTCAAACGCACCTGAGAGATTTTGAAACCAATTTAAATGACATTAAAAAATGGACAGATAGAAATCGGAATGGCGAAAATCAGGTTGAAAAGCAAGCCGGCAATGTCGCAACCGCCTATTCAGCGCTTAAATATTTAGAGAAAAAGAAAGAGGAACTGGCCTGCCAGTTAGGTTGGGCTTTGGAAAATGTGAGAGAGCAAAAACCAAAAGTCGTTGAGCAACTTGCAGCGGAAGAATTAAAACAAACCAAACTAAAAAATAGGGTAAAGGAACTCGACAACGTATTTGATAAAGGCAAAATAAAAATTGAACGTCAAATCGGTGAATTGAGTGGCAAACTGAATGAAATAAAAACAAAGCGTGTTGAGTATACAGCTTTGGAAATTGAAAATATTGTGGAAAGAGTGGCGAAGAAAAATCCATTAGATTTTGAAAAGAAAAACCTTTTAAGCGAAAAAGAAATCCTTACATCTAAGTTTCTTGAAATTCAGGAACGCTATGAAGCCCAACTCAGGCAGTTGCAAAACCAGTTAAAAGAATTTGAGAATACTAAGCAAACCGAAAAGAACAATGCACACTCAGGCTTACTGCACTTCAAAGAAGAATTGACTAAGCAGTATGATTTGCTTTATGATGAAATAAGAAGACAGCATAACGAGGAATTAGAAGTAGCCAATTCCCTTGTAAAAGAAAAAGACAGAGTAATTACCGCCAATAGAATCAATCGTTCGGAAGTGAAGAACAAAAGATTCTATGAAAGAGAAATTGAAGATTGCATCACAAATACTAGAAATCTGAATGCCGCTATTATAAAAGCGGACAATGCAATTGAACAAGCAATAGAAAAAGGTAAAAATATACAAAAGGAATGGTTGCTTGAAGAAACAGGCGTTAAAGAGGAAATACAGCGAAGCGTTGAAAAACAAAAGGAACTTCAAATAAGACTTCATGAAATTATTTCATCGATAGATTCGAAAATTGAAAACAGCAAAGACTCTCTTTATGGTTGGTTAAATGAGCAAATTCCTGATTGGGATACAACAATTGGAAAAGTAATTGACGAGGATAATGTTTTGTATAAACCAGGTCTAAATCCAAAAAAGATTTTCGGCGGAGAGTCGAATTTTTTCGGAATCAGTATTGACACCAATGAGATTAACAAAAAGGTTAGAACAGTTGCCGATTTGCAAAAAGAGAAAGATGATTACAACAACCAAATCAAATCACTTCAGCAAGTAATAGATGGCCTGAAGTCAAAATTAAACGATGAGCTTGATAAACTAAGAAGAAGGTTTCAGCCAAAAGTAAAGGAGCAGAAAGAAATTGTTGATACCAACAAATACCAAAGCGACCAAAACAAAATAAAATTGGAAGAAGCCGGAGTTCGTTTAACTGACTGGAAAACGAAAGCAACAACAGCACAAAAAGCTGAATTGGCAGATATTGATAACGCCTTTTCAAAGTTGAATGAAGAAAAAACAAATGCAGTAGAACGGGTTCAAAAAATTGAAGGAAGTATTTCCAAATTGATTAGTAGCAGGAAAAAAGAAAAAGAAGGAAAAATAAAAGCAGAGGAACAAAAGATGATTGACACAATTAGCAAAATTGATTTGCTAATTCAAAATGAAAAAACATCAATTGGCAAAAAGGAAGCAGAAATAAGAATTAAACAGAAAAATGAACTTGACACAAAAGGTGCAGACACAAAACGAATTGAGGAAATTGATTTGCACATTTCTGTAATTGACCCTGAACTTATTTTTATTGAAAATAGCCGGGACAAGGTTGCAGAATATAAGAAAGACAAAAGGGAATTGTTTGATAAAGAAGACGATTTCAAAAGTAAGAAGACTTTATTTGAAAAGCAATTAGAAACTGAATTAGCCAAACACAAACAGCAACAGGAAGAATTAATTCAGGGCATTCGAATTCTTACTAAGGAGATAGATTCCACACAAAAAATACTCGATGATTTTGAAATTGACTTAGCAAATTATGATACGTTCACAAAAACAGATTTATATCAAACGGTAGAAAATTTTATTAAGGAATATACTGAAGAAAGCAAAACAGAATTGACTTGTTCCTTTATCATTAACGACTTAAACACAACAGACAATACGATTACTAAAAGATACATTGAATTACAGGAGGCCATTAATAAATTCACTGGTAATTTTCAGGAGAACAATCTTTTCAGTTTCAAAATTAAGTTTACAGAGAAGTCTGAATATTTCGCGTTTGCCGAAATGCTCAATGAATTTATTGACGAAAATAAATTGGCCGAATACAAGACAAGAGTGGAAGAAAGGTTCGCCCATATTATCAGGAGAATTGGAATTGAAACCGGCGACCTTATTTCAAAAGAAGGGGAAATAAGCCAGGTGATCAGGGAAATTAATAATGATTTTGTGGCAAGAAAATTTGTTCAGGCAATTAAGAGCATGGAGCTAAGAACAAAAGAGAGCGCGAATAGTATTTTTCAATTGCTTGTTGAAATAAAGACCTTTAATGATGAAAACCCTTATGCGATTGGTAAAGCTGATTTATTCACTTCACCTGGCCAGGGAAATAGAAACGAAAAAGCGGTTTCACTTTTGAAACAATTAATAAAAGAAATGACAGCTTCCAGGGAAAAAGAAATAACACTCTCAGATTCCTTTGAGTTGGAATTTAAAATTGTCGAGAACGATAATGATTCCGGCTGGGTTGAAAAACTCACGAATGTAGGGTCCGAAGGAACTGACGTGTTGGTGAAGGCTATGATTAATATTATGCTGCTGAATGTCTTCAAAGAAAGGGCCGCGAAGAAACATAAAGATGATTTCCGGTTACATGGTATGATGGATGAAATTGGAAAACTTCACCCTAACAATGTCAAGGGAATTTTGAAGTTTGCAAACGATAGAAATATTTTATTAATAAACAGTTCGCCGACTTCTTACAACGCAACGGATTACCGTTACACTTATCTTTTGGCAAAAGATGCTAAGAATATAACGAGCGTAAAAAGATTGGTAAGAAAAATTCCACAGTTGGAATCTAAAGCATCAATATAAGTATCGTGAAAGTCCCCGTTCATATTGCAGAAAAGCTTTTACTGCTTTTGCAGGGAGAAAGTATTCCATCAAGTTCGGCAAAACATGCTTTGGTTGACGATTTGGTTTCAGAAGGAATTATCCAGAGAAATGGAAGAATTAAAAAATCCATTATTCTTTTAAACAACAAATCCTTAATCACCTATTTACAAAACAATTGTTCAATTAATGACGTTCAACAATACATCCAGGTAGCTCGCCAGGAAAATGTTTCAAGAAGTGAGTTGGCGGCGGTTTCTGCTGATTCGAAATTAAAAAAAATAAGAACGTTTAAAGGCTTTTTAATAAACTGCTACTCATCAGTACAAGCAGAGCTAAACGGGAAAAAAATCACAGTGAATCCGGTTGAAGGAAGTTTTCAATTTATCTATGACTTTGAAAATTTTATTATTTCCTCCGACATTGTAATTGTTGGAATTGAAAACCCGGAAAACTTTCGTCACATTGTCAAGCAGAAATATTTATTTGAGAATATTAAACCATTATTTGTAAGTCGCTATCCTCAAAATCAAAGTAAGGATTTAATGAAATGGCTAAAAACTATTCCAAATACTTATCTGCACTTTGGTGACTTTGATTTTGCAGGAATAGGAATCTATTTAAATGAATTCAAAAAGCACCTTTTCGACAAAGCCACATTTTTTGTTCCTGAATACATTGATAAACTAATTGCTGAAAGCGGCAGCAAAAAAAGATATAATGAACAAAAAGTAAACTTTGATGTGAAATTAATCCGAGAAGAAAAATTGTTACAACTAATAGACACCATTCATCAATATAGAAAAGGGTTAGACCAGGAAATTCTAATCAGGAAGTAAGAAGCATCAAATCAATGCATGAATATTTGCAAATTCAAATGGTTAGAAATTCGGTAACGGAAAACACCTTGTCTGATCCTGATTTAGTTACAGACGAAGACTGTAAAGAGTTTATAACCGTAAGAGGAAAAGGGTGGGTTTGTGAAATCGAAAATAAAATTGTTGGTTTTTCAGTTGCTCGCCTTAAGGATCATAATGTTTGGGGCTTTGTATTGCACAAATTTCGAGAATAATGGCTCATCAATATAAAACAGAAGTTGGGCCCTGGATAAATTATTTAGGGATATTGAAAACACAAAAATAAAACGTCACCACGAATGAAATATGTATTAATTATCCATGAAGTAGAGAACTTTATTGCATGGAAAAATATTTTCGACAACGCCGTGAATCTCAGAAAAGAAGCAGGTGAAATTTCATACCAGGTTCTCAAATATGAAAATGAAGCTAATAAAATCGTTCATTTCTCTCAATGGACTTCATTTGAAGCGGCAAAATTTTTTTTTGAATCGCCCAAACTTGTTCAAATCAGAATGGATGCGGGCGTCAAATCTCCGGATTTTATTTACTTAGACCAGCTTGAAGCTGGCATACTTTAGATAAAATGAAATAACACGGTTTTTATATTTTGAAATAGCTATGCCTGAAGAGTGAAAAAGCAAAAAGGTTACTAAGGTTATAACATTTGTATTCATAAAACAGGTATCTAAACGGTGCTCTGGCGCAAGTTTTGTCGTTTAGTCCTGGGCATCAGCTACGCTTGTGTCCTACATTGTTTAACATTGATTATCCCGTAAACAAATCCGGATATTGCAGATTTAGGGCAAATAGTAATTGAAACACGTAGTAAGAAAAGAACAAGTTTAAAAAAGACGAAGTTTCATTTTTAAGTTTTTAGCTTTATATTTCCATAAGCATAATTAAGCAATGAGTTTACAAAAAATCTTTTTTAGCTATTCGAGAGCCGATGGTTCAGACTTCGCTCTAAAACTTGCACGCGATCTTAAAAAAGCAGGCTTTAATGTGTGGATTGACCAAGAGGATATAAGGGCAGGAACAGACTGGGATCTGGAAGTGGAAAATGCCCTGGAAACCTGCGACTGCCTGTTATTTGTAGAAACAGAGAAATCAGTAATCTCCAACAATGTTCTGGACGAAGTATATTATGCATTGGACCAAAAGAAAAAGGTAATACCGCTCATTGTTCGCGATAGCAAAACGCCTTTCCGGCTGCAAAGGATACAGCATATTGTCTTTGAAAATAATTATGAAGAAGGGTTAAACCAATTAATTAGCGAGCTAAAGGCTAAGTCATCTTATACAGCATTTACAGCAGATGACAGCATTGCAAATAAAATTCCTGATAAATCATTTTACAAAAAATATGCAAGGCTGATATGGATAGCCATAGGTTTTTTAATTATTATAACGGCGACAATATGGTATTTGGTGGGAAACAAAAAAATAGTCAATGAGGAAAAAGTTGCAATACCAGCAGTCGGGGATAGCAGCAAAAAAATTGATGAAACAGCTGCCAGTGAGCTAAAAGAAGAACGCACAAAAGAGCCTTTGGCCACGAAAAAAGCAAGTAAAGAAAATACCAATGCTTTAAGCCCTGTAAGAAAGATAAATACGCCTGTAAACTTAATTGAAACATTTGAAGGCAACTGGCAACTTGTGTCTGTAGCGCCAAAAGCTAAATTGCAGGAAGGATATTTGAAGATTGAAGCCCTGGATGGTGGAAAAGTCAAGATCCGCAGCTACATGCAGTTCTATTATTTCAAAACTAACGATACTTCTTTTTTAAGTGTTTTTAATGGCTTTGCAGGATGTGCTTCCTGTGTATTAAAGAATGAAATGAAAATTGATGTGGAAGATATTTCCATTGGATCGCAGACTTATAAAACTTTAAAAAGCGATCAGCAAGATGGTGGGAAGGCTGGCGATACCGTAATGAATGCGGGCGCCAATAAATCTATTCGTGCATCTGTAACTTTGCTCTTGCTAAATAATAAAACAGCGGTTATCAAAGTACAGCAAACTGCGGCAACTCCGCTAAGTTATGGATTGGTGTTGCCACCTTTCATGTATTCATTTACGTTCACAAAAGCCGAATAGATTTTTTGAATAATCTTCTTGTTTCAGTCAAATTTTTTAGTGACAAAATAGTGGGCTTTTGCTATTGTATTTATAGAATTAGGCATTTAAGTCGTGAATGTAGTAATAATGTAGTTGGATTGCGAAAGACGGCTTTTTAATTCTAATTGACTTTGTGTTTACTTTTTCTTTTGCCTTGATGCAAAAGAAACAAAAAATCAAGGACAACCCGATCGCTCCGCGCGTTTGTCCGGCCATCCCACTGCTTGGCCGCAATGTCTCTAACAAATCTCAGGCCCTTCAATTATTTAATGCCGTAATGGTTCCTTAATATGTTAGAAGTCAGAAACGAAAAGCTGCCTTTGTTTCCCTTCAACCGATGCACTTGGCCGGATTGGCTTGGTAATTCATATCATCACGACCAAAGCGCCTAATCCTATGTATTTTAATACTTTAAATAGTATCTGCAAAGTATCCGGATATGTTTTTTAAGGCGAAGAAATTTCGTGGTTTTATTTTCGAAAAACCAAATGGCAAACCCAGTCTAATATCGGTAGATGGAAAAATTTCTCCAATTCCCATGTCGCAAAAAAGTTCCTCAACATTTTACGCCGCCTTTTTTATCAAACTTATTTTGCCGTTTCTTTCCATAAAAATCTCGTCAATGCCTTCGAGATCGTTTTGGTGGAGGTTCAGTCTTACTTCCTCCATAATATCGCCGTGGCTTAAAAGGCATTTATTAATATTTTTCTTATTTAGCTGCCCGTCTTTGTATAGAGAATACACCTTGCCTTTAACAAGGTGGCTTATCCAGTCGTTTTTTACGCTTATTGCTCCAATAATTTTATGCACAGCCATAATTGCAGCGGAAGCAACAATGGTTGGAACAAATGGAGATGCGCCGACGATTGCCCGGGCTAAAACTGCACCGAATATAATCGTGACACAGATATCAAAAGCAGATTTTATCCCAAACATTCTCATGCCGGTAAACCGGATGAGAACAAGCGCAATAAAAAATATAAGTACTGCTCTCAAGGTCATTTGCAGCATTGTGAGGTCGCTGCCATCGCCAAATATTTCATGAATTATTTGCATAGATTAATGTTTTTTATTACTCAAGGTCGTTACTATTTTTTTATAGTTGAATTGTTCAGGATATTTCAATGAAGGGTTTTTTTATCAATTCGATTTGCAGATGGGATAACAGGCGTAGCCTTGCCTGCATAGATGAGAACTTTACTGCTATATGGCCGAAGGGTAATTCTTCCATTATAGATTTGCCCTTTTGCATCTATGTATTTATCGGTCAATGAAAGAGTGCTATCATAATTATTCATATTGTAAACAACACGCACGCTATCCTTGTTCATGATCGTTTTAGTGAATTCTTGCGAATGAGCATCGTGTGTGCTGAATGATTGCCAGGCGCTCAAAGTAGCCGTGCCATCAAGTCCTGTTTGCCGGCTTTTAATTAATGTGGAACGCGTTTTTATCTTGACATAATAATTTGAATCAATCTTTCCGAAATTACTTACCTCACCCCTGCTTCCACTTTGCGCATAATAGTTTAACGCATGCTGATAAGGAGTAACTGCGAAAATGATATTATTGGTAAAAACATTATTATGTACGCTCCCCATTTCACTGGTACTTGCATCAATGGAAACACCCCCGTTTGCCCACATAGTTTCGCCAGCAAGAGAACCGCAATTAAAAATAGTATTGCTTCTTACGGTGAGGTGATTTGAGTTGTGAAGATATATACCGGCTGTTCTGCAATTTAATATTGTGTTACCGGACACGCCTATGTCTGTACCGAGATCATCAATGTATATCCCAAAAGCGAAGTAGTCGTTGCTTCGCGATCCTCGTGGGTTTCCCATCGAATTGATGACTATATTGCTATCTATCACTTTGCCGGTTTCACCTGCAAAGCCTGTATATATACCTGCTGCATCACCCCTTACCATCGCAGAATGATTGAAGAAATTATTCTTGACCCTAGTGCTTTTGCCTCTAAAATTAATGCCGCAATAGGCACTGCTATCCACAGTATTGTATTGTATCAACGAGCCCGGCGCATTCACAGTCAATCCACCATCTGTGTAATCATTTTGTTTATACACCGATATAACACCGGAAACATTTACATGGTTATTTGTTATAGTTAGGTCTTGCGCATCACCTGTAGCAAATATTCCACTACCGCCGTTTCCATAAAAAGTACTGTTTTTTATCGTTCCGCTTTTTATGCCTCCGCCGTATAACATGACGCCCTCAAAACCACAATAGGAAACGTTGCAATTTGTAACAGAAAAAGCCAAATGGCCACTGATGAATGCTCCATAGGTATTGGCGCCCATAAAGTGTATATTGTCAATATTTACATATTTAAGGATAGAAGAATTAGGGGAAAAACTAAACAAGGTATCTACTGTAGACACCTGAACGTCGGTGGGCATCCTGGTACTATAAATACTTATCTTTTTAGTTGAAGGATTGTAATACCATTCTCCTTGCTTGTCCAAAGTTCTTATATCATTTTGTATAAAGAAGCCCCAACCTGGTTCTAACCCTCCGGCGCCTCCTGTAAAATGTAAAGTACTTCCGGATTGACTTGTAATTAGTTCACGATGAAAGGCCCATTGACTAATCCGTATTACTACATCAGCACCTGTCCAATCAGCTCCGCCGCTTAACAGGCTGCTGGTTATCGAAGAAGAACCTGAACCTGTTCCTGTACTTGATTGAAATTTATAAAAATTAGGGAGAAAAGGATAAGAGGCATCGCCATTTGGGTATCTTCCCATCGGCGTACTTACTCCATTTATGAGTACCATTTTCAGATCGGGTAAAGTAGATACTGCAATTTTGCTTTCCCAAATATTTCCACCTTTATTATTCCACCCGGACACTTTGGAAAAGCCTGTGATAACAGGTTTAGCGCCGGCGCCATACGCACCATAAGTAATTGGAGCGCCGGCGATACCCGAAGTAGCCGCGATAATACCTCCATAAAATACATCTCCACGGTTGAAGAGTACACTATCTCCCGGTGTTAGTTTTGTTGAATTTAATTTGCTCAGCGTTTGCCAGGCAAAGGCTGCAGATGTGCCGGTGTTGCTGTCATTCCCGCTGTTACTTAAATAGTAGTTTGTTGCAAAAGAGTTTTGCAACAAACAAAGAAATAACAATATGGTTATTGATACCTTCATATTTACCAGTTGTTATGTACGGCCTTTTGCATCTGATGCTATTTATATCGTTACAATTGCACCCGAAGGTACAGCATGAACTGATTTTTTATTTATCTGAGCTTCCTTCCCGGATAGTAAAAGAAATTTAAAAAGCAATTTTCCAACCTTTCATGAAAACATTTGGCAGCCTGTTTAAATTTATTTGCTAAAATTGCTTTTCAAAACGGAATAGTATCCAAAAAAAAATTCTAAATGAAAAAGGAATACCGGATTTTATATGTTTTGGCGGCTATTAAATTTATTCTTCCGTTTATTTTACAAAATCATTATTACGAGCCGCACCGGGATGAATTTCTGTACCTCGCCGAAGCGCATCACTTGGCATGGGGATATA
>Ga0164241_10004308_pt1 | contig 13868 bp, 16 predicted proteins | sample OricomyardsoilBY_FD_108780 | JGI IMG/M metagenome (GOLD analysis project Ga0164241, IMG submission 108780) | Backyard soil microbial communities from Emeryville, California, USA - Original compost - Back yard soil (BY) | ecosystem: Environmental > Terrestrial > Soil > Unclassified | place: USA...
GGATGCAAGGAGGTGGCGCGGGTGGGTGAACAACCAGGAGTGGACGGCTTGGCTCGGTTCGCCGAAGAACGGCGGCGGCAGATGGGGGCGTTCAGCAGAGGGCAGGCGGTGGCAGGTGGGATCACGGACAAGGTGCTCGGGACTCGTTGCCGTGCACGCCAGATCCAGCGGGTGCACAGCGGTGTGTACGTCGACTTCACCGGGCCGCTGCCGTGGGAGACCAGGATGTGGGCCGCCTGGCTCGCGTGTGGACCGGAGGCCGCTCTCACCGGTACGACGGCACTTCGCAGGTACGGCGTCGACGGCGAATGGATGGACGATCGGATCCACCTCGCACTCCCACACTCGCGCCGCGTCGATCCGCGAACTGGCGTCGTGATCAGTCGTCATCGCGGTCTCGCGGATCATGTGCAGGGTTCTCGCGAGCCGCCGATCGTGCGACTCGAGGTTGCGGTACTGACGGCTGCGAACACGGCCACAGATGTCGCGCGGCGGGCCGCGCTCCTGCTCGATGTCTGCCGACAGCGCCGGACCACGCCGGCGCGATTGCTGGCGGAACTGGAGATGTTCCACCGGTTGCCCGGGCGCAGGGTGCTACGCCAGATCCTGCTGGACGCGGCGGAGGGCGTTCAGTCCTTCCTCGAACGGGCATACCTGCTCCGGATCGAGCGCGCTCACGGCCTGCCCGTCGCGGAGCGGCAGGTTCGCGTCGAAGCGGCTGATGGGCAGCATGTCGTCTACCGCGACGCCGAGTACATGCCGTACGGGCTCGTCGTCGAACTCGACGGCCAGGTCGGCCATGCGGACTCCCAGTCGCGATGGCAGGACATGACCCGTGACAACGCCGCCGCGACGAGCGGCAAGCTGACCTTGCGATTCGGCTACCGGCTGGTCACCCACCCGTGCGAGGCCGCCGCGCAGGTGGTCACGGCGCTCCGACTCCGCGGATGGACCGGCTCACCCCGCGCCTGCTCCCCCGGGTGCATCATCGGCCATCCAGGCCGAAGCGGATCGGACCGGGGAGGATCTCGCGCCGATTCGGGGGCATCTTCCTCCCCAGACACCGGCCGAGGTCAGGTCAGGGAGCTGGGCCGGCCGGGTGCACCGCCGGCCAACTGGACCGGGGAGGATTTCGCGCCGATTCGAGGGCATCATCCTCCCCGAACAGCGGCCGGGGTCGGGTGAGCAAGCTGGGGGCGGCCCTACGCCACAGCTGGCGCCCTGCAGCACCCCATTCGACCGCAGCGCCGCGGGGCTCCCCGGATGCATCCCCGGCCATCCAGACCGGAGCGGATCTGACCGGGGAGGATCTCGCGCCGATTCGGGGGCAACATCCTCCCCGAACAGCGGCCGGGGTCAGGTCAGGGAGCTGGGGTCGGCGGGTACGTCGACGGCGTGTTCTTGGAGGACGGTGAGGGGGACTGTGTCGAGGGAGCGCGCGTGGGTGGAGGCCAGTACGACGGGGGCCGGGGCGCCGTCGTGGTAGGCCTGCAGCCAGCGGATCGCGACCACGCACCAGCGGTCGCCGGGCTTGAGGCCGGGGAACTGGAGTTCAGGGCGCGGGGTGACGAGGTCGTTGCCGACCGACTTCTGGTGGGCCAGGAACTCCGCGGTCATCACGGCACAGACGGTGTGGCTGCCGAGGTCCTCGGGGCCGCTCGTGCAGCAGCCGTCACGGTAGAAGCCGGTGACCGGATCGGTGCCGCACTCCTCCAGCGGTTCGCCGAGGACGTTCAGGTCGCTGTCCATGCGGACCATCCTCGCCTGTCGGGAGGGTCGAGAAGGTCAGCTCGCCTTGGTGTCACCGAGGCGAACGTGCTCGTCGATCGACTCGCCCTTCTTGAGCAGCTCCTTGGCCTTGTCGGCGTACATGTCGACGTACTCCTGGCCGGACAGCTCCATCATCGCGTACATGATCTCGTCGGTGACCGAGCGCAGCACGAACCGGTCGCGTTCCATCCCCTCGTAGCGGGAGAAGTCGAGCGGCTTGCCGATCGCCACGCCCGGGCGGACCAGCCGCGGGAACCGGCGGCCGGGCTCGCGGATCAGCCACTGCGGCCAGAGCGTGCCCGGCGGCTGCAGCTTCTCGGTGTCGATCATCGCGACCGGGATGACCGGGACGCCGGCCACGATCGCCATCCGGGCGACGCCGGTCTTGCCCTTGTACAGCCGGCCGTCGGGCGAGCGGGTGCCCTCGGGGTAGATCCCGAACAGCTCGCCCTTCTTCAGGATGTCCAGGCCGGTGTTCAGCGCGGCCAGCGAGGCGCGTCCGCCGGAGCGGTCGATCGGGATCTGGCCGACGGACCGGAAGAAGGTCGCCACCAGCTTCCCCTTCAGCCCGGGCGCGGTGAAGTACTCCGATTTGGCCGGGAAGACGATCTGCCGCGGTACGGCGACCGGCAGGAAGATCGAGTCGCAGAACGCGAGGTGATTGCTGACCAGCAGCGCCGGGCCGTCGGCCGGGATGTTCTCGAGCCCGGTGACCCTGGGGTGGAAGAGCAACTTCACCAACGGTGCGACGAGGAACCGCCTGAGGAACAGGTAGAGCATCGCGTTACCTCCGTCACTCGTCCGTCACGTTCGGGACCCTCGTCGGCTCAGACCTCACCAGAACCAGTGTCCGCCGGTAACGACGGTCGCGACAGCTCTGGCGCCCACCGTCGGCAGGACCCTACGTTCCAGCTTCCCCCTCAGGCAATGTCACCGCCAGGAATGTCGGTGTTGCTCACCGTGTTGTCACCTCGTTGCAGACTGGACGCAGCCCAAATGCGACCATGGGCGTGCGAGCAGGCGCGGGTGCGGCCTGACCGTCTGTGAGGACCGTGACCGGCGAGGAGCGACCGTGCCAGTGCAAGACCAGGCGGAGGAGTACCGCAGCCCCGGAACCGGGGAGAACGCCTCGATCGGAGTGCTGCTGAGCCACGGATTCACCGGCTCGCCGAAGTCGATGCGCCCGTTCGCCGAGCACCTGGCCGACGCCGGCTACGGGGTCGCCGTACCGCGGCTGCCGGGCCACGGCACCAGCTGGCAGGAGATGAACAAGACCGGCTGGCCGGACTGGTACGCCGTTCTGGACAACGAGCTGGAGCGGTTGCGCAAGGAACACGACCAGGTCTTCCTGGTCGGCCTGTCGATGGGCGGCTGCCTGGTCCTGCGGCTCGCCGAGGAGCACGGCACGGACGTTTCCGGTCTGGTCCTGATCAATCCGTCGGTGCGCACCGACGACAAGCGGCTGGTCCTGCTCCCGGTGCTGTCCCGGCTGGTTCCGTCGTTCCCGGGGATCTCGAACGACATCAAGAAGCCGGGTGTGGACGAGGGCGCCTACGACCGGATGCCGCTGCGGGCGCTGCACTCGCTGTCGCAGCTGTGGCAGGTCACCCGGGACGATCTTGCCCGTGTGACCCAGCCGGTGCTGATGTTCCGCAGTACTGTCGATCATGTGGTGGAACCGAGCTCGGGGCGGGCCGTGCTGGCCTCGATCTCGTCCCGCGATGTGACCGAGACCCTGCTCGAGGACAGCTATCACGTGGCAACTCTGGACAACGACGCACCGCGGATCTTCGCGGACTCGACCGATTTCATCCGTCGTCTGAGCGACAAGAGCCAGGTCGACGGCGATGCGTGACAACGGCCTCACCGCTACGGCGTACACGTCGCTCGGCGGCATCGACCCGCTGGTGGCCGAGCCCGTCCTGTCCGCGCTCGCCGAGGCCGGTATCGCGGCGTACTGCGAGAGCCAGAGTGAGGCCCGGACGCCGGAGGAGGCCGAAGAGCCGGCCCGCATCCCGGCCGGGCACGACGAGATCTTCGTCGACGCCGAGGCGGTGGAGCGGGCCCGCCCGGTGATCGAGCGGAGCACCGAGGACGCGGAGTGGAAGTCGCTGGTCGAGCAGTTCAACGCGCCGTCGGCGCCCGGGCACGACGCCGGCGAGAGCCCGGTGCCGCGGTGGCCGGCCAGTGAGGACGTCGACGACAAGTACGAACCGCTGATCGACGTACCGTCCGGCCTCGTCATCAAGCAGGAGCCGGACGACGAGGACGACGACAAGGACACGGAGAAGCCGGCCAAGCGGGGCGACGACCCGCACGACCACTACGTCCCGCCGGAGCCGCCGCGCGGCCCGCGGCTGGACTGGATCAGCCGGATCGCCTGGCTCGGCCTGATCGGCGGGCCGCTGCTGCTGATCGCGGCCGCGGTGCTCGACTTCGGGACCGGCCGGATCACCACGCTCGCGGTGGTCGGGTTCATCGGCGGGTTCCTCACCCTGGTGATCCGGATGAAGGATCGGTTACCACCTGATGACACGCCTGATGACGGGGCGGTCGTCTGAGCTAGCATGCGGATCGTCGGACAATCCGACGAACTCCGAGGGAGGTACCCCGTGCAGGTCACCGAGACCGTCGAGATCACCGGCCACCTGATGGATTCGGGGCTGCTGTCCCGGGTTCTCGACGACATCCGCGGGTACGGCGGCGAGTACACGCTGGACAAGTTCGACCTCGGCTACGACAAGGACGACCCGTCGACGGTACGGATGACGGTCGGCGCCGAGGACGAGGAGTCACTGCAGCGGCTGCTGATGCGGATCCAGACCAAGGGCGCGAACCTGGTCGACCCCGGGACCCCGGAGATCACCGAGGTGTCCCAGGACGGTGTCTTCCCGGACGGCTTCTACTCGACCACCAACCTGCCGACCAGTGTCCGGCTCGGCGGCCACTGGGTCTCGGTGCAGAACCCCGAGATGGACTGCGGCCTGCTGGTCGAGGGTGAGACCGTCCGGACGATCCCGATGTCCGACGTGAAGGCCGGGATGCGGATCATCACCAGCGCCCAGGGCGTCAAGGTCACTCCTCCGATCGCGGCGAGCACCGAGGAGTCGTTCGGCTTCATGGAGTCGGACGTGTCCAGCGAGAAGCCGCAGCGGGTGCTGGTCATGCAGGTCGCCGACGGCATGCGCGAGGCGAAGGCGAACGGCCAGAAGGTGCTCTGGGTCGGCGGCCCCGGCATCGTGCACACCGGCGCGGCGCCGGCGATGGTGGCCCTGGTCGAGGCCGGGTTCGTCGACGTGCTGTTCGCCGGGAACGCGCTGGCCACCCACGACATCGAGTCGTCGCTCTACGGTACGTCGCTCGGCGTCGACCTGGCCCGTGGTCGCGGGGTGGAGCACGGCCACGAGCACCACATCCGCGCGATCAACACGATCCGCAAGGCCGGCTCGATCGCGGCCGCGGTGGAGCAGGGTGTGCTCACCTCGGGCGTGATGCACGCGCTGGTGAAGTCGGGCAAGAAGTTCGTGCTGGTCGGGTCGGTGCGCGACGACGGCCCGCTGCCGGACGTCTACACCGACGTCCTCGAGGGTCAGCGCGCGATGCGCGCCGAGCTGCCCGGGGTCGGCTACTGCCTGATGGCCGCGACCATGCTGCACTCGGTTGCCACTGGCAACATCCTGCCGTCCTCGATCCCGCTCACCTGCGTCGACATCAACCCGGCGACGGTGACCAAGCTGGCCGACCGCGGATCGTCGCAGGCCCGCGGCATCGTCACCGACGTCGGCCTGTTCATCGAGCACCTGGCCCGGGAGCTGTCCCCGACGTACGCCGAGGCGAAGTAGACTGCCTCTCGATGTCTGAGAGCTTCGAGGCGTTCCTGGACCGGTTCGAGGAAGCCAACACGGCCTTCGTCAACGGTGATGCGTCGTTGTGGATACCACTGGTGTCGCGCAGCGAGCAGACCTCGATCTTCGGCGGCTTCGGCGGCCACGAGACCGGCTGGTCCCGGATCGGGCCGCGGTACGAGTGGGCGTCGGCACAATTCCGCCCGAGTGGCGCGAAGGTCGAGTTCGAGTACCTGGTGAAGCACGTCGGCGCCGAGACGGCGTACACCGTCGCGATCGAGCGCTGCACCGTGTGGCACGTGACGCAGCCCGAGCCGGTCCCGCATGTGCTGCGGGCGACGATGGTGTTCCGCGTCGAGGACGGCGGGTGGCGGATCGCTCACCGGCACGGGGATCCCCTCAGCCCCACCGCGTCACCGTCGGGCCCCTGACGAGTGGTGTTGGATGAGGTCATGACGGAACTCGTGCGACTGGACGTGGCCGACGGCGTGGCGACCATCACGCTGGATTCGCCGCACAACAAGAACGCGCTCTCCCAGCAGCTGACCGGCGAACTGCTGGAGCGACTGGACAACGCAGGTGCGGACGAGTTGGTCCGGGTGATCGTGATCCGGTCGGCGCTGGACGTGTTCTGCTCGGGTGCCGACCTGTCCGAGGCGACCACGGTCGGGATGGGGGTCGGCGCACAGCGGATGGTCGACGTCCAGCGGGCGATCGTCGCGAACCCCAAGCCGGTCGTCGCCCGGGTCGCCGGGCCGGTACGGGCCGGCGGCATCGGCATCGTCGCCGCGGCCGACATCAGCGTCGCGGGTGAGAGCTCGACCTTCGCGCTCACCGAGGTCCGCCTCGGTCTGGCGGCCGCGACCATCTCACTCACCGTGATCCCCCGGCTGAACGACCGGGCGGCGTCGTACACGTTCCTCACCGGCAACAGCTTCGACGGGACCGAGGCCGCGCGACTCGGGCTGGTCACCCGTGCGGTCGCGAACGCCGACCTGGACATCGCCGTCGACGCGGTCGTGCAGTCCCTGCTGAAGGGTGCACCGCAGGGACTGCGCGAGTCGAAGAAGCTGCTGAACCGCGAGCTGCTCGCCGACATCGATGCCCGCGGCAAAGAGCTCGCCGAGCTGTCGGCGAGCCTCTTCGGCTCCCCCGCAGCCCAGGAAGCAATGCTCGCCTTCCTGAGCCGCAAGAAGGGCTAGGGGCTACTTCGCGACCTTGTCGTAGGCGGTCCGCAGGTGGGAGCTCGAACCGTGGCCGGTTACAGTGCGGAGATGCACAGTGAGCCGCTCGCGGCGTACGCGTTCCCGACCGGGCCGTACTGGGCGTCGGGCGCCGTACCGGAAGTCGTGCCGTGAGCTCACGCACCGATGACGTGCTCGAGGGAATCCGCAAGCTGATCATCGAGGGCAAGCTCCGCCCCGGCGACCGGCTGCCGGTGGAGAAGGTGCTGGCCGAGACCCTCGGCGTGTCCAGGAACCCTTTGCGGGAAGGGGTTCGCGCGTTGTCGGCGATGGGCGTGCTGGAGACGCGGCAGGGTGACGGGACCTACGTCACCTCGCTCGACTCCTCGTTGCTGCTGGCACCGATGGGGTTCGTCGCCGACCTGCACGAGCACACCGGCGCACACCACCTGCACGCCGTACGGCGGATACTCGAGACCGAGGCGGCCGCGCTGGCGGCGCGGCTGATCAGTCCCGAGGACCTGGCCGTGGCGGAGGAACAGTTGCGCCGGATCGAGGCCGAGCTCCACAAGGACGAGCCCGACCACGAAGCCGTGATCGACAACGACCTGGCGTTCCACCAGACCATCGCCCAGGCGGCCGGCAACCCGGTCCTCGCCGCCCTGATCGAGGCACTCGGCGGCCGGACGATCCGCGACCGCCTGTGGCGCTCGATCAGCGAACAGGGCGCCGACGAGGCGACCCACGCCGAGCACCGCTCGATCCTGGCCGCCCTCCGATCCCACGACCCCGAACGCGCCCGGGCCCGGATGGCCGCCCACCTCTTCGGCGTCGAGGACTACCTGAACCAACGCCCACCCCAATAACCCGCTTGCCCTCCACACCACCGCTTGGTGCACTGCTCGCATGCCGCAGATCAGCGATGAGCAGCGCAGGCACTTCCGGGACGAGGGGTTTGTGGTGGTATCGGATGTCTTGAGCGACGAACTGGTGGAGCGCGGCCGGCGGATCGTGGCGGCCATGCTCGAGAAGGCGCCGTCGGAGGGGATCGGACCGCATTTCCTCTGGCCGCGGTTCGGGAACGGGCATCCGTTGCTCGACCTCTACCGCGAGGCCGGTGTGGCCGAGGTCGCCGCGCAGCTCGTGCGCCCGGATCTCGTCGTACAGGAACCGGACTTCGCCCAGGTGGCAATGACGATCCCGCCATGGCCGCATCGACCGGGTGGACCGCATGTCGACGGGATCACGCCGTGCCTGGACGACGGCACTCCGGGGACGTTCACGATGCTCGCCGGGCTCTGGTTGACCGGGCATGAGGAACTCGACCGCGGCAACCTCTACGTCTGGCCCGGCAGCCACCTCGGCTTGGGCGCCTATCTGGCCGACCACGGCCCCGACGCCCTCACCCGCGTCGACGAGATGAGCGAAGGCCCCTACCCCGACATCCCGCTCGGCACCCCGCAGCAGGTCACCGGCCGGGCCGGCAGCCTCCTCCTCGCCCACTACCTCCTCGGCCACAACATCGGCGGCCACTTCGGCCCCACCACAGACCCTCGCCGCGAAACCCTCTACTACCGCCTCCAAACCACCACCCACCGCACCCACTGGCGAACAGCAGTCACCAACCCCTTGCTCGAATTCCGCACCTGAACTCCGGTTGCCCTCCAGATCGCTGGTCCAGGCAATGCGCGGCCGAGTTCGCCACTGATGGACCGCGGACACGTTCCGGTGACCTCGGACAGGACACTTCCTGTCCGAGGTCACCGGTTCCTGTCCGCAGATCGGCGGAGTCCTGATGGATACTGCGTGGGTGCCGGTCCCCGGCATCGAGGAGATCTCCGCGGAGGACGAGTTCGAGGCGTGGCCGATCAGCGGCGACGAGTTCGAACATGTCTGGCGATTCGCTGCGCCCCAGTCATGAGCCGGGTGACATTTCGCCGATGTACGGCGTGCCGGGTGCCGCGGATCGCGCTGAACGCCCAGGCACCGAGTACGTCGAGCGTTGTCCGGAAACAAATGTGCGCCTGGCGGCCAGAACTTTCCGGATAGCAGCAACGGCCCGGGCGGCTCGGCACAAACGGTCAACGGCGTACGTCTAGAGCGTGAGTTCGATGAGGATGGGGAGGTGGTCCGAGGCTGCGGCCAGGTCTTCGGTGGTGGCTGGGACGGGGCGGATGCGGCCTTTGAGGGTGGGGGTGAGGTGGGCGCCGTCGATGCGTTTGTGGGGGTTGGTGGAGCTGTAGGTGGGGCCGGCGTCGGCGCCGAGGTCGGCGAGGCCTTCGGCGGCGAGGCGTTTCCAGACGGGGCCGTCGGGTTCCTCGTTGAGGTCGCCGGCAAGCAGGTACGGGGTGCCGAAGGAGCGGCAGCCTTTGAGGACCTGTTCGAGTTCGTGTGCGCGGCCGCGGATGTGCAGGCCGAGGTGGCAGACGATCAGTGCCAGGTCGGTGGAGCCGAGGGTGACGCGACCGCCGACCGCGCCGCCGGGGAGCTGGGTGGCGATCAGGTTGAGCCGGCGGCGGACGAACGGGCGCCAGATCCGCCAGTGCAGCGGCTGCACCAGATCGGTGCCGTCAGCAACCAGGATCGCGTTCCGGGCCGACGCGGCGACGTACCGCATCCCGAAGCTCGCCGCCATCGCGCGCCGCTTCCGCCTGGTCCCCCACCAGGTCGGCGCCTCCTGCACGAGCATCACGTCCGGCGCGCAGGCCGTCACCACGCGCGCGAGCGCCGCCCGGTCATCGCCCCACCGGTGCACGTTGTACGACAGCACCCGCAGTAGCTGACTCACCGCGGCAGCGCCAGCACTCTCATGCGTCGGGATCGCCGTTCACTTCGGCGTGGTGCAGGTCGGGGTCGGTACGCATCCCGGTACGACGGCCGGCCGACTTGCGGGATGCCCGTTCCAGCCGCGTGGAGCGGCTCCGGGCGGCCGCGGTCTTGGCCGTCACCGCGGTCGTCTTGACGCGGACCCGGCGCAACCAGGTCGCCTCTTCACGAGCCAGGTCGGCGGCACCGACGAGACCGGCCTCCGGCCCGAGCACAGCGCGCACGATCCGCGCCTCCGGCCGGAACCCACGACCGGTCAGCGTCCGCTTGAACGCCTCCCGGGCCGGTGCCAGCAGCAGCTCGCCGGCGTCCGACACGCCACCGCCGATCACGAACGTGCCCGGGTCGAGCGCGGCGGCCAGGTTCGCCAGGCCGATGCCGAGCCAGCGGCCGACGTCCTCGAGCAACTCGACCGCGACCGGGTCGCCGTCCTTGGCCAGCTCGGTCACCATCGGACCGTTGATCTTGCGCGGATCGCCACCGGCGGCCCGCAGCAGGTTGTGCGCGACCGGCGAGCCCGACAGCGCCAGCTCCCGCGCCTCCCGGGTCAGCGCGTTGCCGGACGCGTACTGCTCCCAACAGCCGCGGTTTCCGCACTCGCACCGATGCCCGCCCGGCACGACCTGCATGTGCCCGAACTCGCCCGCGATGCCGAACTTTCCACGCTGCAGCGCACCGTCGTTGAGGATGGCGCCGCCGATGCCGGTCCCGAGCGTCACGCAGACCAGGTGGCTCTCGCCCTGACCGCCGCCGAACCGCCACTCCGACCAGGCTGCGGCGTTCGCGTCGTTCTCGACCACCACGGGCAGTCCGAGCCGGCGTTCCACCGCGTCACGCAGCGGCTCGTGCCGCCAGGCGAGGTGCGGGGCGAACAGCACCGACGACCGCGTGCCGTCGACGAATCCGGCCGCGCCGATGCCGACGGCGATCACGTCGTGCCGGGACTCCAGGTCGCGGACGGTCTCCGCGATCGCGTCCTCGGTCTCCTTCGGGTCCTTCGTCGGGGTGTCCCGGCGCAACCGGTCCAGGATGTTGCCCTCCGGGTCGACCACCCCGGCGGCGACCTTGGTCCCGCCGATGTCGATCCCGATCGTCAAAGCCTGCGTCAGAGCCATTGCACGACCCTCCTCGTCGTACCCCCAGCCCCCGCCGGACTAGTACCAGTATCCCGCGTCCCGCGGACCACCATGCGGAACGCGGCGGTCACCGACGTTTCTCCGGGGCCTGAGCGGGGCGCCGGGCCAGGTCTGCGGCACCGATCAGGCCGGCGTCGTTCCCGAGCTCGGCGACGCCGAACGTCGGGTGCGGGCGGTTGGCCTTGGCCGGCAGCGTCCGCTCGAACGCGACCTGGGCCGACTTCAGGAACAGGTCCTTCGCCGCGCTCACGCCACCGCCGATGACGATCGTGGTCGGGTCGAACAGGGTCGCGATGCTCGCCAGCCCCTCGCCCAGCCACCTGCCGAGGTCCTCCAGCAGCTCCACCGCGCACGGGTCGCCGCCGGTCGCCGCCTCGGTGATCATCGGCCCGGTCAACTCGGCCGGATCGGTGATCCCGCAGACGCTCAGCATCTGCACCGCGGCCAGCGACCCCGCCTCCGCCTGCGCCCGTCCCTCACGGACCAGCGCACGTCCGGACGCGTACTGCTCCCAGCACCCGCGCGCACCGCAACCACACCGATGCCCGCCCGGTACGAAGCGCATGTGCCCGAGCTCGGCCGCGACACCATGGGCACCACGCAGCAACTCGCCGTCGCTCACGACCCCGCCGCCGATACCGGTGCCGACCGTGACACAGACCATGTCCTCGACGTTCTTCGCGGCGCCGAAGGCGAACTCACCCCAGGCGGCCGCGTTCGCGTCGTTCTCGACCACGACCGGGATCTTCAGCTGCTTCGCGACCCGCTCGCCGAGCGGCTCGTCGCGCCAGGCGAGGTTCGGTGCGAACAGCACGGTCGAGCGGTCCGACGAGACGAACCCGGCGGCGCCGATCCCGACCGCCTCCACGTCGTGCCCGGCGATCAGCTCGGCGGCCGCGTCACAGATCGCCGCCGCGGTGTCGTCGACCGAGTTCGCCGGGGTGTCGCGGTTCGTCCGGGCGCCGATCGTGCCGTCCGGGCCGACGACGCCGGCCGCGATCTTCGTCCCGCCGACATCGATGCCGATGGTCAGTCCCATGGTTCGGGGTCCTCACTCACGTCGATCCGGTCCACCGGGGACCGGGTCGGCTCCTCGTTCTGCCGGGCGGAACGCGGCGTTGCGTCCGCCCGCGACTGCCGCCCGGCCTCGGCCGCTGCCTCCAGCAACGACCGCACCGACCCCAACACGTGCGCGGCCGCCGTGGACAACTGCTCGATCGTCTCCGGGCTGGTGGTGCGGACCTTGTGGATCAGCTGGCACACCGGACACCAGACACAGTCCGGCCCGAGCTTGTGATCATGTACGTCGTCCTGGTCGGGATCCGCAGGCGCTTGCGCGGCGTGCGTCGTACCGGTTGTGTCAGCGGCCGCGTGCTGCAGGATCGCGAACAGCTTGGCCGCCTCCTCGGCGACAGTGCCGATCGGCTCCTTACTCATCGGCCCTCCCCGATCACGGCTTCGCGCGGGTGCTGCTGTGTCAGCTGTTCGTGGTACTCGGCTGTGAGGCCCTGCGCCAGCTCTTGCGCGGACTCCAGTTGGCCGGTCCCGCTCGGGACATCGGATGCCACCGGACGAGCCGACTCGCGCGGTGCGAAGCGGACCTGCAGCCGTCCGTCGTCCAGCCGGGCCCCCGCGACGACGCCCCGCGCCAGCGCGGCCGGCAGCGGCAGGACGCGGCGGTAGGAACCGACCGTGACGATCAGCTCGTCACCGTGCCGGGCCAGCTCCAGCTCGTTCGCGGATGCCAGCGGCAACGGCATCGTCAGTGTGTAGGTGCGGCCGTCGGTGTCGATGTGCCGGTCCACCCACAACGACGTCTCGTCGGTGGCGCGGGCGAACGGGTCGTCGCCGCCGTACATCTCAACCGCGAACGCGGCCAGCTCCTCGACGCCCACCGGCTCACAGACCCGGTACGGCGATTCCCAGATCGGGAGCGGCCGGAACGAGTCGGCGACCTCTTCGAGGATCCCGCGCTGTGCCGCGACCCACTGCCGCCGCCAGGTGTCCGCGCCCGCGGCCGGGAACACCCGGTTCGCGACCACGCCGTCGACGCGGTAGCCGTACAGCGAGAGGCGCGTCAGCGACCGTCGCGCCTCGGCGACGACGACGGCCTCCGGGGTCAGCACCAGCCGCACCGACGCGTCCGGACCGGCCAGCAGCGTGCGGATGTCCGACAGGTCGCTCTGCAGCCGCCGCAACGCGTCGAAGACCGTGTCGTCCGGCATCGGGATCCCCGACGTACGGCTCAGGAACGGCCGGAAGGTCCGCATCACCTTGCGCTCGGCGTTGAAGATGCGGCCCATGTACCAGTTCAGGGCCTCGGGCAACGCCAGCAGCCGCAGCGTCTCCGCCGTCGGCGCGCAGTCGACCACGATCACGTCCCAGCGCCCGGACCGGAAGTGGTCGCGCACCTCGAGCAGCGCGAGCACCTCCTCAGCGCCCGGCAGCACAGTCAGTTCCTCGGCCTCGATCGGGTCCACCCCGACCATGTTCAGCACCGACCGCAGGTACGCCTGGATGTCGCCCCACGACCGCTCGAACCGGCGCTGGGCGTCGATCTGCTGGACGAACAGCAGGTCGTCGATCTCGGTCGGCTCGCCGCCGACCTCGGAGTCGAACGCGTCCGACAGCGAGTGTGCGGCGTCGGTCGACAGCACCAGCGTGCGCAGCCCGCGCAGCGCGGCGAGCGTGGCAGTACCCGCGGCGGAGGTCGTCTTGCCTACGCCGCCCTTACCTGTGTACAGCAGAACCCGAGTCACTCTGGATCAGGACTCGACGCGCTTCTTGAGGCCCTTGAGGGCCGTGTCGATGATGACCTTCTCCGCCTTGCGCTTCAGCATGCCGATCATCGGGATCGCCACGTCGACGGCCAGCCGGTACGTCACCTCGGTCCCCTCCGCGCCCAGGTCGCGCAACACATAGGCGCCGTCCATCCCCTTCACCATCTTGGCCTGCACCAGCGTCCAGGTCACCTCGTTGCGGGACCACTTGTAGTCCAGCGTGTACTCGTCCGAGATCGCCCCGGCGTCGACCTTGAAGCGTACCTGCTTCGGCCGGCCCGCCTCGTCGGTGGACAGCACCTCGGTCTCCCGCATCGAGTCGGCCCA
>Ga0164241_10004309_pt1 | contig 13864 bp, 6 predicted proteins | sample OricomyardsoilBY_FD_108780 | JGI IMG/M metagenome (GOLD analysis project Ga0164241, IMG submission 108780) | Backyard soil microbial communities from Emeryville, California, USA - Original compost - Back yard soil (BY) | ecosystem: Environmental > Terrestrial > Soil > Unclassified | place: USA...
CGATGTGGCCGCGCTAACGCTGACCTTGAACACCAATGCGGTTCCCGAAGACGCCGCGCCGGGCATGGCGATGGGCACGATCACGCGCAACGCCAATTTCAACCAGCCATTGACGGTGACGCTGATCAGTGATTTGCCGTCGGCGCTGACGGCACCGGCCACCGTGAAAATTCCCGCCGGCCAGGCGAGTGCAAGTTTTGATCTGACGCCGGTTAATGACAACATCGTGGGCGACACCCGGCGCGTGCATCTGCTGGCATCCGCCACGGGCATGAACACGGTGTCGGCAACTATTGACGTGCTGAACGTGAACGCGGTGACCTTGAACCTGGATCTGGCGAAAGACGCGGTGGCCAAGGGCGCGCCCAGTCCTGGAACTGTTGGCACGGTGTCGCGCCAGCCCGTTTCGGCATTGGCCCAGAATGTGTTGCTGACGGTGAGCGGCAGTTCGCTGGTCACGCTGCCGGGCGTGGTCACGATTCCCGCCGGGGCGTCGTCGGTCAGTTTCAATGTCAACGTGGGGGACGACCAACTGGTGACCGGTTCGCAAAAGGCCACGTTGACGGCCCAGGCGCTGACACCGGCCGGAGCGGTTGATCCGGCGGGCGCGGCTTCAAGCATCCTGATGGTTCTGGACACGCACGGACCGACTTTGACGGTGGCTTTTGGTGACAGTTCCATTGCGAAAGGCAGCAACACCACCGTCACCGTCACGCGCAACACGCCGCCCACCAATTCATTGACGGTGAACTTGGAGGCGAGTCCGTCCGATGCCATCACCTGTCCGGCCTCGGTCGTGATCCCGCAAAATCAAGCCTCGGTGACGGTCGGGGTGTCGGCCGTGCTGGACAGCACCCAGACGGGGCCGCGCACGGTGGCGCTGGCCGCGAGCGCGGACGGCTTCAATACGGGAGTCGGCCACCTGACGGTTTCAGATATTTACTATGCGGATCTTACGCCCACGTCCCTGACTTTTCCAACCAATGCTGTGACCGGGCAGCAAATCACCTTGAGCTGGGTGGTGTCGAACCACGGGCTGGCCGATGCCAATGGAACTTGGTTCGATTACGTCTATCTGGCGTCCGACAACTTGGGCGAGCAGCCGACCCTGGTTAATTTTGAGACCAACGCCGCCCCGCTGCCCATCGGGGCCAGCTATACCAACCAGTCCACTTTTGCCCTGCCGCAGGCGCCGGGCAACTACTGGATTGTCGTCACGACGGATGCCGGGAAGGTCGTTTCCGAAATCAACAAACAGAACAATTCGGCCATCACGCCCATTCCCGTGGTGGTGGGTGCCGCCTACCGCGCGAAATTGACCGGCGTTTCACCGGCGCTGGCCGCTGCCGGCACGCCGATTACTTTCACCGGGAACACGTTCAACCCGGCGGATAATTCGCCTCGTCCGTTCAGCGCGGCGACGGTGCGCGTGCTGGTGAACGGCACCCGGCGCGTTTATGCGGTGACCTCGGATGCGAACGGCAATTTTTCCTATACGTTCCAGCCGCTGGCCAATGAAGCGGGCGATTATGCGGCGGGGGCGGATTTTCCGCAAATTGACACGGACTCCAATCAGGTGTCCTTTGCGCTGCTGGGGATGCGAGCGTTGCCGGGCGGTTTGGCCGCACAACTGCTGCCCAACACGCCGCTGACGGGGCAACTGGTGTTGAGCAATCTCACCGATCACACGTTGACCGGCCTGGCCGTTTCGGCGCCTGATCTCCAAGGCGATCTGGCCGCGCAATTCACCTTCACGAACACGACTTTGTCCGGCGGCGCTGCGATTACGGTTGGCTATCAATTGCAAAGTTCGCTGACGCGGACGGCGCAGATCAAATTTTCACTGACTGCGGTTTCGGCCGAGGGCGCGCAATTGAAAATTCCCGCCGTCGTCTCGGTGGTTCCGCTGGTCGCGCAATTGGAGGCCAATCCGGCCTATCTCACGCGCGGAATGTTGGTGGGGACGCAGACGCTGGTTTCCTTCGACATTCTGAACACCGGCGGCGCGGCCAGCGGCGACCTGACGGTGCAGTTGCCGGCCAGCCTGTCGTGGCTGACGTTGAGTTCGCCGGCGGTGATTCCGTCAATTCCAGCGGGCGGGAAAGCCACGGTCATCCTGGCCTTGAACCCGCCGGCCGACCTGCCGTTGACTTTGTATCAAGGCAATCTGGCCTTGGCCAACAATCTCACCGGCGTCAGCGTGCCGTTCCAATTCCGGGCGGTTTCCAGCGGCAAGGGTGATTTGCGGGTGACCGCGACGGATGATTACACTTATTATGTGGCCGGCGCACCAAACGTGACCAATGCCACGGTCACGGTGCGTGATGCCATCACCACCGCCGTTATCGCCCAGACCAATTCAGACAGCCACGGTATCGCCTGTTTTTCCGGCCTGCCGGAAGGGCCATATACCATTGATGCTTCCGCGCCGGATCATAATCAGTTCCGCAGTTCAGCTTCTGTCATTACGGGAACGACGAATGATCTGGAAGCCTTCATGCCGCGCCAGTTGGTATCCTATCAGTGGACCGTGGTGCCAACCGAGGTTCCCGATGAATACAAGATCCAGTTGGAATCCGTGTTTGAGACCGAAGTGCCGGTGCCCAACGTGGTGGTGGAAAATCCGCAGGTGACGATGTTTGTCTTTCCCGGCGAGGCTTCGCAATTTGACCTCAAGCTGCGTAATGCAGGGTTGATCGCCGCCCAGGGGGTGACCATCACGCCGCCGGATGATCCCAATTACATCATCACGCCGCTGGTGCAGAATGTCGGCATCATTCCGGCCCAGAGCGAAGTGAGCATCCCGGTTTCCATCCAGCTTCGCGGCGCGCCCGTCATTCCGGCCGCCGCTGGTCAGGAGGTCTTTGCAAAGGATGCGGGTGATTGTCCAGTGTCCATTGGCCCTTGCCTGCCGAGCATAAACCTCAATGTAAAATATTATTATGCCTGTGGCGGCAATAATGTCATGCAGTCAAGATCCGCGCAGCTTGCGCTGCTGTGTGCGGGCGGCGCCCGGGCGAAGTCCATCAAGGAATGTCTTGAAAAACTAAAAACGCTCGCTGGTTCGGAAAATCTGGCCAGTGTTGGCTGCAACGCACTTAAGGCTTTTCTGGCCTGTGTCGCCGATAATTTGACCGCCTGCGAAAAGGCGGGGATCGGAGCCGCCTGCGGGGCTTTGACGGGAGGGGGATTGGTTGGCGCTGCCGGTGGTGCGGCATCTGACCTGCCGGAGTGCATTTGCAGCCTCTTGAAAAAACTTCCGCTGCCGGATTTCCCCTCCAGTGGCGGCGGTGGCGGCGGCGGGGCCGACATTCTCCTGCCGGTTCTGCCGACCGGCAGTTATTATGTGACCGCCGCTCCGGTGGTGACGGCCATCTATATCATCAGCACTGACTGCGCCCAAAATGGCCCGCAATCCCGCAATGCCCATGAGGTTGAGCAGGTGATCGGATCGCCCTCGCCATTGCCGATCAAAGCCCCGGTCAGGGCGAATTCCGGCACGGCCGGCGGGGTATGCGCCCATGTGCGGCTGCGGATAGATCAGGACGTGGTTTTGACCCGCACCGCGTTTACTGGCACGTTGGAAATTGACAACGGCGGCGGCGGCGCCATCACCGGCATTCAGGTGAATCTTAATTTTCAAGACGCCACCAACGGCAACGTCGCCGGAAAATTTGTCACGGAAGGCCCGGTCTTGAACGGGTTAAACGCGGTGGATGGTTCCGGCACGCTGGAGGGGGGCGCCAGCGGTTCGGCGGTCTATACGTTCTCACCCACGTTGGATGCCGCGCCCTATGCGCCTGAAGTATTTGAAATCGGCGGCACGCTTTCTTACATGGACAACGGCGAACAGGTCGTCGTGCCGCTGCTTTCCGCGCCCATTACGGTTTATCCCGAAGCCCGGCTGGACCTGGCTTATTTTCAGCAGCGCGATGTCTATGGCGATGATCCGTTCACGCCGCCGGTCGAGCCTTCAGAACCGTTCGCCTTGGGGCTGCTTGTGAAAAATGTCGGGGCCGGCAACGCGCACAGCTTCCGCATCACCTCCGGCCAGCCGAAAATCGTGGACAATGAAAAAGGTTTGCTCATCAACTTTAACATCACCGGCACCGAAGTGGGCGACCAGCCCATCAGCCCCTCGTTGACCGCCGATTTGGGCGACATCACCCCGGGCGGCGTTAAAGAAGTCACATGGGACATGCTTTCCACGCTGCAAGGCAAATTCATTTCCTACGACGCCACGTTTCAACATGTCAACGATCTCGGAGTCACCAACACTTCGCTCATCAACAGCGTGGAAATCCATGAGCTGATCCACCGGGTGCGCGCCAACCGGGATGAAGATGATGACCTGCCGGATTTTCTGGTGAACGACCTGCCGGATCCCGGCAACCTGCCCGACACGCTGTATTTGAGCGACGGCTCGGAAGCAGCGGTCAACGTCTTTACGAATGCCACGGTTGATGGCGCGGCGGCGGCGGGCCACATGCAGGTGCAGCTCACCGCCACGGTCAGCAACGGCTGGAATTACATCCAAGTGCCGGATCCAGGCGCCGGTTTCCAGTTGGATCATGTTGTGCGTGCGGACGGAAAAATTCTGGCGCTGACCAATAATGCCTGGACCACGGACCGGAGCTTCCCGGCGTCCAGCACGGCGGCGGTCACGGAAAATTTGCTGCACTTGTTTGACTGGGCGGGTTCCGGCGCTTACACGCTTTATTACCGTTCGACGAACACCACGCCGCCGGCCATCGTCCAGCTTGGGCCGGTGACGCCGTTCGTTCAACCCGGAGCCGTGTCGTCGGTGAATATTGTGTTCTCCGAGCCGGTGGATCTGGCGACCTTTGATGTCAGCGCGCTGACCTTGACGCGCAACGGCGGGGCCAATCTCATCGGCTCCGGCAGCGGTGTCACCATTGCGAAAGTGACGGACACGACCTATGCCATCAGCGGCCTGCAAACCTTGACGGCAGCGGCGGGGAATTATCAACTGACGGTCAACGGTGCGGGCATCTACGATTTGTGGGGCAACTCGGCCGGCCATGTTTCAACGTCCGTCCAATGGACGAGCGGCAACGCCCCGGTGGTCGTTCAAAGCTTGGCTGCCATTTCGCCCAATCCCCGGAACACGCCGGTAAGCAGCGTGAACGTGATCTTCTCGAAGCCGATCAACCCGGCCACTTTGGATTATCGTGCCCTTTCGCTCACGCTCAACGGCGGTCCCAATCTGATCGGCAGCGGCGTCACGGTTGCGCCGGTGTCCGGCAACACGTATGCCATCAACAGTCTGGAAACGCTGACCGGTGCGGCCGGCGACTACCGGTTTGCCGTGGACGCCACGGCCATTCAGGACGCCGGTGGCACGCCGGGATTTGGGAGTCAGTCCACGGCCTGGAGCATGATGACCACCGGGCCGCGCATCGTGTCACTGGAACAGTTGGCGACCAATCCGCGGAACATCGTCGTGCAATCGCTCAACGTCACGTTCGCCCAGCCGATTGATCCCGCCACGTTTGATTATCATGCCGTCAATCTTTCGTTGAACGGCGGCCCGAACCTCATCACCAGCGACGTTACTGTGACTCCGATAAATGCCACCACTTACAAAATCGCCAACTTCAACTGGGTGGTCGGTTCGCCGGGAACTTACAATTTCACCGTGGACGCATCCGGGCTGTCCGATCTCGCGGGCAATTCCGGCAGCGGCAGCACCAACGAAACCTGGCAGATGATTTTGGAAACGCCGGCGTCTCCCACCAACCTGATCATCACGCCGGACACGGGCATTTTTGCGAATGACGGGCTGACGGCCACCAATACCATTGTTTTGTCCGGCGCCGTCGCCACCACCAATCTGGCCGTGCGGGTGTGGGATCAGACCAGCGGCACGGATCTGGGAAGCGCGACCGTCAACGGCACGCATTTCACCAAGACGCTCAATTTCATCGCCCAGGGACAGCACCAGTTGAAACTTACCGCCGTGGACGTGGCGGGCAATGTTTCAGCCCCGGCTTTTCTCAATGCGTTCCTGGACACGGCTCCGCCCACGGCCGTTATTCAGGCCGTCTCGCCCGATCTGGTGGCATGGCCGGTGACCAATCTGCTCGTCACGTTTTCCAAGGCCATCAACACGAACACGGTCAGCGCGGCCAATTTTACGCTGACCCGTGATGGAGTAAATGTGGGGGCGCCCGAAATATTCATCCTGTCCAGCAACGCCGTGCTTGTCACCGGTTTGACGGCACCCACGACGCCCACCGGCAACTACCAGCTCACGCTCGATTTGAGCGGGATTCAAGATCTCGCGGGCAACTCCAGCACGCGCACCGTTGCCACAACCTGGCAAAATGTTCCGGGCAACCAACCGCCGGTTATTGTTCAGGAAGCAAATGCGACGGCGCAATCCGGCCAGTTGTTTCAGCGGCGGATTCAGGCCACGGATCCTGAAGGCAACCAGTTCACTTTCAGCCTGGCGCCGGGCGCTCCGGCCGGGGCGGTGATCACCACCAACGGCATTTTCCGCTGGACTCCGGCCTGCGACCAGGGCGGCACCACCAATCTCATCATCGTTTCGGCGGCCGACAATGGCGTGCCGCCCGCCAGCAGTTCCATGGCCTTCACCGTATCGGTTGGCGACTGCCTGGAAATTGGCGTAGGCTCGACCGTCGTGCAGATCGGCACCACCGGCAGTGTTCCAGTGACGGTGTATTCCTCGGCGGGCGTGACCAATTTGAGTTTCACACTGGCCTATCCGACGAACCGTTTTGCGAATTGGACGATTGCCGCCAGCAACAATGTTGTCGGCGCGGCCACGGCGCAGACCTTGAGCTCGTCGCAAGCGGTCTTTAATGTCACCGCCACCGCCGGCGGATCGCTCCAAGGTTCGGCGCTGCTCGGCTCCCTTTTCTTCGATGTTTTGCCGGCGTCCTCCGCATTTGTGCCGCTTGACGTCGCCGCCGCCGCCGGCACGAAATCAGACCGGAACGCGGTTGACAGCATTGTCAGCAGGGCGGGGCGGGTGGTGGTGATCGGCGCGCAATCATTGCTGGAAGCGCGTGTGAACACCAATGCCGAGCGCCGGCTGACACTTTATGGCAACCCTGGTGTAAGCTATCAGCTTGCCATCAGCACCAACTTGGCCGATGCGAACTGGTTGTCCGGCTGGCGCGTGCCGATGACGAATTTGTCCGAAACCTTTGATGTCACCAATTCTTTCCCGCAATTGTTTTATCGCGCCTGGGAATTGTCCGCCGATCCATCGGTTCTGGAATTGTCCCCGCTGGCGCCGACAAATCAATCTGGTCTGGAGCAACACGTTCCAGATCGCCCCGGTCAATGATCCGGCCAGTCGGCCAATAGTCTTGCCGGTGCATTTCGCGGTTTCACTGCTTGTGGCCGCCGCAAACCATTTTATCCGACGCGCGCAAGCCGTATCATGTCCGTCGGTGAATTCGCCCAAGCGGCCGCGCGTGGTCGGCGGCGGCCGTTGAAAAATTCTTTGTCCAGTTCTGCCGTTTGCGGACATCATTAGGTAGATGCCTGAACTGGACGACCCCGAACTGCTCGCCGAATTTGCTGAAACCAATTCGGAGACGGCTTTCGCCGCGCTGGTCGTGCGGCATCTAAACCTTGTTTATTCCACGGCGCTGCGTTTCACCGGCAATCCGCATCATGCCGAAGAAGTCACGCAGGCGGTTTTCATCATTCTGGGGCGCAAGGCGGGAAAACTTTCGCCGCGCGTCGTGCTGTCCGGCTGGCTGTATCAAGTCGCGCGGTTCACGTCGGCAAATTTTTTGAAAGGCGAAATCCGGCGGCAACACCGCGAACAGGAGGCATACATGCAAACGATTTTGAATGGTGGCAGTGACGCCTCGTCGCAAAACTGGAAAGAAATCGCGCCGCTGCTGGATGAGGCCATGGGCAAACTCGGCGAAACCGACCGCAACGTCGTGGTGCTGCGCTTTTTCGAGAACCAGACCGCCGCCGAAGTCGCGGTGAAATTGAAGCTGACTGAAGCCGCGACGCACAAGCGCGTGAGCCGCGCGCTGGAAAAGCTGCGAAAAATTTTCACGAAGCACGGCGTAAGTTCGACGACGGTGATTCTGGCGGGAATGATTTCCGCCAATTCCGTTCACGCCGCGCCCGTAGGCTTGGCAAAAACAATTTCCGCCGCGGCGATTGCAAAAGGCGCGGTGGCTTCAACCTCAACCCTAACCCTCATCAAAGGAGCATTGAAAATTATGGCATGGACTAAAATAAAAACAGTGATTGTTGCCGGCCTCGCGGCAATTCTGGCAATCGGCACAACGATGGTTACTGTGAAAACTGTAAAGCATTTCACTTCATCACGGCTTGACAATTACTTTACACATTTTGATTCGGCTTATTTGGAGGCTGCTCCTGCGACATTGGTATTGCGACCAAGTCATTATGCCAATCAGGGCGATTTTGTCATTGCCGGGCGAGACCTTGGCGCGGACGGGAAACTCATGCGGCGCGGCTGCACGCTCGCGGAAATTCTTTCAACGGCCTACGACGTTGCTCCAGAGCAAATGATTTTGCCCGCAAATTTGCCGGGCGGACAATTTGATCTTTTGATGACGGTTTCAAACAATCCACGACAGGCGTTGCAGGCGGAAATAGAAAAACAATTTGGATTGGCGGGGCACATTGAAACCCGCGATGCCGACGTGCTTGTTTTGAAAAGAAGCAGCTTCAACGCGCCTGGTCTTAAAGCCGATGCTAATAACGGCGGCGACCCGAAGATTTGGACGGAGCGCGGAAATCAAACCTCGTCGCGGAAGTGGTTGTCTCGTGGTGGCGGCCCTAAAATTTGGATGCAGCGCGGAAGTCTCACGCTCATCGGTTACAAAATGTCCGACCCCGACGGTTATGACATCGCGCATGTTATCGGCTCACTCTACAACCTGCCTGTGATTGATGAAACCGGCCTCACCGGCAATTTTGACATTCATCTAAAATGGGATGATGGACCAGAGACACAGCCTGATAACCTTGAAAATTTGAGCCAAGCTTTGCGCGACCAACTCGGTCTTGAACTTGTGCCGAGCCGCGAACCGATTAAAATGCTCGTGGTGGAAAAAGCGAAGAATTAAAAAATAATTGTCTAAATTTCACTTCCGGCGGCCAATAATAGTAAATGGCTGACACGAACGACATGGATTTGATGAGGAAATATGCCGACCGCAATTCAGAGCCGGCTTTCGCGGAATTGGCTCACCGGCACATCAATCTCGTTTATTCAGTCCCCCTGCGATGTGTCGGTAATTCACAGGACGCGCAGGATGTGACACAGGCGGTTTTTATAATTTTAGCCAGAAAAACCGCGAGCCTGCTCCAAAGAACGACTCTCACCGGCTGGCTGTATGAGACCACGCGATTCACCGCCCGCCAGTTTTTACGGACGAGAAGCCGGCAACAAGCCCGCGAACAGGAAGCCTATATGCAATCAACTTTGAACGATTCAAATAACGAGAGCGTTTGGCGGCAACTCGCGCCGCTTTTGGAAGACGCGATGGCGCGGCTGAATGAAAAAGAGCGCGCACTGCTGGCTCTGCGCTTTTATGAAAACAAAAGCGGGGCGGAAGCGGCGGCGCTGCTCGGCATTCGGGAACAGGCGGCGCACAAACGCACGGCGCGGGCGGTGGAAAAACTGCGGACATTTTTTGCGCGACGCGGCCTCGGCGTTTCGGCAAGCGTTTTGATCGGCGCGGTCTCGGCGAACTCGGTTCACGCCGCGCCGGTTGGTCTGGCGAAAACAATTTCCGCCGTTGCGATTACCAAAGGCGCGACGGCGGGCGGTCCAACTTTAGCTTTAGCAAAAGGAGCATTGAAAATCATGGCATGGACTAAAATAAAAACAGCGGCGGTGGCCGGAGTCGTCATACTTCTGGCGGCCGGCACAACGACAATAATGATTTATCAGCACGGGTATCATTTGCCCAAGCCGCAACCGGTCGCTTATGGCCAGACTGAATTTCCGAAGGCGACCTGGCGTTTTGCCGGATACGGCGATCCTGAATCGGCTTTCATGTCGGAAGCGTGGGCGATCTTCAACGACGATACTAAAACTTTCGTGAATGGCATGTCTCCGGAGGTGCGGAAACATTTTACAGACAAGTCGGGTGGCATTGGCGCCAAAGATCGGTCAGACTTTGCAAAAATGACGGGCTATCGAATCATTGACAACAAGTTTCTATCTGAAAATGAAGTGACATTGGCAATGGAGGCGCAAGGCATAAACCAGACCCAACGCTTTTCCATGCAACGCATCAACGGCGAATGGAAGTTTGGCGGCAAGGCGAAATAGGAATTCCATCGGTTTGATCATCGTGGAAATCGCCGGTTGGGAAGTGATAATGGTGCGTTCAGGAATAATCTTTGTCCGGCGGCCGGCGGGAAATTATTAACGACAGGCAATAAATTGAAACCAATCTCCATGAGCACTGTCTTACCAAGAATGAATCGGCGCCGCGCCTTTACTTTGATTGAATTGCTGGTGGTCATCGCCATCATCGCCATTCTCGCGGCGCTGTTGTTGCCGGCGCTTTCCCACGCCAAGCAAAGGGCGCAAGGTGTCCTCTGTCTGAATGACGGCAAGCAGATCATGCTCGCCATGGTCATGTATGGCGGCGACAACCATGATTTCTTTCCGCCGAATCCCGACGATGCCAACACGCTGCCCGGCTACAACTGGTGCGGCGGCGATGCCTCCATCGGCGGGGCGGATGAATTCAATCCTGACGTGCTGAAAGATCCGAGCCGGAACCTGCTGATCTCGTATCTGGCCGGAAACACCTCCTTGTTTCATTGTCCGGGCGACCGGCGCATGGGCCTCTATCAAGGTTCCGATCCCTCCATGAAGGGGCAAACCATCGTGGCGGCGCGCACCTTTTCCATGAACCAGGCGATCGGCACGATTGATCCCGGTTTTGACGCCGGCAATGGTCACAGTGGCGCGCCCACGTTGCCGGTCAACGGTCCGTGGCTGAACAACCAGCATACGCATCACCGGAATTCTCCGTGGTTCACTTACGGAAAATTTACCAGCCTGAACGCGCCCGGCCCGGCCATGACATGGGTGTTGCTGGACGAAGACCCGGCGCGGCTCAACGACGCCGCCTTTGCCTTTGGCATGGAAAGCCCCCAATGGTTTGACGTGCCTGGTTCCTACCATAATGCCGGGTGCGGCTTCGCGTTTGCCGACGGACATTCCGAAGCTCACAAATGGAGAAAGGGCGGACGCAAAACCGGGGCGGCGGGCGGAGGAAGTCTGATTGTTGATGCCGCCGACCGTCAGGACTGGCTCTGGATGCGCGAACGGACTTCGGCTGACAGCACCGGCGCCATGCCGGTGCCGCAATAGCCGCCAAAATAATTCAAAATTCTTTGTCCGGTTTTGCATTCGGCGGGCGTTTATGGGTGAATGTCGCCGATGGAAGACATGACTTTGCTGCGCGATTACGCCGGCACCCAGGCCGAACCCGCCTTTGCCACGCTGGTGGAGCGTCATGTCGGGCTGGTTTATTCCGCCGCGCTGCGCCAGGTGCGCGACCCGCATCTGGCCGAAGACGTGACGCAGGCGGTCTTCATCATTCTTGCCCGCAAAGCCGGGCGTTTGTCCCGCGAAACGGTGTTGTCCGGCTGGCTGCTCAAAGCCACCCGTTACGCGGCCAACGTCCAGATACGAACCGCCGTCCGCCGGACGCAACGCGAACAGGAGGCCGCCATGCAATCCGCTTTGAACGAATCTTCGCCGGCCATTTGGGAACAGCTTGCGCCGTTGCTGGACGAGGCCATGTCATCGCTCGGAGACGCCGACCGCAACGTGCTGGCGCTGCGTTTCTTTGAAAACAAGAGCGCCCATGAAATCGCCCGGGCGCTGAAGTTGAACGAAGAGGCCGCACAGAAGCGTGTGACGCGCGCGCTGGAAAAATTGCGAAAATTTTTCGCCAAACGCGGCGTGAGTTCGACCACTGCAATTCTGGCGGGAATGATTTCCGCCAATTCCGTTCACGCTGCTCCGGTTGGCTTGGCAAAAACAATTTCCGCCGTTGCGATTGTCAAAGGCGCGACGGCTTCCGCCTCAACCTTAACCCTCATCAAAGGAGCATTGAAAATTATGGCCTGGTCAAAAACGAAAATGACGGTCGTCGGCATTATTGTGATCGCTGGCGTCTTGACGACGGCGACGCTGGCAGTTCGTCACGCTCACGCCGCCCGAAACCAAAATTGGACGGCCAATCAACTCACCGCCGCCGGTTATGCCACGCCGCAGGACGCCATGAAAACCTTGCTTTGGGGAATCAAAAATGGCGATACGGAAATGATATTAGCGAGTTTTACGCCGGTCGAAAAAGCCAACGCGCAAAAAGTTTTGCAAGGGAACTCGGATAAAATCATCGGAGCCTGGAAAGAACGGATGTCCACCGTCGCCGGTTTTCAAATCACGGTCGAGCAAGGCTCGTCCGACAACGTGACCATTGATCTGGTTTCCAGCCGGGCGGACGGGCAGAAACACGAGCGAAAATACTGGTTCAAGAAAATCGGCAAAGAATGGAAATGCGACCAGATTCACCCGTCTTTCGATTTGACCAACTGACCCAATCTTATGAAAAAATTGACTTTTGCGAATGACCAACGCGGATTGACGTTGATTGAATTGCTGGTGGTCATCGCCATCATCGGCGTTCTCACGGCGTTATTGTTGCCGGTTTTGAGCAAGGGCAGAAATAAAGCCGGCCAAGTTTTGGATTACAATAATCTCCGGCAGCAAACGCAGGCCATCAGTCTCTATGCTTCCGATGACAACGACATGATTCCCTGGCCGAATTGGGACAATGGCGATTCGGCGCGTCCGGGCTGGCTTTACGCCGCGGATTTGAAAGTCGTTTCGCCGAATGAATTCAAGGTGGAAACCGGTTTGTTCTGGCCGATTTTGCATAATGCAAAACTTTATCTGTGTCCGATTGACAATCCGGCCAGCCCGGCGTTTGGGCAGCGTCCGCAGCAAATTTCCAGCTACGGCATGAACGGCGCGGTGGTCGGTTACACGCGCACTTTGCCAACGCCGGTGAAACTTTCCGCCCTGCAACCGGAAGATTGCGCCTTTTGGGAAACCGACGAGGCGCATCCTGAATATTTTAACGACGGCGCGAATTATCCCGCCGAAGGCGTCAGCGGACGGCATTCGCAAGGCGGCGTGCAAGGCACCTTTAGCGGCTCGGTAAATTACATTAAGCTCAAAAAATGGTATGAGGAAGAAGGAGAGGCAAATCGCAACCGTCTCTGGTGTTATCCCGATTCCTCAAATGGCCGGTGAAAATTCAATTCGAGACCTCTGCAAAAGTCCTGTAGCGGCGCTCTGCGAGCGCCGTTTGGCAGGTAAAATTTCTTCAAAGTCACGGCGGTCACAGACCGCCGCTACAACCAAAATTAAAATGAAAGGACTCCACTTATGCTATACACGATTGCGGTAGTTTTTCTTTTGCTCTGGTTGCTGGGGATGGTTTCCGCGCACACGGTGCATGGCTTGATTCACATTCTGCTCGTCATCGCCATTGTTGTGGTTCTGCTCCGCATCATCAAAGGCCGGAAGCCGCTTTGAACTGTCGGTGCGGTGTCGGTGGCATGAGCGGTTTGCCTCTTGTCTTTCCATCAATCGCTGATAGTTTGATTGCATGACAACGGACACCGTTGAGATTCCCGTGCCGGTGCTTTCGTCGGTGGAAACACTCGATGAACTTCAGGACTGGCTCACGGCGCAGAATCCCAAAATCATCGCGGAATTGCGCGATGCCCGCAAAGAAGACGAAACGGGTAAATTCAAAAGCTGGAAGCCCCG
>Ga0164241_10004310_pt1 | contig 13861 bp, 11 predicted proteins | sample OricomyardsoilBY_FD_108780 | JGI IMG/M metagenome (GOLD analysis project Ga0164241, IMG submission 108780) | Backyard soil microbial communities from Emeryville, California, USA - Original compost - Back yard soil (BY) | ecosystem: Environmental > Terrestrial > Soil > Unclassified | place: USA...
AATCGACATGCACTTTGTCGACCTGCTGCGGGGTGCCGGTCTTTGCCCGGAACTCCTCGATGATCTCGGCCACCCGCGGCGACGGCGAGGGATTCCGCTTCTCGTCATAATCGTAGAAGCCCGCGCCCTTCTTCTGGCCCCAGCGGCCCTCGGCGGCGAGCGCGTCGCGGATATTCTCGATGCGGGTCGGATCGCGGTGCCAGCCGATATCGACACCGGCGAGGTCGCTCATCTGGAACGGGCCCATCGGCATGCCGAACTCGACATGGACCTTGTCGATCTGCTGCGGCGTCGCGCCTTCGTGGAGCATCTTCATCGCTTCCATCTGGCGCGGGATCAGCATGCGATTGCCGATGAAACCGTAGCAAACCCCCGCGACCACGGCGACTTTCTTGATCTTCTTGCTGAGCGCCATGACGGTCGCCAGCACATCGTCGGCGGTCTTGTCGCCGCGCACGACCTCGAGCAGTTTCATTACGTTGGCGGGCGAGAAGAAGTGCATGCCGAGCACGTCCTGCGGGCGCGAGGTGGCCGCCGCGATCTCGTTTACATCGAGATACGACGTGTTCGAGGCCAGGATCGCGCCTGGCTTGGCGATGCCGTCGAGCTTGCCGAAAATGTCCTTCTTGACGTCCATGCTCTCATAGACCGCCTCGATGATCAGGTCGCAGTCGGCGAGGTCCGAGAGGTTGAGCGTGGGCGTGAGCAGCCCCATCGCGCCTTCGACCTGCTCGGGCTTGATCCGGCCCTTGGCGGCCGAAGCCTCGTAATTCTTGCGGATCGTGGCCGTCCCGCGATCGAGCGCTTCCTGCTGCATCTCGACGATGGTGACGGGGATGCCCGCCGACAGGAAGTTCATCGAAATGCCGCCGCCCATCGTGCCCGCGCCGATCACGCCGACCTTCTTGATCGGGCGCAGCGCGATGTCGTCGGCGATGCCGTCGATCTTGCTCGCCTTGCGCTCGGCGAAGAAGATGTGGCGCTGGGCGGCGGATTGCACGCTCATGATCAGCTTCATAAAGTCGTTGCGTTCCTGCACCACGCCCTCGGCATAGGGCATGCTCGCGGTGCGCTCGATCAGGTCGACGATCGTGGCCGGCGCCTCGAAGCCACGGAAGCGCTTGGCGTTGGTCTTGCGGAAGGCGTCGAACACCGCCGGATCGGCGGTGATGCTCTTCTCGCTGGCGCGGGGCAGGGGGCGCGCATCGGCGACTTCGGCGGCGAAGGCGAGCGCGTCGGCGAGCAGGCTGTCCTCACCCGCGAGACGATCGACCAGCCCGGCGGCCTGCGCGGCCTTGGCGGAGATGGGGTCGCCCTTGGCGGCCATTTCGAGCGCCGCCTCTACGCCCGCGACGCGCGGCAGGCGCTGGGTGCCGCCCGCGCCGGGGAGGATGCCGAGCTTCACTTCGGGGAGGCCGAACTTCGCCGAGGGAACGGCGATCCGGTAGTGCGACGCGAGCGCGACTTCGCAGCCGCCGCCCAGCGCCGTGCCATGCACCGCGGCGATCACCGGCTTGTCGAGCGCCTCGATCTGGTCGACCAAAGTCGGCAGGCCCGGCTCGGCCATCGGCTTGCCGAATTCGGTGATGTCGGCGCCCGCGAAGAAGGTCTTGCCCGCGCAGGTGATGATGACGGCCTTGATCGAGTCATCGGCCGCGGCTTCCTCGATCCCGGCCTGAAGTCCCTGACGCACCGCCGCGCCGAGCGCGTTCACCGGCGGATTGTCCGACGTGATGACAAGGACGTCGCCGTGGCGGGCGGTGGTGATGACGGACATTCTAATCTCCCGATTCAATCGTTCAGCGCCGAATAGATCAGCGTCTTGAGTTCGCGGCGGATGGTGAAGATGGTCGAGGGCGACACCTGGGTCATGAAGACCATCGAGATGCGCTCGACCGGATCGACGAAGAAGGCGGTCGAGAACATGCCGCCCCAATAATATTCGCCCGGCGAGCCCGGGATCATCGCCTTTGCCGGGTCCATCGTGACGGCGAATCCCAGCCCGAAGCCGACGCCCGCATTGGTCGTCTCGCTAAACAGCGACGTCGACATGCTGGCGAGGTCGCCGCCGCCGGGCAGATGGTTCACTGTCATCAGATCGATGGTCTTGCGGCTGACGATGCGCACGCCGTCGAGCGTGCCGCCACGCAGCAGCATCGTCAGGAAGCGGTGATAATCGATCGCCGAGGAGACCAATCCGCCGCCGCCCGAAATCTGGGTGGGCTTTGTCGCCCACAGGCTCTCAGCGCCGCGATCGTACATCATCCGGCTGCCGTCCGGCGCGATCGCCCAGCAATCGGCGAGGCGGCCGAGCTTGTCCGCGGGGACGTGGAAGAAAGTGTCGTGCATGCCGAGCGGCTTGAAGATGCGCTCCTCGAAGAAGCGTTCCAGCGGGAGGCCCGACAGGCGCTGGACGACGAGGCCCAGCACATCGGTCGACACCGAATAATTCCATGCCGCGCCGGGCGAGAATTCGAGCGGGAGCTTGCCCAGCGCGGCGGCGAAACCGTCGAGATCGAGCCCGCCCCACCAGGTTTCGATCTTCCCCTCGCGGTGGGCGAAATCGATGTTTGAGCGGTTCTGGAAGCTGTAGGTCAGCCCCGAGGTGTGGCGGAGCAGATCGACCATCCGCATCGGCTCGTCGGTCGGCCTGGTCTTGAACGGCACCCCCGCGCCGCCGCCATCATAGACGCCGACCCCCTTGAACTCGGGAATGACGTGATGGACCGGCGTGTCGAGCGCGACCACTCCTTCCTCGAGCAGCATCATGAAGGCGATCGAAGTGACCGGCTTGGTCATCGATGCGATCCGAAACAGCGTGGTCTCGTCAACCGGCGGTCCGTTCTCGCGCGCCGCGCCCTGGTTCGAGAAATGGACGATTTCGCCGTGGCGGGCGACCAGCAGCTGGGCATGGGGCAAGCGGCCATTATCCAGATAGCGCGCCTTCATATAGGCGTCGGCCCGGGCGAGGCGCGCGCTTTCGAAACCATGATCTTCCGGCTTGGCGATCTTCATCTCTACTCCATACCCCACGTTCGAATCCGTATCTGCGCGCGCGATCCCCTATTGCCTTGAGCGCGCCTTGAATCAACACTAGTTCGAACAGGAATCGAAAGCTCGGGGCAAACCCGACTTTATAAAATGGTCGGGGATGAACCCCGATTGGTGAAATGGAGTGATGCGCTTGTCAGCCGAACCGATCGTGCCGATTGACCCCGCCTGGCCCGCGGCTTCCCTGGCCGATGTCGAGGCGGCGCTGACTGCCCCGGGCGCGCGCTTCGAGACCGAGACCATCGATATCCGGGGAGTCGCGACCCGCGTGTGGAAGAACGCGCCGCCGACGCTGCGTGTCCTGACCCAGCTGGCGCGCGGCTATGGCGAGCGCGAATTCACGGTCTACGAGGACGAGCGCGTCACCTATGAGGCGACCTATCGCGCGGAATGCCATCTGGCGCACAAGCTGCGCGAAATGGGCGTTGCGAAGGGCGACCGCGTCGCGCTGGCGATGCGCAATCTGCCCGAATGGCCGGTGATCTATTTCGCCGCGGTCAGCATCGGCGCGATCATCGTGCCGCTCAACGCCTGGTGGACCGGCGGCGAGATCGAATACGCCATGAACGATTCGGGGGCGAAATTGCTGTTCGTCGATGGCGAGCGGCACGAGCGGCTGAAGGAAGGCTATGGCCGCATGCCCGTGGTCGAGCGCGTCGTGGTCGCGCGCGCCAAAAGCGAGATCGAAGCCCCCGTGAGCCGGCTCGAAGTGCTGATCGGGCGGACAATGGATTGGGCCGGGCTGGAGGATATCGGGCTACCCGATGCCGACATCGCGCCCGACGACGACGCGACGATCTTCTACACCAGCGGCACCACTGGCAACCCCAAGGGCGCGCTGGGCACGCACCGCAATTTCGTGACCAACATCATGTCGAGCGGCTTCACCATCGGCCGCGCGATGCTGCGCCGGGGCGAGATCCCCCCGGCCACCCCCGATCACAAGGTCACGTTGCTCGTCATTCCGCTGTTCCATGTCACGGCGAGCAGCGCGGCGATGATGACGATGATCGCGGCGGGCGGCACGATGATCTTCATGCGGCGCTGGGATCCGGTGTTGGCGATGGAGATCATTCAGCGCGAAAAGGTCAGCCAGACCGGCGGCGTCCCGACCATCGCGTGGCAGTTGCTCGAACATCCCGAGCGCGCGAAGTACGATCTCTCCAGCCTGGAAACGATCGCGTACGGAGGAGCGCCCTCCGCGCCCGAACTGGTGCGGCGCATTTATGAGGAATTCGGCGCGCTCCCTGGCAATGGCTGGGGCATGACCGAGACCACCGCGACCGTCACCCAGCATGCCGGCGAGGATTATCTGACTCGCCCGACCAGCGCGGGCCGCCCCGTCGCGACCGCCGAGCTCATGATCAAGACCGTCGAGGGTGACCGCGAACTCGGCATGGGCGAGGTCGGCGAACTCTGGGCCAAGGGGCCGATGGTCGTGAAGGGCTATTGGAACAAGCCCGAGGCGACCGCCGAGACCTTTGTCGACGGCTGGGTCCGCACCGGCGATCTGGCGACGATCGACGAGGAGGGTTTCCTCTACATCGTCGACCGGGCCAAGGACATCATCATCCGCGGCGGCGAGAATATCTATTCGAGCGAAGTCGAGGACGTGCTCTACGCCCACCCCGCCGTGACCGACTGCGCGCTGATCGGCATCCCCCACCGGACCTTGGGCGAAGAGCCCGTGGCGGTGGTCCATGTGGCGCCGGGGACGTCGGCCACCGAGGCGGAACTGCAGGACTGGGTGAAGCAGCGGCTGGCCGGGTTCAAGGTGCCGGTGGCGGTGAAGTTCGTGGCGGAGACGCTTCCGAGGAACGCCAACGGGAAAATTCTGAAGAAGGACCTGAAGGGGTTGTTCGTGGAGGCAGAGGTCTGATAATATCCGTTTCGGATTTAACAATATCCGAAACGGACCATACTACTATCCTCAGAGATGAATATTGGAGTTTCCTTAGCGGATAGCCTCGGATTCAAATTTTATCGTGTTGACGGGTCAGATCGCGCCGATCATGATTTTGATCGGTGAGGATCAAGACACGCAGCCATTCACGCCTGCACGCCATCCTGACCTGAACCGATCAGCCGGGGGGCAGCATATGGCCATCAAGAAGAACCACATAACGGGGGGCCACTATGTAACCTATGTCCCCTTCGTCGATCGGACGAAGCGCGGGCATTACGAAAAGATTCCGATCGTCCGTCCGCGAAACGGCCTGATCGGCCTGATCCTGGATTGGTTCCGTGGCGGCCCCAATCCGTTTCTGGCGTCTCCCGTGGCCACCGCGGTCGACCGCAAACTCAAACTCGAAAAGCAGGCCAGGCTGGCGACCGGCCCAAGCGCCGCGACCGCACTCGCGACTCAGATCAACGCCGCGCTGAATCAGTATCTGCGCCGCGCCGACCGCATTGCGGACGAAGAACTCGACGGCCTCGATGGGTATTTGAACGAGGAGGAGAATTGCCTGCGCGCATGCCGGCCCAGCGAGATCGAAGCCCGGCTGGAGACCGATCTGGACGAAGTGCTCAACGACGTCAGCGCCGAGATCGGGCCCGCCGTCGCCCAAGTGGCCAAGCGGCACATCGCCCTTGAACATTTCATGGAACATTATGGCCTGGCCAAGGTCGTCCATTGGGGCAAGCCGCTGACCCGCCAGTCGATCTACCTGCTGCTCGGCATCACACTCTTCGAATTCGTCCTGAACACCGCCTTCTTCTCCGGATCTCAGCGGTCCGGCCTGATCGGCGGTGCGGCGCTGGCGATGCTGCTTTCGATCGTCACGCTCATTCTGGGGGTCGGCTTCGGCTTCGCCTTTCAGTTCGGCGGGAAGAAGGCGGAGGGCGGCGGGTGGTTCGGCCGCGGTGCCGCGGCGGTGCTCGCATTGCTGACTCTCTATTATCTGCTGTTGCTCACGCTGGCCCGGTTGGCGGGCGAGGCCGGCGACATCCGCATGTTCGAAACGGCGGCGACGCAGATTCAGGTCAAGCCGTTCGCCGGCCTGCTCGATCTGCCGGCGCTCGCCTATTTCTTCTTCTCGATCGCGGTCATCGCCGGGGTCTTCTACAAATTCATCGACACAATGGGTCATTTCCCGCGCATCCGCAGCCACAGGCTCGCAGTCGAAAAGGCCGAGCGCGACGTCGATGACATCCAACTCGGCATGATCGATGCGGCGCGCGAGCATGGCGACGAGGCATTGAAGGCGCTCGACGCCGCGCCGGGCCTGATCCAGGCGACGATCACGCCGATCCACGAACTCGTGATGAATTACGAGAATGTCGCGGACCAGTTCAGCGACAATCACAAGGATATCGAGGAAGGCGGGAAGCTGCTGGCCGATGTCGTCGCGAGCCATGTGAACGTGCCCGAAATTCCACTGGCGCTGGACTTTGCCGGCCCCAGGAAACTGATGAGCGAGCGGCTGGGGCGCTTCGTGAAGCGCGCGGACGAACTCGCCAATTGGGAAGAGGTTGGACAAGTCGCGCTGGACCGTTGCCGGAAGAAGCTTGCCGAACTGAGCGCAAGCAAACTCAAGCAACTCGAAGCGCGGTGCGAGGAAGTGCGGCTGACGCGCTACCGCGACGTGCGCAGCCTGGAGGCGCGGGCCTTCCCGTCACCGGCCGAGGCGACCGGCGACACGTTTGCGCTCGGGGGCGCCGCATGAGCAAATATTCGGGGCGTGGACGTCGTGGCGGCAATGCGCGTGGTGGATCGGGTGGCGAGGGGCTCTCCAAATTCGCGGTGCCGCTCGGCGCGGCGGCGGCACTCGCGGTGGCGGGCTATTTCGGCTGGCAATATATGGGCGACCGCCAGTTGCACGAGGTCAATGCCGAAACCGGTTGCCTCAGCAACGCGCCGACACCTCAGGCCATTATCTTCCTGGTCGATGAAACCGATCATCTTTCGCACGAAAATGCGGTCCGCATCCAATCGCGGATCAGCGACGCGGTGCTCAATATGCCGCGGTACAGCCGGGTGATCATCGTGCCGTTCGGCGGTGATACTTCCGCGCCGCTCCTGCCGATTTTCAACAAATGCCTGCCCGGCCGATCGGGCACCGCGCGGTTTGATGAGGGCGGGCAGATATTGGAAGAAGAATACAAGGCTTTCGACGCGGCCCTGACAAGAATGATCGCGGAACTCGAGAAGATTCCGGATTCGCGGGCGTCACCGATCACCGAGCAGATCGTGCGCGCGGCCAGCGATCCGCAGATCCATTGGCAAGGCAGCGTCCGGACGATGGTGGTGATCACCGACGGGCTGGAATCGAGCATCTATTGGACCCGCAACCTCAAATTGCCTGATCCCCCCGACGGTATGCTCAAGGACGTCCGCGTCGAATATTTCGAGATAGGCAATCCGAAGGGCAACCGCCTCCAAACGCCGGCGTTGCGCCTGGAGTGGAAGTCATGGCTGGAGCGGGCGGGCGCGGAAGTGCGCGTCACCGCCCCGGGTTATTCCGCGCGCGACGGCTGATCGGCTATTTCGGCGCTAACGCGAAGTCGACGCTGACACCTACCTGCGAGCGGTCGCTGCCCGCGAAGACCGGGGGCGGGGCGGCGCGCTGGGCGACGGCCATGTCGGCGGATTCATAGGCCATCGCCATCGGCATCGGCGGCGAACCCCCGCCGTCGCGGATCACGAGGACGCGGACGACCTTGAGCCCCGCCGCCTCGGCATAGGTGTCGGCGCGGGCGCGCGCGGTCTTGTAGGCGGCGGTATAGGCGCCCTTGTTGGCGGCTTCGGGATCGGAGACGCGCAGATTCGGGCCCGAGAGGATGTTCGCTCCGGCGCGGGTGGCGGCCTGGATCGCGGCGCCGGCCTTGCTGACGTCGCGGACGCGGATCGTGATGGTGTTGCTCGCCTCGAACTTGTTGCGATTGGGGCCATAGCCGATCCGTGAGACGCTGAGCTGCTGGGTCTGCATATCCGCCTCGGCCACGCCCAGGGCCTTGAGCGCGCCGACGACGGCGTTGATCTTGGTATTGTTCGCGGCGGTGGCGGCTTCGGAGGTCGCGCCGATCGAGGAAACGCCGACCGAGATATTCGCTTCGTCGGGCTTGGTTTCGGCCTGTCCGGTGGCGCTGACCTGGAGCAAGGTCTCGCCGCGTTCCAGCCCTCCGCCATGTGGTCCGCCGGGAGGGCCGCCGCATCCGGCAAGCGTCAGGGCCGCGATGGAAACCAGTCCGATTGCCGTCTTGCGCATCTCGCTCTCCCGCTCAAATGTTCCAGTTATCCATTGCGCCATATTTTGGCCTTGTAGATGAATGGTGGATGAACAGTCAGCGCGCGGCCCCAGCCCATTCGTCCTTGGTCAGATAGCGTTCGGCGTTGAAGTAGCGGGTGATTTGCTCGGGCGTGTTGAGCTTGCCATCCATGATCCAGCGCGTGTGCCAAGTGAGAAAATAGAGCCAGTCCGCGGTCCCGAGCGTCGCAGGATCGGGGATCGGGCCGTTTTCGTGGAGGCAGATGGGGACGGTGTCGCCGACGATCGCTTTCACTTGCGCGAACATCGGGGCGAGGTTGCCGTGGTCGTCGACATAGATGTCGGCGCCGGCGATGTCGTAGTATGCGCGGCCGGGATCATAGGCGCGATCGACATTCTGGCCGGCCCAGCCGAGCACCCAGATCAGATTGTTCAGCCCGCGCACCCGAGTGAAATGATCGTACATCAGCTTCCACAGCGCCTTGAACGTCTCGGGCCCATGCTTGCCCCACCAGAACCAGTCGCCGCTGAATTCGTGATAGGGACGCCACAGCACCGGTACGCCGCGATCACGGAGCGCCGCGAGCAGATCGGCGACATGCTCCATGTCGCGCATCATCGCCTTGTTCTCGGTGGTGCCCGGCTTCAGCGCGGCGGCGACGTCCCAATCCTTCTTCGAATTCTCGTAGCCGGTGCCGATGGTCGGCACGCCCCAATGCCAGCAGATCGTGGGCACGCCGCCGGTTTCGTACCAGCGCGCGGCGCGCTCGTTGGTGGCGAGGTGGTCGTCGGGTTCGATATAATCGAGGCCGAGCACGGCGGGGAGCTTGCCCGACAGCTTCTGGATGTAATCCAGTTCGATCGTCGGACCCTGAGGTGTCCAGAAGCTCTCTTGCTGCCCGGTCAGGGTATGGCGTCCATAGAGGCTCCACAACTGGGCATAGAGCTTGCGCGCGGCGGGGGAGGCATCGGGGTTACTGAGCGCACGGGCGGGCGGGGCGGCGTTTCCGATCAGGCCGAGCGCGGCGGTGCCGGCCAGCGCTTCGCGGCGGGTGACCTTCATTGGACCACGGCCTTGATCGCGTGCGACCAGCCCGCGAGCCGCGCGGCGCGAGTATCGCCATCCATGTGCGGCTCAAAGGTCGTCACCTTGCCGCGCATCGCGCTCGCCGCCTCCAGCCCGTCGAACAGCCCGCAGCCGATTCCCGCCAGCATCGCCGCGCCCAATGCGGTCGTCTCTGCGAAATCGGGGCGGTCGACGGGGACGGCGAGGATGTCGGCGAGGTCCTGCGCGATCCAGTCGTTCGCGATCATGCCGCCATCGATTCGCAGCCGGGCCCAATCGGCGCCGTCCGCCGCGAAGGCTGTCTTCAGGTCATGGCTCTGGTGCGCCATCGCCTCCAGCGCGGCGCGGACGATATGCGTGCGGCCCGAATTGAAGCTGAGCCCGGTGATCGCGGCGCGCGCCTCGGGCTCCCACCACGGCGCGCCGAGGCCGGAAAGGGCGGGGACGAGGTACACGCCGCCATTATCCTCGACCGATCGGGCGAGGCCTTCCGTCTCGTCGGCGCGCTCGATCAGTTTCACCGAATCGCGCAGCCACTGGACGAGGCTGCCCGCGACGAACACCGATCCTTCGAGGGCATAGGTGCGCCGCCCGTTCAGTTGCCACAGGACCGTCGCGAGCAGGCGGTTCTTCGACGTGGGCGGACTGGTCCCGGCATTGGTCAGGACGAAGGCGCCCGTGCCATAGGTCGCCTTGGTTTCGCCCTTGGCGAGGCAGGCCTGGCCGATCGTCGCGCTCTGCTGATCGCCCGCGAGGCCGCAGATCGGAATGGCGCCGCCGAACAGCGCCGTGGTGCCGAAGCGTCCCGCGCAATCGACAATCTCGGGCAGCGCCTCGCGCGGGGCGCCGAACAGGTCGATCAGGCCATCGCTCCATGCGCCGCTCCCCAGCCCCATCAGCAGCGTGCGCGAAGCATTGGTGGCATCGGTGATATGCAGACCGCCGGTCAGTTTCCACACGAGCCAGCTCTCGATCGTGCCGAGCGCCAGCCGGTCGCCCGCCTCGCGCAGCTGTGGCCAGTTCGCCATCGCCCAGGCGATCTTGGTGCCGCTGAAATAGGGATCGAGCAGCAGCCCGGTGCGTGCCTGCACCCCAGGTTCCTCGCCGGCTTCCTTGAGCTTGCGGCAGATGTCCGCGCTGCGCCGGTCCTGCCAGACGATCGCGGGAGCCAGCGGCTCGCCGGTCGTCTTGTCCCAGAAGACCAGGGTTTCGCGCTGATTGGTGATGCCGATCGCCGCGATCTCATCGGGGCCGCCGGCCTTCTGGACCATCGCGCGGGCGCAGGCGAGCGTCTTGTCCCAGATTTCGGCGGCGTCATGCTCGACCAGCCCCGGGGCCGGATAGCTTTGCGTCAGTTCGACGGATTGCGAGCCGAGTACAGTGCCGTCCGCCGCGAACAGCATCGCGCGCGTCGAGGTGGTGCCCTCGTCGATGACGAGCAATTTCTCTCCCATGCGGCCACGCTAGCCGGGATTACATCGCCTGCAAACCGCGCTAGAAGGGCGAGTGAGGGTGGACCAAGTGAACGAGCAAGCGGCAAATCCCGGCGACGGCCCCGTCGAAACACTGGCGAAGGCCGCGGCCGCGACCGGCATCGCGCCGCCGCTCGCCGAGCCCGAGGATAATCTGGGCGACGGGCAGCGCCGCGACCGGCTGATGGCGTCGCTGACGCTGATCGCGGGGATCGGATTGCTGCTCGCGCTGCCCTTCGCATTGAAGGCGGGGAGCGAATTCTTCCTGCCGCTGACCGCCGCGATCGTCATCGCCATCGCACTGGTGCCTTTGCTCGAATGGCTGGAGCGGCATCGCGTTCCGGCCGGGCTGGCGGCGTTTACCTGCGTGCTGGTGTTCCTGATCGCCGCCAATGTCGCGCTGGCGTCGATCGTGGTGCCAGCCTGGACCTGGGTGCGCGAACTGCCGAAGCGCGTGCCCGACATCCAGCGCAACCTGGCCCCGGTGATCGATTTCTATTCGAGCCTCGAGCAATGGGTGAACCAGACGCTGCGCAACTTCGCATCGGGCCCGATCCAGCAGCCCGCGCAACAGGCCGCCTCGCCGCCGACCTCGCTGATCGACCTGTTCACCACCTCGGCCCCGTCGGCGCTGATCGAAATGTTCTTCGCGATCCTCGTCATCTATTTCTTCCTGTCGGGCTGGACCCGGCTGCGGCGCAGCGCGATCACCAGCCGGTCTAGCTTCGGCGGGGCGATGGCGACCGCGCGGGTGATCCAGGACGTGGTCGACGATACCTCGGCCTATCTGGGCACCATCACGGTCATCAACCTGACACTGGGGCTGATCGTATCGGGGGTGCTGTGGCTGATGGGGATGCCGACGCCGCTGATGTGGGGCGGCCTGGTCGCCTTGCTCAACTACGTCCCTTATTTCGGGCCGGTGCTGGCGGCGCTGCTGCTGGGGCTCGGCGGGCTGATGAGCTTCGACGATCTCGGCTGGGCGCTGGCGCCCTCGCTGGTGATGATCGGCGCGCACCTGATCGAGGCGAATGTGGTGACTCCGCTGATCGTCGGGCACCGGTTGACGATCAGCCCGATCCTGATCCTGATTTCGCTGAGCTTCTGGGGATGGGTGTGGGGCACCACGGGGGCGCTGCTGGCGGTGCCGCTGCTGATCATCATCCAGACCGTGGTGAACGCCGCGGGCAAGCCCGATATCGCCGGTTTCCTGTTCGAGCATGGCACCTTGGTGGGCGAGCCCGAGCGTGGTCCGTTCCGCCGTTTCGGAAGCCGCGATAATTCCGGGTGAGCTTCCGCTTCGGCAACCGAGAAAAAGAAACCGAACGGCGTTGACAGGGGTAGGGGGCCCGTCTAGTGCCCGCCTCCTCGCTGGTTCAAGCGGGTGTAGCTCAGTTGGTTAGAGCGCCGGCCTGTCACGCCGGAGGTCGCGGGTTCGAGCCCCGTCACTCGCGCCATCGATGGTCTTGCACACATCGATGACGCACCGGTCAGGGCCGCCAGCGCCCGGTCTCCATCCATTGCAGCAACGGTTTGAGCGGGGCGATCCACAGCACGCCCGCCACCAGATAGATGGGCAACTGGACGAGCACCGGCAGCGCCCCGATCCGCGGCGAGAAGCTGACGACCAGGAACACCCAGAAGAACGCCGTGGCGATGATCGTGAGTGCCCCCACCGGCTTGCGCCAGCTGGGCTCTACGCCTCCGTGTGACATAGCATGCCTTCTTCGGTGATGACCGCGTGGAGCGGCACGTCCCAGATATCGGTGGGAACGGCGGGGACCTGCTGCACCGACCATGCCACGCCCACGCGCCAGGCACCGGGATAACGGGCAAAGGCGCGGTCGTAGAAGGCGGCGCCCTGGCCGAGCCGGTTCAGTCGCGCGTCGAAAGCGATCAGCGGCGTGAGGATCGTGTCGGGTGTCACTTCATGCTGCCCCGCCGGCTGGCTGAGCCCGAGCGGGCCGGGGACGAGCGGATCGCCCGGCTGCCACAGCAGGAAGCGCATCGGGCTCGCGCGGTCGCCGACATGGGGCAAGGCGAGGCGGCAGCCCAGCGCGAGCGCGGCGGCGGCGAGCTGCGCCGGGTCGGCCTCACTGCCGACCGGAATGTACGACGTGACGATCGATCCCGGCTTCAGCCGCGCCCCGAATTCGAGCGGCGCCAGGATCGCGCTGCCCCCGACACTGGTGAAGCGATCGCGTTCGGCGCGGATGCGCGCGCGCAGGGTGAGCTTGTCCGGGATCATGTCAGCCTTGCGCGTATGGGGCGGGGTGGCGGGACCGCCGTGGCCGTTTGCCAGAATATCCTCTGACGCCAAGTACGTCAGGTGGGGACCATGTGCGACAGACCAGGATCTGCACAGGGACAGCCCCCATGGATGATGAATCGCCTCAGGGATAATCGCTAAGGCTCGTACCGGGCAGTGCCCGCCGCCCTTTATGTAGGCGGAACAGCGCCTATCCTCAAGGGGTTCAGATGCCCCGCGCCGCCTGTGCGCCGAAGATTCGGCACGCATCCTCGAATTCGCTGCTCGACCAGTTTCCCGATGCCGCAGCGGCGTTCATCGCCGCGCCGAGGTCGAAGCCCCAGCCCGATACCGGCACGAGCCCGTCGTCCGCGCCGGGCAGGTTCGATTCCTTCGCGAACTGGGCTGCGGCGCGGCGCATGAAGAAGACGCGATTGCGCTCGGCGGTGGCGTCGAGCGCGGGCGCGGGGGCGCTGGGCGGCCGGCCCGCCCCGGCGCGATGCTCCGAACACATCTGGAGCACCGCCCACCACGGCTTGCCGGCAAACAGTCCCGCCGCCGCCGGCAATCCGGCGGGGATTCTCGCGGTGGACGAATCGGCGATGCGCTCGGCGGGCGCGAGGATCGTATTGACCGCGCTTCGGGTGATATGCTGGGCCCAGGCGGGCGTCGCGGACAGCAACAGGATCGCGACGAAACAGGCTCGCTTCATATCCACCCCCGGTGACGGTGTTCAGGCGCTCTCCAGCGCGGCCGCGACGGCCTCGAGCCGATCGGCGATGTTATCGAGCAAAACCGGCGAGACTCCGCCCGAAGG
>Ga0164241_10004311_pt1 | contig 13858 bp, 21 predicted proteins | sample OricomyardsoilBY_FD_108780 | JGI IMG/M metagenome (GOLD analysis project Ga0164241, IMG submission 108780) | Backyard soil microbial communities from Emeryville, California, USA - Original compost - Back yard soil (BY) | ecosystem: Environmental > Terrestrial > Soil > Unclassified | place: USA...
ACGACGACGGATCCCGGGCGATTAGCTCAGCGGGAGAGCGCTTCCCTGACACGGAAGAGGTCACTGGTTCAATCCCAGTATCGCCCACCAGTATCACTGCAGGTCAGACACGGTTTCCCGGACACGTTCAAGATCAAGTGTCGGATACGTGTCGGATCGCCGGGCGACGGTATCCACGGCGCTGACCCCAACGAGGGGAGCCCGACCGTGACCATCACCACCACACCCGCACCAACCATCACCCCATGCCCGGTCGCCTGGTGCCCGGACGCCGGCCACCACGAGTGGGTTGAGCTCTCATGGAAGGGAAGCGGCGACTGGCAGCGTATCCATTCCCGCAGGCTCGACACGGACGGCCTGTTCCTGCTCAAGTACTACGAAAACCAGGACGGCCCGCGCAACCAGCGGGACCCCGACCCGCTCGACGACTACGGCCATGCCGTAGTCGACCTGGACGAGGTGCTGGAGATCCGGCAGGTGCAGAACATCGACGTGGCTGCCCGGCTACACCTGGCGATGGGCGACGCGGTGGCGATCGCCACCAGCAACCCCGGGTGCACGGAGGACACCTCTGCGGTCCGCAGAGTGCTGGCCGAGCGGGCGGTGCTGGACGCGGTGCAGGAGATGACCAACGGGCGGGCCGGTCAGAACGCGGTGATCGAGGCGTACGAGCGGCTGACGCTGGCCCGTGCCGAGCTGGCCGAGGTGACCGAATGACCGCCACCATGACGACGACACCGTTCGCGCTGGAATCGGACTGCCCGCGCTGGTGCACACAACACGACTGGTTCAGCCCGTCAGCAGACCTGGCCCAGCACAGGGCGCCGGTGCTGATGTCGTACCCGGCGTGCGTCGAGCACCCGTCCAAGCGTTCGTTCGAGGTGTCACCCGAGCGGTTCGTTCACGACGACGGCCTCGTTGAGAACCTGGTGTACATCCACGACATGGCTGATGGGACGCTGCTGTCCGCGGCCGAGGTCGGCGAGCTGGTCGAGGCACTGACCCGGGCCTCGCGGTCGGCGTTCGGTGATCCGCAGGCCGAGGCTCGGGCCGAGTTGGACGCTGCGCTCGCCGAGGTCGTGGCGCGGGCCGAGCACCCACAGGACATCAACCGACTGGTTGCCGCAGCGGTCCGGCTGCGCAACGCGCACCGTGCGCTCGCGGGTCAGCCGTGAGGCGCAACCGCAGGGTCACCCGCCGCGCGCTGCGCCGGGAGGTCAACCGGTTGTTGGCCGAGCTCGACCAGGCCAACCCCGGCACGTTGGATCGGCGGGACCGGGAACGATGGACGCCGGGGATGCTCGACCGGCTGTGGCGGGAGCTGTAGGCGCACCGCTACATGTACGACACCATGGCTGGCCCGGGCAGTGGAGGGGGGCTCCGGACCGGGCCAGCTTGCACAAGTGTCTTCGCGGCCGCGCCGGTGAACAATCGCTCAATGGGATGAAGCACATCTCGGCAGCCGTTTGTGTCGGCGACGCTGCGGTACTGTCGGGCGAAATGTCCGGGTAGCCCGGTTAGTCTGTCGGGGGCGCCGGGCTACCCGCAAGTAGTCACCCGGACGGGTCCCGGTTTACCCTGATTGGCCCACGTCGTCACGCTTGGTTCCGCGAGAAGATTGTCGGTGCGTCCAGCGGTGGACCCCCGACCCGCCGCTGGACAGCTTCTCGCCTTCACCCGCCGTGTGCGGCGGCCGGTTTCCTCCGGTTGGGGGACGAGCGTCCCGTTACTCCCGCAGAACGCTTGCGGGAGTCAAGCAGGCAGGAGGTCAGCCATCTCCTGCACAACTTGCCGGCGGCGGTCAGCGCGTGAACCCTCGGTGAAATATTGAGGGTAAGACGCTCGAACCCGTTCCAAGGACTCGCCCTGGATCAGCACGATCTCCAGCGACGGAGCCAACCCGAGGATCGTCTCTTGTTCATGCTGCCGTTCCGCTTCGGTGTATGCCTGAAGGGCCATGTCCTGATCGTCGAACGTCTTCACGTCGGTCGCCCCGGTCTCAAGGTTTCTGACGACCAGGAACAGGAGGTCGCCAACCAGGCGCGCAGCATCCACAACGCTTCCTCTCTTCGCTCCAGTCAGTCCAGTATCACCCGAAGCTGCTCGATCTGCCCCCGCAGGCTGTCAACCAGTTCTTCGGTCAGGATGTCCAGTTCAACAGCACGCAAGTAGTTGGCCAATGCCTTAAAAGCCGCGAAACCCGGATCATCGTCCGACTCGTGCTTAATGTCGGTTCCGAACGCTTCGTCGTACGCTTCCACCGTCCTCGCCCAAGCATGCTGGGCGACGGTGCGGATCTGTATCTCGACCGCCCAGGTGCCGGTCGTTGTTCCGGTTCTCACTTGACGTTTCGTGTGGAGGTGAAGAGCGCGGTAACCGCCGGGTCGACCAACGTCCAGGTAGTCATCGACGTGCACGACCTGAACGTTCTGGGATCGCCGCTCGATCTGTTTGTGGAGTTGCCGCGCGACGCTCATGTCGGGAACGACCGCCCTACATCCCGCGATGTCCTCCATCTGCGGTAAGCGCATGCTTGGGCGCTTTCGGAGCTTCGCAACGATTGACGCTTCCTTCTTGTGACGACCCTTGACATCGAACTCGTCGTCGGGCACGCCAAGGGTGCGCACTGCCGAACGGAGTCCAACCGTCGCTGCGTTGAGGGCTGGAGCGAAGCTCTTGCGCCAAGGGGCGACGCACTCCATCGCCCGGTGGAAGGGACCGAAGCCATCGGCGTCCGTCCAACTTTCTGGAGAACGCAGGATGTCGCCCGCCTTCGTGAGCTGGGAGTTGGACACGCCAACAACGCCTGCCATGACACCGGATCGTAGGTGCCCTGCGAGATCAGCTCGCGGCCGGGCCGTTACACCCGCCGCTAGGCGTTGTAGCAGTACGCCCGAGTAGTGTCGACGACGCGAACGGGAAGAGGGGGCGTGTCGTGGTAGGCAAATCGGATGAGCCCGACGAGTGTCTGGAGTGCGGTGCTCTGATCCATCGACGCACGAAGCACCGTGAGTGGCACGAGAAGGTCAATGCGGCGATCGGTCTGAAGGCACCTGAGCCGCAGGTTCCTGGCATCCTTGAGTGGCCGGAGGAGCTGGTTAACGAGATGGACCAGTGGAAGAGAGACGACGTCTGACCAACAGGTTGATGTCAGCTCACCCGTTGTGCGAGCAGGTCACGATCGCGTAGTCACCGGACGACGTGGCCGTGTCGACTTCCTGCCCGCCGACGGAGATCGAGCAGGCGATGTCACCCCCACCTGAGTTCTGCGCGCTCAATGAGAGGATGCGCAGGTCTCCCGCTGGGATCGTCAGATCCTTCGTCCACGGGAGTGCTGCCCCGTTCTCCTGCGAGATGTTGAAGTTCGAATCTTCGGAGTACGTGATCAGCGCCGTGCCCGATTCGGAAGCCGTGATCGAGTATGTCACCTGGTCACGAGCGGCTGCCGCAGCCGACGATGCAGCGGCGCCGTCCGCCCTCTTCTGGATCGCAGCATCCAAGCCGGCCTGGTGCTGCGGACAGAGCGTGGCAACGGCGATCTGCAAGCCCTTGATCTCATCAGCGGATCCGAGGGCTAGCGTGGCACCGAAGTCCAACGCAATTCCGCCTGCACCCCTGAACGGGTCCTTACCCTCGTCCAGGTAGCGACATTGACCCTTCGCTGTGTCGTAGGAAGGGGACGTCAGGCCGGCCGCCGCAAGCTGAGCCTGGAACTCTGCGCCACCCGCTGCCGCAACCGACGCTGCGGCCGCCGCCGAACTCGACGACGCGGCAGCAACGGGATCGTACGTGACCGTCGATGTGACGGTCACGGTCGAGCGAGAGACGACCGTTGTCGGCACAGATACCGTGACCGTGGTCGGTGCGGCAGCAGCCTGCCCGCTACAACCCGCCACGAGCAGTGCCAACGAACCGCACAAACCGATCGTGGTACGCCGAAACCTCATCGTTCCCCCCAAGTTGACCCCGACTGGACGGTAGCCCGAGGGACCGACAGCCGCGAGTCGATTCACCTCCATGAGCTGCTCAGCAGCGCCCCGACCACGTCCACGGCCAGGTACCTGAGCGCGTCCCTGAGCAGCCCGTCGGGTGCGTCCCGGACGATCACGTCGACCCATGCCGGGTGCCCGCTGGCGGCGACCAGGGCGAGCGCGAGGTGTTCGCCATCGGTCGCGGCCGAGGTCAGGATCAGGTCGGGGACAGGTGCGTTCATCAGCCACCGGCCCTCGCAGCAGCGAACTGCAGTTCTGCCAAGACGTCACCGGCGCTGTTGTTGACGATGTCGCCGTGGATGTGCACACCGCGGTCCGCCGGCAGTCTGTTCATCACACGGTTCAAGTCGCTGCGAAGCGCCGCGATCTCCGTTACCACCGGCATGGCCGAACTCATCATCTGCTCCCGGGTGAACACATGCTCGTTCTTGCCGGTCCCGTTGTACGCCATGGTGAATCCGGGTGGGAGGACACCGCCTGCGTCGTATGCAACGCCTCGCATCCCGGCGGGAATGGAACCGTACCGGGCCAACACATACCGGATGCTGGCGACGATGTTGCTCAGTGGGTCCAGCAGGTTCACATTCCACGGCGGCAGGGCGTACGCGTCGAACGTCGGCTTGATTACCTGCATGAGGCCCCCGGACGGTGTCCCCCGCTGAGCGTTCGAGTCTTGGAGGTTGAAAACGGTTGGGTTGCCGCCGCTCTCGGTCTGCATCTGGAACAGCACCGTGTTCGCGTAGATCGGCGGCTGCCCCGTGATCCCAAGCGCCTGAAGGACAGTGCCGCGCCACTGCTCCACACCCGCGCCGGGGGTGTAGTTCGCCATCGGCATCGAGGAGTAGAACTTCTTGGCCTTCTCAAGTAGGGCCTTGTCGATCGCGGACTGCCAACCCGTGTTGACCAGGTCGGCACCGGTCTGACTCATCACGAGGTCAGCGACGTCGACCGGGCCGCCGTCCCGCATACCGGGGAACACGCCACCGGCGTGCATCCATTCGAGCACCCGCCGGTTCCCAGGGGGGGCCGCCGCCGCAGCGGTGGACACGAACTCGCCGTTCGACAAATGAAACAGCCCGGCTCGGTCATCACGCGGACCACCCGGCCCGGTGATCGGACCGCCGTCCCGCTTGAACCGCGCGCCCGACGCTGTGGTGTAGACGATGTCGCCGGACTCGACCGCCACCTTCACGATGTGGGAACCCTCGGTCAGCTTGGCGATCTCGTCGCGGAGCGCTTGGACTGCGGCCAACGCTGCCGGCCCGCCCTCTTGCCTGATCCGGGTCAACACATCCGTCGGGATCAGCCCGTACTTGTCCGCCAGCTCATTGGCGGCCGGGATGTTCCCGCCGTTGATCTGCAACACGGTGTCGATGAACTTCTTCCGCTGGGACTCCATCTCGGCTGTGGCGTCCCTGACCGCGCCCTGCATGTCGCCCTGGGCTACCTTCTGCCCGAAGACCTGCGCGGTCGCGGCGATGGCGTTCTGCGCCAGCTTGTCGATCGAATCGGCCTGCCGGTCGGTGGCATCCTTCGCGGCATCCGACGCGTCCGCCGCAGCCCGATACGCGGCATCCACGTCGGCCTGCGTGACAGCCACGTTTGTCGCCGAGACAGCCTGCCCGTCAAGGGTTTGCCCGAGCTTCGACGCCACGAAGTCTGCGTGCTCCTGCGCATCCGACGCCTTCTGCTGGGCGTCCGCGATGTCACGGGTCGCACCGGTCACGGCGCGGATCGCAGCCTCATTCTGCCGCTGCATCTGCTCCGCGCTGATCGTGCCGTCCGTCATCTGCTGCAACGAGCCGATGAGGAACTGAGTGGCCGCATCAGCCTCAGAGCTGGCCGCCCGGATCGCCTTCAACGCATCCGCGAACGGGGTGGCTTCCTTCTCTGCCTTGTCAAGGCCACCCGCCAGCTTGTCGACGCTCGGCGTGGCACCGTCAGCGGCAGCCTTCGCACCGTCGATAGCCTGATTCGTCTGACGCTGCTGAGTCTCCATCTGCCCGGTGTCGGCAGCCAGATTCGAGTACACCGCGGTCAGATCGCCGAGACCTGCCTCAGCACCACGACCCGCATCACCCGACGACAACAGGGAGACGACGTACTCGTCCGTGCCCATCTTCGCGCGACGGGCCTGCGAAACGATGTTCTCGTAGTTGCCGTTCTGCTTCAGCAGCTCGACAGCAGACGACTCCAGCGCGCTCTTGATCTTGGCCTGGGCGTCGGAGTTCCCAAGCACGGCCTGGGTGTAATCGCCGATCGCGATACCGGCCTTCTCGGCAGCGTCCAGGGACCCGGAATCGGCCAGCGCCTTGGCGACGACCGCAGGAGCGTTCTCCTTGAGTGCGCCGGTGTTCTCGTCGATTGCCGACGAGAAGTCGGCGGTCGTATGAGCGGCTTCATCCGTGGTGGACACCATGAACGACAGGGCGGTCGTCACCGCAGCGACGGCCAACCCGATGGGGTTCGACAGGAACGCAGCCTTCAAGCTGGCACCGAACGCGCGCGCGCTGATACCGGCAAGGCGCATCGCGGCGCCCATCGTGCCCATCGACGTCCCAGATGCAGCAGCTTCCAGTCGCAGAGACTGCAACTGCAATCCCAGCGCCAGCATCTCGCCCTTGATCGCCAACGCGAACCCCGTCAACGGGCCCTTGAGCAGCAGCATGGCGCCGAACGCCGTCACCCCGGCCCAGATCGGCATCGGCAAGTCAGTTAGCCAACCGATCGCGTCACCCAGCCAGCCGAAAGCTGTTGCGCCGAAGTCGGCAACGCCTTGCAGCGCCGGGGACAGCTTCTCGAACAGGGTCAATGCGACGTTCTCAGCGGAGTTCTGGAGCCGGTCGACAGCACCCGTCAAGCCCTGGGACTGGGCCGCGGCCATGTCCGTGGCACCACCGTACTTGCCCGCCTTGTCGGCCATGTCTTCGAAGCCAGCTACGCCTTCCTTGCCGGCGATGTTCGCGGCCCGGATCGCGTCTGTCCCGAAAGCCGTTGACGCAGCAGCGTTGTACTCCTCAACGGTCATCCGCTTCTTGGCCTCGGCGAGTTGGCCGGTGACCGCCTCCAGGCCCATGAACTTCCCTGACGCGTCGTACACCTTCACACCGAGCGCGTCGAGCGCCTTCGACTGAGCCTCTGTCGGGCTGGCGAGGGCCGTCAGCATCGTCTTGAACGAGGTGCCCGCGTCGGACCCCATAAGGCCGTTCTTTGCGAACAAGGCCAGCATGGTAGCGGTGTCGTCCACGCTGATGCCGAACCCGGCCGCAACCGTAGCCGACTGCTGCAAAGCAGAGGCCATGTCGGTGATCTCGCCCGACGCTGCGTTCGCTGTGTTCGCCAGCAGGTCCGCGACATGGTCCGCCTGATCCGCACCCAACCCAAAGGCATTCAGTGCGTTGGCCTGGATCTCCGCAGCCTGAGCGCCGTCGATTTGCGCAGCCGCAGCCAGCTTCAGCGTGCCCGACGCAGCCCGCATCGTCTCGTCGATGTCCAGGCCACCCTTGGCCAGCTCAGCCATCGCAGCCGCAGCGGTCCGCGCCGACGCACCGGGGATCGTGATGTCGTTCCCGAGCTGCTTAGCCCTGTCGCCGAGAGCCTGCATCTGTTCTGCGTTGCCACCCGTCACCGCCGACAGGGTGTTCATGCTGGACTCGTAGTCCATACCCAGGGTGATGACCTGCTTCAAGCCGTCCTTGAGCAGACCGAACGCACCCTCGACGCCAGACGAGATCAGGTCACCGATCGCGACCTGACCGGCCACGGACGACTTGAACTTCTCCCACGCCGACTGCGCCTGACCAGCACCCGACGCAGCAGCAGAGCCCGCGCTGGAACTGGACGAGCCGATGCCACGGAGAGCCTCGGCGGCACGCTGAGCCTCCCGGACCAGACTGGTGGCGTCCCCGACGAGCTGGACCCTAACTACGCGATCAACCATCGGTGTCCCCTGTCGAATCCATCTCCTGCATGATCGTCCTGAAATCGGCAGCAGTGGAACGGATCTGCGTTCTCATTCCATTATCCCCGATGCGGTCCAATTCCGACAAGCACGGATGCGCAACGCATGTCAGGAGAACCCAGAACGCCGCATACATTCCGGACAGGAAGTCGTCCTCACCAACCTCGGCACGAAATGCCGCCTCGATCTCCTTCAGCCGATCCGGGGTGCGGCACGACGCGATCTCCAACGCGAACCGCGCCGCGAGCACCTGCAACCGCTCCAGCACACCCACACCCACCGGCGCGCCCTGCTTATCGAACAGCAGCACCGTGCGTCCTTCAGATTCCATCGTTCATTCCGTTTCGGTAGTTGTGTTGGCCGGGAAGCAGGGATGCTTCCGACCGGGCGCGTGCCCGTTCCAGCGGGTGAACCCGAGCAATCCCCAGCTCGGCCAGCCGACGCCAGTCAGTGTGTGCCGGCCACCGCCCGGACCCGGTCCTCAGACCGTTCGCTACAGCCCATGCGTCCACCCCGGCATGGAACCGGTGGTACCAGAGCGGGTCTGTGACCGGGACCCCGCGGGGCCGACCGTCCGGGCCGATGCCGCCCGGCGCGTGGTGGCGCATCCACTCCTCGAACAGCACCGGGTCGCGCCACACCCGATGGTGGTGGTCGAGGAGCGCCGCAGGCACACCCGTGGTCGGGTGGGTGATCCGCTCCCGCAGGCGGGCCATCAGAACGCCCCCCGCGCCTGCTCCAGGTCCGGCACCCGGAGCCGGCGCGGGCGGCGGATACCGAACTCGGCGGCCAGCCGCTGCCAATCCGTCCCCCCGCCCATCTCCAGATACGCCGAGGTTGAAAGTTGCACCATCAGGCCGTACCGCTTCGCCCACGCGTCCACCGCGATCTCGAACCGGCCTTCCGGACGCATGTGGTCCACCGCTGGGCCAGCGGCTCGTACCCCGAACTCATGAGTTCGCATGAACTCCCGGAACAGCGACGGATCACGCCACACATCGGCGGCGTGGTCCAGGAACTCGGCGGGCGACACCGCGGCGGGACCCCGGGAAGGAGGCGCCGGTCTACGCAGCCGAGCCACGACGACCAGCCTCCCGCCGAGCACGCGACCACCGACTGTGCGACAGCACCTCCCGCATGAACAGGAACCCGAAGTCGGCGGACAGGCCCTGCATCTGATCCGCGTCGTCGTCCCGCCACTGCTCCGGGTCGAACCGCTCCAGGTCACCCAACACCGGACCGGCAGGCGTGGTACGACGCAGCCGGGCCATCAGCCGGCGTCCTTCCGGTGACCCCGCCAACGTGCTTGCGCGGCCGTCCTCGCCCGGATCTGCGTCTGTGACAGCGGCTTCTCATCCTCCGCGGACGGCAACCCCAGGCGCACCAAGAGGCGATCGAGAGTGAGCCGATGAGCCCGCAGACCCGCCATCGCCGGATGCTCCACCGGCTGCTCCTTCGATCCCACCGACATCACACCCTCGGCCGCGATAACCGCTGCCAACGAATCGATCTCGTCCAACGTCCGGCACACCTCCAACAGCACCGGGGCGTCCCTCGCGTCCAGTTCGTACTTCCCGTGGACCTGCCGGAAGAACTCCCGACCCGCAGACCCGAGCCCATCAGGGACCTGTTTCCTAGTCACAACGCGTCACCATCCTCGGGGAGAACTGGAGGGGAAGCAGTGCCTCGACCCCGAGCGACCTACCCCACGGTCTGGGACAGGTGTTCGAATGCGGGTCCCCGCCACCCCTTGGACGGTCGTTCGATCACGCTCGGTCATCACGCCCGTCCGATCCCCGGTGAGACGCCCGTTGCCGTCGTACTTGTAGGTGTTGGCGCCTGCCGCTGACTTGTTGCCGGTGATCACTCCGGTGTTCGCCGTGAACGTGATGGGGCGTCCGCTGCTTCCGGTGATGGTGGCGAGGTCGCTGCCCGGGTATGTGACGGTCCACTTCCTGCCGTTGATGTTCAGGCTGGTGATGTTGCCGCTGCCGTCGTTCACGCTGTCGTTCATGCTGTCTCCGTTCAGTAGTACTGACGTGCGCGGATGGTCTTGATGCTGTGGGCGATCGACGCTTGCAGTTGCTCGGCGGGCGTGGGTTTGGGTGGTGGTGGGTCTTGCCGGACGCCTTGCCCGATACCGGCGGTGGGGATGATGGCGCCGGTGGGTGACAGCGTGGGTGTGGGCGGCTCGGGCTGGGCTGCCTCAGTCGGCGTGCTGGTCCAGCCGAACGCGCCGGCCAGGTGGCCGACGCTGTCACCGATCGCCTGACGCGCGTCGGCCTTGCGGTTCGCCTGCGCTGAAACCGCAGCGATTTCTTGGCGGGCGATTTCTTGGTGGCGTGCGTTGTGTGTCATGCCCGGCCGCCCAGGTTGACGGTGGAGCCGGCGAGCAGTGCCGCTGACTTGACGGTGAGTGAGGCGCTGCTCAACTGCTGGCGGGTGGTGACCCGACCGGTGTTCAGGAGATCCGCGGCGTACTTCGTGGTGGATGCGGTGGCGGCGGATCGCTGGGCCCGGCTGAGGGCTTCGCGGGCGGCATTGTCGGGGTGAATGGCGATGTGTCGGCGCTGCACGGCGTCGGCGACGGCCGCCCATGTCTGGTCGGCTTGGGCGTCGCGGGTTTCGGGCATGAGGTTGCCGGGGATGCTGCGACGCACCCAGCTCTTCCCGAAGCGGAGGATGGCGGCCAGTTCGTTGGTGTCGGCGTTGCCGATGACCCGGTCCCAGTCGACGGCGCCGACCGGGCTGGCGTCGAGGGTCGGCAGCACGCTGTGTTGCCAGGCGAGTCCGGCGGCGGTGGCGTCGGTGTCGGCGGCGCGGAGTAGGTACCCGCCGAGTTCGCTGTACGCGGTGTCGGCTTCGCGGGCGGCGGTGGCCGCCAGCTTGGTGACGCTGGCCGCGGCAATGGCCGTGGCCAGCTGGCGCATCTGCTGACGGCGGGCGGTCTCCGCCTCGGGCCGCAGGTCGGGGTCCTGCCACCTGTCGGCGGCGTTGAACTCACCGGACAGCACGCCGAGCACCGTGTCGACCTGGTCCTCGGGGCGGCCGTCGGTGGTGTGCTGGGCGATGGTGGCGGTCATCCGGTCGCGCTGTTCCTGGTCCTGCCAGGCGGCACGGTTGGCTTCGCTCCACTGGCTGGTGTCGTAGGTGCTGCTGGTCATGGTGACTCCTCTTGGGTTGTGTCGCGCGGGAACGCTTTTCGTGCCCGGGATTGCGCTGCGAGTTCGTGCTCGCAGGTGGGTCTGACGTGCCGGCCGTGGATCTCGCAGCGCCACGGCAGGGCGGCGCTGGCGTTGTATCTGACCAGCACCGGTGTGCTGACGACGGCGAAGTACTCATCGGCGCTGAACCCGCCGATCTTGGGCACGGACATCGGGATGCGGTTGCTCATGACGCGATCACCTGCAGGTCGGTGAGCCGGTCAAGTCCTGCGCGCCGGGCTTCGATCAGGGCGTCGACATGGGCGTTGCCGACGAGGCCGTGGAACTCGCCGGCACAGGGGCACTTGCAGCGGGTCGGGGTGGTGACGGCCGCGACGCACGCGGCGGTGCAGCGGTTGTGGATGATCAGGTCGGCGACGGTCACGATGCGACCTCTTGCCTGATCACGACGGAGCGGCTGCAGGATGGGCAGCGCCATCGGGTCTTGGTGCGGTCGAAGATGTCGGCGGAGGAGCGGAGTGGGGGGCGGTCGCACCATCCGGCGTGTTCGATATCGGGCGGTGTCATGCGGTCTCCCCGATCCGATGCGGTATCTCGTGGGCGGTGTCGATCGCCCACCGCATGCCGGCGCGGGTGCCGGACAGGCTCTCGTGGTCGTGCAGGTCGTGCCACGAGTGCGGGCATCCAGGGAAGAACCGTGTGTGCATGCCTTGTGTGTCGTTGATATGTCGGACGCAGATGATCCGGTCTTCGGTGACCGGGCCGGCACCGATGGCGTAGTGGTTCCGGGTCTTGCCGATGATCCGGTTGCAGACCATGCAACGGAATGGTTCGGGGGCGCTCATGCTGCACCCCACTTCGTTTCCGCGATGCATGTTCCGCACTTGCCGTTGGCTGATGGCCTGCCGGTGTGCCCGCATGTTTTCGGCTGTCCACAGTTCGGGTGTGTGGTGAAGCCTTCGCCGGTGTCCACCATCGGTTCGCGGCAGACCAGGCAAACCCCTGTGGAATGTGTGGAAAGTGTGGAAAACGCAGGTGGCGGCTGGTCTTCGACTTCCACACTGAGTGTGGGATGTGTGGAATCGGCTAGTGGGTGTTCGCCTTCGTCCTCGGCGTTTTCCACACTTTCCACGTTTTCCACAGGGGTATAGAGCCCCCGATGTGGATTCCGCAGCCGACCCTTCTCGGCGAGCCGTCGCAGGTACTCCCCGGCGTTCTGCTGGGTCATGCCTTCCGTCTCGGACACGTCCTTCGCCCGGATGCCCTCCGGCCGCGAGGCGGCCAGGTCGATTATCCGCGTGGATCGATCACCCAGCCCTGCCGCGGCCTTCATCGCGCCGGCCTGCCGGCGAGCACTAGCCAGGTCGGTTGCGGCCAGCGACCAGTGCCCGGCCTTGAACACGGCCGCATACTCAGCCTCGGTCACGTCTCGACCAGTGACGCACAGGACCGCACCGTCCTCGGTTCGCGGTCGGCGGATCACGACGGTGGTGTCCGCGGCCCCGGCGATCCCGTGGGTGCCGGACACCGCGTCAACGAAGTCCTCAGACGCTGCTTTGCGGTCGTGGTGGACAACCACCATGCCCGACCCGGGTTCGTCGTCCACGAGCTGTTTCAGGGCCGCCATGACCGAGTAGTCATGGTCGTAGGCACTGGCACCCGCCCGGGCCGGTGGCTTGACCCGGCCGAAGGTGTCGATGATGACCAACGGGTTCTGACCGTGATGTTCGCTGATCCAGTCCCGGATTGTCTCGATCACCGAGCTGGTCCCCATCGAGATGATGAAGTCCAGGTCTGCGGGGATCTCCTCGCCGGGTGCCAGGAGCGCCAAGGCACGGTCCTGGAGACGCCTATGCCCGTCCTCAAGGGCGAGGTACAGCACCGGACCCGCAGTGATCTGTTGGCCGAGGACCACACCGCCCGACGCGCGGGCGATGGCGATCGCGAGGACGAGCCACGACTTTCCGGCCTTCGGCGGGGCGACCAGGAGGGTTACGCCCTCGGGGATGATTCCGTACACGATGTAGTGCAGGGCGGCGAACTCCTGCCGGGTAAGCCATGCCCCGTTGACGATGGTCGGCTTGGCGATGGTCGACGTCATTCGCCCACCGCCGACGTCAGCAGCGGTATCAGCTTGCCGAACAGCACGGCCAGGTCGTCGTCGTCGGCTTCGCCGCGTGCGGCCTGCGCGAGGCGTTCGGCGGCCACGACAATTGCCCTGCGGCGACCGGACCCGGCTATCGGCAGCGCCAGCAGGACCGCGGACCGTTCGTCGCCGAGCGCCGCGGCGGCGGTGAATTGGTTTGCGAGCCAGGTGGCGGGGATTCCGCCGTAGTTGAATGGGATCTCGTCGCCGGGCTGCCGAAGAGCCCGCTTCCGGGCGTTAACGGTCAGCCGGAACTGCTCGGCGAGGTCGCCGATGTCGGTGACGCCGTCGTTGTGCAATGCCTTGATGATGCCGAACGCGTCGGCGCACAGCAGGTCCTCGAAGTCGTCGACCGCCAGCATGTTGATCACGCGGTCGCGGGTGCTGGGCGGGCAGTTGATCAGCGCGCCGATCAGCAGCCGCTCGCGCTTGGCTGCGTCCTGTCCGACCTGCGGGTTATGATTGCGGTGGTCGGTCCCCGCCGCCAGATGGTTGCCGTTCCCGCCCTCGGAGCCAGTCACTCCGGGGGCGGCGGCGTCTCCGGGCGGGCTCATGCGGCTGATCCAACGGTCGGGATCGTGCGGAACAGACGGTC
>Ga0164241_10004312_pt1 | contig 13856 bp, 10 predicted proteins | sample OricomyardsoilBY_FD_108780 | JGI IMG/M metagenome (GOLD analysis project Ga0164241, IMG submission 108780) | Backyard soil microbial communities from Emeryville, California, USA - Original compost - Back yard soil (BY) | ecosystem: Environmental > Terrestrial > Soil > Unclassified | place: USA...
CCGGGCCGGCAAAGGTGGCAGGTCGCGGCGCTCGCGTCGCACTCGCCCTCGCTCGCGCACGTGGCCACCTTCTCCCAGGAGCGCCGGTCGGCGCCGCACGCTTCGAGCTCCGCCCCGCGACAGCGAAAGGCGTTCGGAGCGCAGTCACTGCCGAGGACGGTGGGCGGGGGCAGCGGTTCGTCGATCTCGAAATCGCCGAGCAGGGCTTGGCAGCCCAGCGCGACGAACGCGACCGCGGCGAGCAGCGGGCGCGCCGAGCTCCGCGCGCGCGGCAACGTTCAGAACCTTCCCGCGACGCCGAGCTGCCCGACACCGACGACGGGCCACACGGCAGCCTTCTGCGCTGGCTTCGGCGCGCCGGTGGAGCCCGTGACGAGCAGCACGGCGCCTGTGCCCGCGCCCGCGAGCGCCGTGACGAAGCCGATACCCGAGATGGTGCCGAGCGTGCGGTACCGGCTGCGATCCGATTCCATCTGCTCCGCTTCAGCGTCGCTCTGGGGCTTGCAATGGCCGGTCGGGCACTGGTCCTTCAGGTCCGAGTGCATGCCGAGGGCGAGGATGCCGGTGACGCTGCCCACGATGAGCCCTGCCCCGCCAACGCCGAAAGCGACGTAAGCCGGAATGCGCGAGGGCGCTTCACGCGGCGCCGTCTGAACGGGGGCAGGCTCCCTCTCGGTGGGCGCTCTGAACCCGGAAGGCGATTTCTTGAGGACGAGCGTGACCACCTGCTCCTCGCCTCCCTTGAGCGACACCGTCTGCGACACCGGCTCGAAACCCGGCGCGCTGGCGCGCACTTCGCTCGTGCCAGGGTCCGCGGCGCGCCGAGCGCCGATGGCTGCTTCCGGAACGCGCACGCCGTCGACCGTCACTTCGGGATCGAGCGGGCCCATCACGTGGATCACGACCCACGCGAGGCGCGGCTCGAGCTCGGCCACTTCCGCCTGCGCGTCGTCGACCGCTTTCTTCCACGACGGGGGCGAGCCCTTGGGCACGCCTTCACGGATCACGAGCTGATAGCGCTCCGACGCTTCGACCAAGCGGCCGAGTCCGACTAGAGCCCGCGCCAAGTCGACACCGATGGTCGGCGCGTGGACGAGCGCATCGGCGTGCCGGAAGCGATCGACCGCCGTTGCGTAATCTTTGCGCTCGAGCGCGTCGTAACCCTCCGCCGCGAGTGAACGCGCGCTCGCGCGATCCGCCTCCGTCGGCTCGGCCCAAGCGGGGCGGCCCGCAAGCGCCAGCGATACGAAAAAGGGCACGGCGAGCCAGCGTGAATACGAGCGAAAGCCGAAAGCCACTTCTCGCTCGAGTACCTCTCACGCGCTTTCGACGCAAGGGAGACGCGAGAAAGCAGCCGCACACGGCGAGCCGGAGCGCGGCTCGGGTCCTGGAAGCGGCAGAAATGCTACGCCGGGAGCACTTCGGGAGCGCGTCGTCCGCGCGCTCGGTCGTCGCTTTCGGCCGGGCGCGACGTGGTCGCGCGATCGCTTCGAGCGCGTGGCGGAACGGGGTGTTCAGCAGCGCGCGTCTCGCCCTGGTCGGGGTCCGAGGGCGGCGGCTGTGTGCTCATGTCGGTGCGAGCGACCCAGTCGTTCTAGCAAGAACGAAAGCCAGCGTCGGCGCTTAGCGAAGCCAGACGCACCGAACCGCGTCTTCTCGCCCCGCATCTTTGAAAGATTCGAGCCAGGCTCAAGGATCACGAGAATCTGCCGAAATCAGTACGACGGGAGCCTGCGTCCGTCGCCGACCATGAATCCGAGTTTTCGTGACTCCTGAAGCCCAGAGTTCGCAGCGTCCTCCTGCGGGGACGCGGGACCTGCTACCCTCTCTGACAAGCCCGGGGCGGTCGCTGCCCCCTACCGTTCAACGACGCATGCGCCGCCCGAACCCCGGCGAAGCTCTCGCCTCACTCCTCCAACTTTCGGACGGCACCGAACGGCGCGCGAGCTGGCGTCAGGCGATCACGGCGCTCGGCCAAAGCGGCGGCGGCTACGGTCCGCCTCCGCTCGACGGACTCGATCCCGACGTCTTGGCGCGCGCCGCGCAGCTCGCGCTCGACAGTGGGCTCGCCGACGATCTGGCGTGGCTCGGGCCGGGCCCAGCCGCCGTCGCCCTCTACGAGATCAGCGCCGCGCTGCCTTCGGGGCGAGCGCGACGCGAGCTCGGGCGCCGCGTATTCGCGCGGGTTTACGAGGGTACCGCGAGCACGTTCGCGATCGTCGCCGCGCGCATGGCGCTCGGCTCCGGCCGCACCTTCGAGGCGGCCACCGTGCGGGCGCGCGTCGGCCTCGTGCTCGACATGCCGACGGGCGCGGCCGTCAATCCCGATCCGCTCGCGCTCACGATCACGACCGCCCGCGAGCTGCGCGAACAATGGCTCGAGCCGGCGCGCACCGGCACGCTGCACGAGCGCCGCCTGGCCGCCAAGATCCTCGAGCATGCCGCGCGCGAGGCCGTGGTGCGCGCCCAGCAAGGCGACTCTCACCCGATGCGCCACCTGCTCGAGGGCGGGATTCGCGATATTTTCGAGCAGCTGCTCGCCGATCGCGAGCCGCTCGTCTGGCGTCACGCCGCGACGGCGCGCGGCCTCTTGGCGGCGGTCGCTCCCGAGTTTCAGACCGCGATCGAGACGGGCCTCGACGAGGCCCTCACACCGACGCAGTGGCGGCGCGCGGCCGTCTCGCTCGTGGCGTCGATCCCGGCCGATCCGGAGCAGACGCTGCGCGCCTGCAAGCGCGTCATCGAGGGGCCGATCGGCAAGCGTGATCCCGGCATTGCCGCGACCATGGTGCTCGGCTTACCGCGCGTGATCGAGGCCGAGCCCGAGGCCGCCGAGCAGCTCCTCGATCAGGTCGCCGGCACGCGTCGTCCGGACGTCGCGGAAGCCGTGGCGAGCCTGCTCGGCGATCTCGTGAGCCCGACTTTCGGGCGCGTTTCGGCGCAGAAGCTCAGGGCGACGCTGGCTTCCCGCGCCGAAGGCTCGGCCTCCGTGCTGCGCACGATCGCCGACCGCTCGCTGCGCCTGATCGACGGCGATTCGCTCGAGGACGAGGACGATCTGGTGGGCGCCCTGCGCCGGGCCATGACCGAGTTCGAAACGACCGGCGCGCGCCCCGCGCACGACCTGGCGACGAAGGCTGCGGCAAAGCTCCACCACGCGCTCGACTTCCTGGAAAACCAGGACGCACACGACGAGCAAATGCAGCCCTACCTGCTCGGCGCCTTGAGCGACGTCGACGCCTGCGCGCTCGAACGGCCCCGGCTCGCGCAGCTGCTCCTGCTCGGGCGCCGGCCGGGCGACACCGATCCGAGCGTCCCCGAGCTCGATGCGCTCTACGAGCGGCTCGGCCGTTGGCTCGTCGACGCCGAGGCGAGCGCCGCCCACACGGCGGACTCGAAGTCGATGAACCTGGCCGAGCAGCGCCATTTGAAGGCGCTGCTCCACCTGGTCGACGTGGAGAGCGCGAAGAGCGAGGACGACGCGAGCGTGCGCGAGCGGGTGCGGCGCACGGTGCAGGTCATGCTGCGCCGGGTCGCGGACAGCTCCGGGCAGATGGTGCATCGCATCGCGTGCGCGACGCTCGCGCGGGCCTGCGACGCCGCCGTGCGCGAAGGCGTGTGCGAGCCGAGCGACCTGCTGCTCACGCTGATGCACAGCGTACAAAACCCGGAGAGCTTCGGCACGCTCGCCGAGGCGTCGACGAATCTCGACGTCTCGAGCGCCGTCGGCGCCTACGCGAAGTTCGTCGGCGAGCGCGAGGCGCCCGAGAGCGGCTCGATTCCGCCCGACGCAGCGCTCTCCGCCGCAGAGCGGGTGATCGAGTTGAGCCACGGCGTCGGTGCCGGCGGCAGCTACCGGAGCGAGGCGCTCCGGCGACTGATCTTGAAGCTCGGCCGCTGCCTCGAGAGCGTCGCCGTCGCGCGCGGGCAATCGGAGCTCGTCGACGTCGCGGGCTCCGGCGTGCAGACGCTCGACGAGCTCGCGAGCGCCACGTCCGCGCTCCGGCGGCTGATCGCGAGCGCGAATCGCCGCATCCTCGGCCCCGATCCGGACGAGATCCACATCGTCGCCGACGTGCCCCCGCTCGCGGCGCTGATCGAACGCGCCGTGAGCTCGGGCGTGCCGCCGAACGCGAACCAGATCGGCATGGCCATCTCCGAGATCGTCGCCGACTTGCCGCCCGCGCTCGGGCAGGCCCTGCGTCAGGCGCTCGCGGGCCTCGAAGAGCTGCCCGTCGCGGCCACGAGCGACGTGCACGCCATTCCGCTCGAGAAACGCCGTGAAAACTTGCCGGATTGGCTGCTGCCGAGCCGCACGATCGGCGCGTTTTACGTGGTCCGCGCGCTCGGCAGCGGCGGCGCCGCCTCCGTCTTCGTCGCGCGGCGCAACGAAGAGCGTTCGAGCGCGGACGCCGAGGGCTTCGCGCTCAAGGTCCCCGATTACGATCCGACGACGGCCCGCAGCATCTCCGAGCAGGAGTTCCTCGGGCTCTTCCGCGACGAGGCCGGCGCGCTGCTCTCGCTGCCCCACCACCCGAACCTCGCCCGTTTCGTGACGTTCGACCTGGCGGCGCGCCCGAAACCCATTCTCGTGATGGAGCTCATCCGCGGACTCTCGATGGATCGGCTCATTCGCAACCGTTCGCTCACGATGGGCCTCGCGTTCCGCTACCTCGACGGCATCGCCGCGGGCCTGGAGACGATGCACGGCGTCGGCGTGGGCCACCTCGATCTGAAGCCGTCGAACGTGATCTTGCGCGACGGCGAGACGCCCGTGCTCGTGGACTTCGGCTTGAGCGGTCGGCACCTGCGGCCGGGCTGCGGGACGCTCGAATTTTGCGCGCCCGAAGTGCTCGGCATCCACGATCCGTCGTTCCGCCCGACGCCCCAGCCCGCCGATATCTACGCCTTCGGCTGCCTTGCCTACGAGCTCCTCGCCGCGGAAACCTTATTTCAGGCGGACGGCGAGACGGCCGTCCTCTCTCTGCACGTGCAGCACGACGGTTGGCCGGAGCGCGTCGCGCGCCTCGGTCGCGACAGCGTCCTGTCCGATCTCGGGAAATTCATCGCCTCCTGCCTGCGGCGCGACGCGCGCCTGCGCCCGACGGCGGGCCAGGCGCGCGCGGCGCTTGCTCCCCTCGCGAAGAAGTACCAAAGCGTGGCATGGCCACTGCCCCTCCCGGCCGCGCGCCGGGCGAGCTAGCCCCCCGTCCAAGCCGCGTCGTTCCCGTGCTCGCCCGGGTGCTGCTCGGCGTGCTCGGAGCCGCGCTGCTCGGGGGGTGTCGCGGCAACGGCGGGGGCACGGGCCTCGATCTCGTGCTGCCCGAGGGCGTCGGGCGGCGTGTCGAGCTCGTGCCGCGCTCTGCTTTCGCCGAGTACGTCGAGCTCCCGGACCTGCGCCGGGAGCTTCGCATCACGCTCGCGAACTACGAGCTTGGCTGCGAGCGTTACGTGCCGCCGGGACCCGGCGAGTTGCTCTTCGTGCTCACCATCGCGACGCCCGAGAAGGAGCCGATCGCGGTCGGGACGGTGCCGTCCGGTGGCGCCCCCGCGCCGGATGCCGGGCCACTGCCGCGCAAAACCGCCTTCGCCGTGGCTCGCCAGGGCGACCGCGGCTTCGATTTCCCGAACGGGGGCTCCGTGGAGCTTTCGAGCGTCGACCTCTCCACGAGCGGTCGCGTGAACGGCGTCCTCGCGCTCGAATTTCCGGGCGATGGCACCCGGCCGGCCGCTGGGGCGCACGGCAAGTTCGAGGCGCGGATGTGTCGCGGAGAGTGACTCGTGATACGAGCCTGCCCGCCCATGCAGATCCGGTCTCGCGCCTGGCTCGGCTGCCTTCTCGTTCTTTGCGCCTGCAGCGGCAACGACTCCGACGCGACGGCGCCGCCCCCGCCGGTCACGCTCGCCGTCACCGCCCTGCTGCCTCGAAACACTGACGTCTGGTACCCCGGTGACACCGCGCCCGCGGTCATCGGTTGTGATCGACGTCTGGGCGTCACGCTCCAGGTCGAGAACTTCAACCTGCGCGCGCCAGCAGCGTGCGGTGGGGCCGTTCAGTGCGGCCACGCGGAGGTGAGCCTGCTTCACGCGTCCGACGGCAGCCTGGCCGCCGGACCCGTCGCGGGCGCCTCGACCGGGCTCGTGCTCGACCTGAGCGCGCTCGAGCCAGTCCCCGGCGACTACCTCGTGCATCCCGAGCTCCGGACGGAGGCCAACACCGTCTACGATCGCAACTACGCGGAGCCGCCGGTGGACGTGAGCGTCACGCTCGCGTCGGACGTTTGCGAGACGGGTGAAGGTGGTGCGGGCGGCGTCGGCAATGACGCCGCGGGCGCCGCCGGCCTCATGGGTGAATGAAGACGACGCTGCCCGTGAGCGGTTTGAGCACGCCGTGCCAGCCCTCCGGCAGAGCGGGTTCGGTGAAGAAGAAGAGACGCCGGGCGTCTTCCGGAGCCAGGTTGATGCAGCCGTGGCTCTTCGGGGTGCCGAAGCGATCGTGCCAGTACGCGCCGTGCAGCGCATAGCCCTTCTCGAAGTACTGGACGTACGGCACGTCGCGCAGCTCGAACTCCTCGTCGAGCTCGTCGGAGCTCATCGTCGAGGAGACGTGCTTCGTGTGGATCCGGAAGATGCCGCGCTTGGTCGCCGTGGTCTTCCCGGCGTCGTCGAGTCCCGCCTCGCCGCTCGAGACGAGCGTCGCAAACACCGGCTTCTCGCCGTCGTAGGCGACGAGCGCCTGCTTGCTCAAATTCACGTCCAACCAGCGCTCGCCCTTCTTGCCCCAGGCGGGCATGCGGCGCGCGGCGTCGATGCGTGACGCGTCTTGATCGCTCAGGAAAAGTCCGTCGCTCGTTTCCTCGTGCAGGCGACCACGAAAGAACCGGCGCTTGCCCGTGAGCCCCACGGCCGCGCGAAACGGCGCCGGACCCGCGTCCTCCAGCTTGCCGCGCACCGAGCGCCAAAAATGCGCGCCCTCACGCCGCACGAACGCGAACGGCAACGTCACGTCGCGCCCGATCTCGACGCCGTGAAAATCCGAGCCGCGGATCGGTCGCAGGCGGTCGGTCGGTAGCACGCTGAGATCGGTCGCGAGACCGTAGCGCCGTCCCTCGAAAAGAAACGTCGACAGGAACGCGTAGCCGACCTTCGGCCGCATCTTGCCGAGCACGAGCTCGGTGCCGCCGTCGGTGCCGGTCTCGTTCGGTCGCGCGACGCCGACGTGACGGAGCAGGTCGGGAACCGGCTCACTCTGCCGGCTCTGCCACGCGGCGCGAGGATCGGGCGGCACGCCGGGCCGGCCGAGCCAGACGTCCTGGGCATAGCTGGCGCCGATCTCGCCGCCCGCCTCCAGCCACACGGGCATCCGCTCGGCGAGATCCGGCTCCGCCTGCGCGAGCTCCGCGGCTTCTGGCAAGCGCGAGTAGAGGGGGCCCGGATTGCGCACCGTGCCGTAAATAAACGGCAGCTTGCGCTCGAAGCTCGCGGGACCGCTTTGACTCAGCACGACGACCGGATCGCTCGCGTCGAGAGTGGCCGCCGCTCCGACGCACACGAATCCCTCGGGCTCCACGGGGTACCAGCCTCCAGGGCACCCCTCGTTCCCCGCGGGACTGCGCGTCGGGGACGAGCTTCCCGCGCGCAAGTACCCGAGCCGCTCGGAGCTCGGCGTCGGCCGGGCTTGAATCCACGCGCGCAACGCCTTCGCGTACACGCGCGCGCCCGTCGCCGCTCGGGGCTCGACGCTCCGGAAGGTTCCGCCGAGCGTCACGCGATCACGGTTCGTGACGCGCTGCACCGCGACGCTTGCGGCGGGCACCGCGCTCGCCACTTCGAGGCGCGCGGCCGGCGGCGCAGGCTCGACCCGCCCGCAGCCGAGGATGACCCCCAAGGCACCGAGGGCTCCGGCGTGGCGCGCGCTTCGCATGGGCGTAAAATCCGATCTCGGGCGAGCGCGGGCAAGTAAGCGACTTCTTCGAAAAAGCTGGTAGGGTCCGCGCCCAGGGCCGCCGAGCGGCCCCCGGAATCGTCCGATGTTAACGCTCGATCGCACGGCGCAGCCGCTTGCTCTCCGCGAGCAGCGATCCTTCGAGCCACCGTTCCTCGGCGGGCTCCTGTTCCTCGCCCTGGAGGTGGTTCCGCTGACGGCCGACGGCGCGGTCACGCCCCTGCGCGTCGTCGGCATCGCGGGCCTCTTGCTCGTCGGCGGCCTGCTCGTCGCGGTCGGGTTGCCGCGCTCACGCCGCGTCGCGTTGCCGGCGGGCGCGCACCCGCTCCGACTCGAGCTCGCCGGAGACGCGCTGCCTCCGACGTATCGCGTCACGCTCGTGTTCAGGGACGGCACGCGCCGGCGCCTCCTCGAAGGACCCGACCCTGCTCGGATCCTCGAGGACGGCGTGGTGCTCGGGCGCGAGCTCTCGGTGCCGCTCGGCGCTGGCTGGGGCCTCGGGGAGGTGGAGCTCGTCGAGCTCGCGTCGGGCGGCGACGAGAAACGCTTTGCGACGAACGAAGCGGTCACGTTCGAACACCCGCCGCTCGCCGGGCAGCGCACGGCGGCGTGGACCACGCTGTGGGCGTTTGCGTTCGTCGTCGTCGCGACGGTCGTGATGGCCAACGGACCGGAGCATCACGGATTGGTGCCGAGCACGCTCGCGGTAACGCTACCCGCGCTCGGTGCGCTCTCACTGTTACTCGTCGGGCTCTGGCTCCTCGGCCTGCGCGAACGCGTCGAGCTCGCGCCGACCGGGGTGACGCGCCGGCGCGTCCTGTTCGGTAAAAGCATCGCCCGCGCCGAGGCGCACGAGAGGCGCGTGGGGGGCGCCGCGCTCGTGAAGCCGTCGACGCGCAGTCATGGGCATTTGCTCGTCGCGAGTCGCGCCGGACTCCTGGCCTTCCCCGCCGAAGTGACCGAAGCGTCGCGCCTTCTCGAGCTCCGCATGCACCGAACGACCGCGACCGAGCGGGCGGCCGAATGATCATTGGGCACGGGCCGGGGCGTCTGATAGGGTCCCTCGTCATGAAGCGCCAGGGGTTCGCAGTGGTCGCCGGGGCTGTGTGCCTTGGCTTAGTCGGGGTCGCGTTCGCCGCGCCCGACGCAGCGCCGAGCGGCGCCCATCACGGTCGGCCGGTGCCGAGCGGGCTCGGTCGTCCACACGGCCCGCCAGGGAGCATGCCGAGCGGCTTCCCCGGCGCGGGACCGAGCGGTTTTCCAAGCGGCTTCGGCCCTGGCAGGCCGGCACCTTCCGGCTGGCCGCCGCGTAGCTGGCCGGCGGAGCTCGCCGAGCAGTTCCGCAAGCACCGCCCGAATCAAGAGGAAGCCCGGCGCGCCATCGCCGAGGCTCGCGCCACGGCGCACGCTCGCCGGGACGCCCACATCGCCGAGCTCAAGCAGCGGTACGCAGCCGGCGCGCTCGGGAGCCAGGAAGGTTTGGGGGAACTTCGGGTTCATGCGAGAAGGATGGCGTTCCTGAATCGCGCCAAGATGGTCGCCACCACGGAGCTCGACGAGCCGAAGCGCACGACGACGCTCGCTCGCATCGATAAACTGCTCGCCGCCGAGCAGGTTCGTCATCACAAACGCATGGAAGCTTTGCGCACGCCTAACACCGCCCCGTCGGGTGCTCCCAGCGCCGTCGCCTCCGGCGCCCCGGCGCCCGCCGCACCCGTCGCGCCCGCCGCCCCCACAGGGAGCGCACCGTGAGCCGCGCCGTCTTGCTCGCGCTCGTGCTGTCGCTCGCGGCGTGCTCGAAGAGCCCCGCGCCTGAGGCCACGCCGGCGCCAGACGCCACGTTGGCGCCGCCGCCGTCCTCCGCCGAGGCTCCCACGCCCAGCGCGTCCGTCGCGGCAACGCCGGAAGACGTGCCCGTGGAGGAAGATTTCGAGGACGAAGCCAGCTCCGCCGTGACGGCGCAGACGCTCGATTCTCAGCTCGACGCCCTCGAGAAGGAAATCAAAGCGAACTGACGCTCGACCGTTGCCCGTCACATGGCGGGTGACGGGAACGAGCGCGCCCGCGCCCTGACCGCTAGGCGGCGGGGCGCGGCGCCGTGCGTCACTTCACGATGCTCGCGAGGTCCTGCTCGACTTGCTCGCCGGCGCTCGAGAGCACCTTCACGTACCAGCGCCCGTATTCCGTGCGCACGAAGTAGTCGTTCCCCTTCTCGCCGGGCGTCTTGTAGAGCTCGAGGAACCCCAGCGGCTTCGCTCCGCCGAAATACTCGATGCGCATGATCGCGCTCTCGGGCGTGAGCGGCGCCGCCGGCTTTTCGACGTACTCCGTGACGTGGAGGCGTCCGACCTTGGCGAGCCAGTTGCCGAGCGTCTCGTCGAGCTTGCCCGGTTGCTGGGCGTCGGCCCAGGCGCCCTTCTTGTCCGGCATGCTCACGGCCTCGCGCGATTTACCGCCGCGCGTGACGCGCAGGCGCGTGACGTCGGCGTCGGCAAAGCCGTGGAGCTCGCGCTCGAGCAGCCGCGACTCCGCGCCGAGCAGCGTTTGCACGACGTCGCCCGAGACGGCGTAGACGAGCCCGCCCGGTTCCCGCTTCGCGTAGCGTTCCTGGCCGCCTGGCGTCGTCCCGCCCATGATGAGCACTTGCTCGGCACCGCCGACTTTCACCTTGAGCGTGCCTTCCGGCTTGTCGAAGCCGAACTCCTCGGCGCGCGCGGGTGCCACGGCGCCCAGCTGCCGCACGGCGAGCAGCGGGGCCAGCTTGCCGGCGAGCTCACCCGCTTCCTTCACGCCGATGAAGCGCGTGGTGGTGCGCTTCGCGGGCGCTTCGGGCGGAGGCGGTGCGCCCGCGTCGGCGCTCGCGGCAGGCTTCGGTCGGCTCGTCTCTTCCTTGTCGACGACACCCACGTAGTACGTGCCCGTGGCGTCCTTCCTGGCGTCGAGGCTCACGGTGCGCGTCGGCGATTCGAACCGAATGCTCTCGACCCGCTCCTTCGTGCCGCCCCACACCTCCACCCGCTCCTTGGCGGAGGAATCGCCCGCTTGGTCGCCACGCGACCAGACGACGAGCGCGAGGGCGGACGCGAATGCGAATGCCGCGACGTGCGGCAAAATCCCTTTCATCGCCGAGCTCCTTTCGCGCGGGAGCGGCGACTCACGACGATGCCGAGCGCGAGCACGAGCCCGGGCGCGCCGAAGATGGTCGCGTAAAACCAGCTCAAATCTTGCTGCTTGGTGTGCTGGATACGCTGATCCTCCTCGGTGTTCGGGGGACCGGCGAAGCTCTCCTCACCCACGAGCCAGCGCATCGAGTCGATCAAGAGCAATTGGTTCCACGGATCTTGCGCGAGCACGAAATCGCCCACGGCGTCCGCGTCCGCGAGCACGAAGGCGCGCATCTCTTCGGGGTTCGACGTCTTGTCCTTCCCCTTGTTCTTGTCGTCCTTCTTTTCGGGCTTTTCGTCCTTGGCGCCCGCCTTCTCACCTTCGGTGACGGCCGCAGCCAGATTGAAGGACGTCTGCTTCTCGCCGTCGCGATCGAACTGGAAGTTACGGTTGCGATCGGCGAACGTGCCGGACGGCGCCCGCACGGCAAAATCGATCCGCTGGGTCGCGCCCCGTGCCTTCTCGAGGTTGCCGGAGCCGAAGAAGGCGACGGCGGCGCGCGCCGTGTTCTTACTGAGCGTCGAGACGGCGGCGTGCGACGAGAACGTTTGCGAGATGAGCCGCGCGCGGTCGGAGTCGTCGTTGCGCATCCGCACGTGCATGCGCTCGTTCGCGAGCACGTCGGACCCGTACGTGAGCCCCACGAGCCCAGCCAAATCCGCGAGCGGACCGCTCGGGGCCGGCTCCTCGCTCGGGGGCGGCGCCGCGGAGCCTGCGACGGTGGGTGCGGGAGGCTTGGCGGGCGGCTGGGCGCTCGCGCCGGTCTCCGGCAGCTTCACCGTTTCGCGTGTCGAGAACGCGTCGGGGTCGAGCGCCATGAAGAGCTTGCCGTGCCGGTCGTTCACGTAACGCCGGAGGCTCGCTAGCTCCCCGCTCGAAAACGCTTCGGTCGGACCCACGACGAGCACGACGTCGGCGTCGTCGGGCACCTCGCGCCCCAGGCCCTGAGCGAGGCCGAGATCCTTGACGAGGTAGTTCTGGCGCTGGAGCAGCGTGCGCAGGATCGAGCCGCTCCGCGCCGCCGGGTCGTCGGAGCCCGAGCTCTTGGTTTCCGCGAGCTCGCCGTGGCCGACCGTGAGGTACGCGGTGCGGCGCGAGCGCGCGAGCTTCGTGAGCTGCTCTTGGAAGTCGCGATCGAGCGTCTTGAGCTTGCCCTTGGCGGTCTCGAGCTCGGTCCCGACGACGATGGTCTGCGTGGTCGAGCCACGCGACAGGACGATGACGCCGTCCTGGGTGGCCCGCAGGTCCCGCGCGAGCTTGGGCGAAAGCAACCGATCCTGCGCTTCGACCTGCAGCTTGGGGGCCGTCGCCCGGAGCTCGTCGAGGTAGCGCATCACGTGCGTCTTCACCTCGCTCACGGCGGGGAAGAACGCGACGACGCGCACGGGATCGCCGAGGCTCTGCGCGAGCTTCTTGCTCGACTCACTCGGACGGGACGTCTTGAAGTACGAGAAATCCAGATCGAGCTTCACGCCCGCAGCCGCGTAGCAAAAGAGCGCGAGGTAGACGGCGGCGAGCGCGAGCGTGACGCCGGCGGAGGCAGCGGCTCGCACGCGGCGGCTCTCCGGGCGTTCGGCGGTGCGCATCGGGCGCAGGGCCGTCTCGGCGAAGATCATCGGCAGCGTGGCGAGCACGATGAGGACGATCCAGGTGACGTTCGCGAGCTCGGCCGCACGGGTGCGCGTGGGCTCCCCGAGCTTGCCGAGGAGATGCTCGAGGCCCCACGGCGTCGTGAGGCCGTAGAACGCGAGTGCGACCAGGCCCACCGCCGACAGGACGGCGAGCTGTGACTCGATGCTCTTCCGATCGCCGCCCGCGCGAAAGCGCGGCGAAAACCGGAGCAGCGTGCTGACGAGCACGAGCACGACGCCGAGCGCCGTGAAAACCCCAGCGCCCTTTTCGAGGCCCGAGAGCACGTGCTCGCCCACGTACACGAGCACGAGCCCGCCGAGGTAAAGCCCCATGACCCAGCCCGGCGCGCTGCCCGCAGCGGCGCTCCGGCCCGACGTCGCCGCCGGGATCGGCGGCTTCGCTCCGCTCACCGCCATCGACGTGCCTCCACGGTCTTCGTGGCCGCCAAGAGGAAGAAGTAGGTCACCGAGAGGTAATAGACGACGCCGCGGAGCTCGAGGATGCCCTGCATGAAGGGGCGGAAGTTTTCGTGGTGGAGCGCGAGGCGCGCGAGGAACGTGTTGAGCGGCGGCTCGACCGCGCGCGCCACGAGCCAGAGCAGGAGCATCACCACCAGCACGGCCGCGCCGATCACGGCGGCAATCACCTGCGAACGCGCGAGCGCGGAGGCAAAAAGGCCAATCGCGGTGGCGGCCGCGCCGAGCAGCAACAAGCCGAGGTAACCGACGCCGACCTGCCCCCAGCTCACCTTCCCGTTCACGAGGATGAGGAGCGGCATGTACACGGTGAGCGCCGTCATGACCGCGATGACGGCGAACGCCGAGAGGAACTTACCGAGCACGATTTCCGCGTCGCGCACGGGGGCGGTGTTGAGCAGCGTGAACGTGCCCGTCTGGCGTTCTTCGGCGAGCAGGCGCATCGAGAGCACGATGCTCGCGCTCATGGTCGTGCCGCTCGCGCCGTTGAAAAACTCGGCCAACACCTCGGCGGAGAGCATGGGGCGCGTCATGCCCTGGAGGTGAAACCAGAGGCCGTCGATCAAGAGCGCGGCGGCAATGATCGACGCGCCGAGCGGCGAGCGCAGGTACGCATAAAATTCCCGGCGAGCGATCAG
>Ga0164241_10004313_pt1 | contig 13853 bp, 12 predicted proteins | sample OricomyardsoilBY_FD_108780 | JGI IMG/M metagenome (GOLD analysis project Ga0164241, IMG submission 108780) | Backyard soil microbial communities from Emeryville, California, USA - Original compost - Back yard soil (BY) | ecosystem: Environmental > Terrestrial > Soil > Unclassified | place: USA...
ACATCCCCGGCTACTTCCTCAACCGCCAGGACGAGGCGCATGCCGTCGTCGCCGAGATCGGAGCGCCCAACCTGAAGGTGCAGATGGACCTGTACCACTGCCAGATCGTCGAAGGCGAGGTGGCGGACAAGCTGCGCCGTTACCTGAGGGCCGGCAAGATCGGGCACCTTCAGGTGGCCGGCGTGCCCGGCCGCCACGAACCCGACGGCGGCGAACTGCACTACCCGGCGTTGTTCGAACTGATCGATGAACTCGGCTATGACGGCCACGTCGGCGCCGAATACCACCCGCGCGGCGACACCTCGGCAGGTCTGCGCTGGTTCGCCCCGTACAAGCATGCAACAGGAGACAGGTCATGAAACTGCTGATCACCGGAGGCGGCGGCTTCGTCGGTGCGCGGCTGGCGCGCACGCTGCTGGCGCGCGGCACGCTCGCCGGCGCGCCGATCGACGCGCTGGTGCTGGCCGACCAGGTGCCGCCGCCGGCCGATCTGCTGGCCGACCCGCGCGTGAGCGCGCGTACCACGGCGCTGCTGTCGACCTGCGAAGCGCTGCGCGACGAGCCCTTCGACGGCGTTTTCCATCTCGCCTCGGCGGTATCGGGCGAGTGCGAAGACGATTTCGATCTGGGCATGCGCTCGAATCTGGACAGCACCCGCGCGCTGCTCGAGGCGTTGCGTTCGCGCCGGCAAGCGGGCGACGCGCCGACGCGGCTGGTGTTCTCCAGCTCGGTGGCGGTGTTCGGCCCGGATGCCTCGGCGCCGATGCCGAAGCTCGTCGCCGACGACACCCTGCCGGCGCCGCAGACCTCGTACGGCATGCAAAAACTGGTCTGCGAGCACCTGATCGCCGACTACACCCGCAAGGGCTTCGTCGACGGCCGCGCCGCGAGACTGATGACGGTGACGGTGCGCCCCGGGCGGCCCAACGGCGCGGCATCGTCGTTCTTCAGCGGCATCATCCGCGAGCCGCTGGCCGGCATCGAATCGATCTGCCCGGTGAGTGCCGAGGTCAGCCACCCGATGTCGTCGCCGTCCAGCGCGGTGGCCGGGCTGATTGCGGTGTATGAAGCCAGCCGCGAGGCCTTCGGCGGCCGGCTGGCGCTGAACCTGCCGGCGCTCAACATGCGCGTCGGCGACATGCTCGACGCGCTGGAACAGGTGGCCGGCCGTTCGGTGCGCGCGCGGGTGCGTTTCGAGCGCGACGAGCGCATCGCCCGCATCGTCGCCAACTGGCCCACCGGCGCCAGCGCCCGGCGCGCCGAGGCGCTGGGGCTGAAGGCCGACGCCAGTTTCGCCGACATCATCCGCCAGTACATCACCGATTGCCGCGCGCGCGACGACGCCGCGCAAACCCTGAAAGGACTCGCCGCGTGAACCAGATCGACCTGAACCACCGCGTCGCCGTGATCACCGGCGGCGCGCGGGGCATCGGCTACGCCACCGCCGAACGCATGCTGCGCTCCGGCGCCACCGTGGCGCTGTGGGACATCGACGCGCAACGCCTGGACCGTGCGCGCCAGGCGCTGGGCAAGCTGGGGCCGGTCAGCGGCGTGATCGTCGAGCTGACCGACGAGGCCTCGGTCGCCGCGGCGACGGCGGCCACGGTGAAGCAGCATTCGCGCATCGACATCCTGGTCAACAACGCCGGCATCACCGGCGGCAACGGCGTGACCTGGGAGCTCGACCCGGCGCTGTGGCGGCGCGTCATCGAGGTCAACCTGATCGGCCCGTACCTGACCTGCCGTGCGGTGGTGCCGCGGATGATCGAGCAACAGTACGGCCGCATCGTCAACATCGCGTCGATCGCCGGCAAGGAAGGCAACCCGAATGCGTCGCACTACAGCTGCTCGAAGGCGGCGCTGATCGCGCTGACGAAGTCGCTGGGCAAGGAGCTGGCCACCCAGGGCGTGCTGGTCAACGCCGTGACGCCGGCCGCGGCGAAGACGGCGATGTTCGACACCATGGCGCAATCGCACATCGACTACATGCTGTCGAAGATCCCGATGGGCCGCTTCCTCGAAGTGGACGAAGCGGCGGCGATGATCGCGTGGCTGGCCTCGGAAGAGATCGGCTTCAGCACCGGCGCGGTCTTCGATCTTTCAGGGGGCCGCGCCACCTACTGATCGCGCCGGGCGGTGGACGCGAAACGCGCGCCGCCGCTCCACACGGGCACGAAGGCTCACCGGCACGAAGGCACCGGGTCAGGCTGCGTCGGGTCTGCGGAAAAACAAACGTTTGATTTTTTGCTACAGTTGCGACCCGTGAATCATCCCGACCCGACTCTCGACGGCGCCCGCGCCGACAACGTCGCAGCCCGCGAACGGCTGCTGCACAGCGGGCTGCGGCTGTTCGCGCAGCAAGGCTTCAGCAAGACGTCGACCCGCGAACTGGCCGAGGACGCCGGCGTCAACGTGGCGTCGATCAGCTACTACTTCGGCGACAAGGCCGGGCTGTACCGGGCGGTGTTCATGGAACCGCTGGCGCCGATACGCAGCCGGCTGGCGCGCATCGACGAGCCCGACCTCGGCCTGGAGGCGGCGCTGCGGCGGCTGTACGCGAGCTTTCTGGAGCCGCTGAAACAGGGCGACGTGGCGCGCCTGTGCATGAAGCTGCGCTGGCGCGAACTGCTCGAGCCCACCGGCTTGTGGGAAGAGCAGCTGGCGGTGGACATCCGGCCGGTGCACGAGGCGCTGCTGGGCGTGTTGTGCCGGCATTTCGGCGTCGAGCGCCCCGACGACGAACTGCGCCGCCTGGCGGTGTGCATTTGCGGCCTGGGGGTGCACATGCACGTCGGCCACGATGTCATCGACCGGTTGGCGCCGACCCTGAATCACAACGCCGCGGCGCTGGACGCCTGGCGCGACCGGCTGGTGATGTACGCGCTGGCGATGGTGGACGCCGAACGCCGCCGCCGCCCCGAAGAGACAACTTGATCAGCGACCGACAAGGCCATCGAGAAATGAACCCACGATTCGTCAACTGGCTGGCGCTGTTGCCGCTGGCCGCTGTGCTCGGCGCCTGCGGCGCCTTCGCGCCGCCGGTGCCGATGCCGCCGACCACCGCGCCGGCGATGGCCGAGCCGGCGCAGTGGCAGTCCCCGGTGCCGACCGGCGGCAGCCTCGGCGACCTGCGCCAGTGGTGGCAGCAGTTCGACGATCCGGTGCTGCTGGCGCTGGTCGACGCGGCGCAGGCCGCCAGCCCGAGCATCGCCAGCGCGGCATCGCGCATCGAGCAGGCACGCGCCGCGCGGGTCGGCGCCGGCGCGGCGTTGCTGCCGTCGGTGGACCTGGGCGCGTCGGCGCTGCGCACGCGCGCCGACATGGTCAACCCGGTGTACAGCGCCTCCGGCGCCAGCGTGCAGGCCAGCTGGGAGATCGACGCCTTCGGCGCCAATGCCGCCGCCCGCGACGCCGCGCAGCTGCGGCTCGAAGGCGCCCAGGCCGGCTGGTACGACGCGCGCATCTCGGTGGCCGCCGAAGTCGCCACCACCTACAACGCGTTGCGGGGCTGCGAGGCGCTGGTGCAGATCACCGCTGCGGACGTCGCGTCGCGCAACGAAACCGCGCGGCTGTCGGAACAATCGGCCCATGCCGGGCTGCTGGCGCCGGCCAATGCCGCGCTGTCGCGCGCCAGTGCCGCGCAGGGCCGCAACCTGCTGGCCGCGCAGCGCGCGCAGTGCGACCAGCTGGTGAAGTCGCTGGTGGCGCTGACGGCGCTCGACGAAAGCGCGCTGCGCCGGCAGCTGGCCGGCGGCGCCGCGAAGCTGCCGCAGCCGGCGACGATCGCCGTCGACCGCGTGCCGGGCGAAGCGCTGATGCAGCGCCCCGACCTGCTCGCCGCCGAACGCCAGGTGCTGGCCGCCGCCGAAGACACCGCGCGCAGCCAGGCCCAGCGTTACCCACGCATCGGCATTTCCGGGTCGCTCGGGCCGGCCGTGATGCGCGTGCAGAACACGACGCTGAACGGCACGCTGTGGACCCTGGGGCCGCTGCAGGTGTCGCTGCCGGTGTTCGACGGCGGCGCGCTGCAGGCCAACGTCGTCGCCGCGCGCGCGCGCTACGACGAATCGGTGTCGGTCTATCGCGGCCTGGTGCGCTCGGCGGTGCGCGAGGTCGAGTCGGCGCTGGTCACGCTGGACAGCACCGCCCGCCGCGAGGCCGACGCCAAGCTCGCCGCCGAGGGCTTCGACGCCTCGCTGAAGGCCGCCGATGCGCGCTACAAGGGCGGCCTGGGCAGCCTGTTCGACCTCGAGGAAGCGCGGCGCAGCGCGCTGGTGGCCAACAGCACCCTGGTCGAGCTGCAGCAGCAGCGCGTCGCCGCCTGGATCAGCCTGTACCGCGCGCTCGGCGGCGGCTGGGACGCCGCGCAGCTGGCCGCCGATCCCGCAACCACCGCCGCCACCGCCGCCCTTGCGGCCGTGGCGAACCCGGCGCGTTGACGGTGCCTGCCATGAACCGACTCCGCAAGCCGCTGTGGGCGGTCATCGGCGCCGCCGTGCTGCTGGGCGCTGCCGTGCTGGCGGTGCGTGCCGCCGACGAGGACAAGGCGACCGGCGCGGCCGCGCCACGGCCGGCGCTGACCGTCACCACCACGCAGCCGCAGCGCCTGACGCTGGCGCAGAAGATCAGCGCCAACGGCAACATCGCCGCCTGGCAGGAGGCGATCATCGGCACCGAGGCCAACGGCCTGCGCCTGGCCGAGGTGCGCGTCAACGTCGGCGACGTGGTGCGGCGCGGCCAGGTGCTGGCCACCTTCGCGCCGGACATGATGCGCGCCGACGTGGCGCAGATGCGCGCGATGGTGGCCGAGGCCGAGGCCGCACTGGCGGAGGCCGCCGCCAACGCCGCGCGCGCGCGTGAACTGGCCACCAGCGGCGCGCTCAGCGAGCAGCAGATCAACCAGTTCATGACCGCCGAGCGCACCGCGCGGGCGCGGCTGGACGCGGCGCGCGCGCAGGCCAACGTGCAGCAGCTGCGGCTGCGCCAGACGCAGGTGCTGGCGCCCGACAATGGCGTGATCTCGTCGCGCAGCGCCACCGTCGGCGCGGTGCTGCCGGCCGGGCAGGAGCTGTTCCGCATGATCCGCCAGGGCCGGCTCGAATGGCGCGCCGAGGTGGCCGCGGCCGACCTGGCGCGCATCAAGCCGGGGCAGGCGGCGCGGGTGACGCCGGTGGGCGGCAGCGCGCTCGCGGGCAAAGTGCGCATGCTCGCGCCGACCGTCGACACCGCCACGCGCAACGGCCTGGTCTACGTGGACCTGCCGGCATCGGGCGCGGCGCGCGCCGGCATGTTCGCGCGTGGCGAGTTCGAGGTCGGCGCAAGCCCGGCGCTGACGCTGCCGCAGGGCGCGGTGCTGCTGCGCGACGGCTTCCACTACGTGCTGGTCGTCGGGCCCGACTCGAAGGTGCTGCAGACCAAGGTCGAGGTCGGCCGTCGCGTCGGCGACCGCGTCGAGATCACGTCCGGCCTGGCGGGCGAGGCGCGCGTGGTCGCCAGCGGCGGCGGCTTCCTCGCCGACGGCGACCTGGTGCGCGTGGTCGATGCAGCGCCTTCGGCGGCGACGACGGCCAGGCGTTGAGCAAGGCGCGACGGCGATGAATATCAACGTCTCCGCGTGGTCGATCCGCAACCCCACGCCATCGATCCTGCTGTTCTTGCTGCTGACGCTGGCCGGGCTGGTCGGCTTTCGCGCGATGAAGGTGCAGAACTTCCCCGACATCGACCTGCCGATGGTCACGGTGACCGCGTCGCTGCCGGGTGCGTCGCCGGCGCAGATGGAGACCGAGGTCGCGCGCAAGATCGAGAACTCGCTGGCCACGGTGCAGGGGCTGAAGCACGTGTACTCCACGCTGCTGGACGGCACCGCGGTGCTGATGGTCGAGTTCCACCTGGAAAAGCCGACGCAGGAGGCGGTGGACGACGTGCGCGACGCGGTCTCGCGCGTGCGCTCGGACCTGCCGGCCGACCTGCGCGACCCGGTCATCCGCAAGGTCGATCTGGCCGGCATGCCGATCCTGACCTACACCGTCTCGTCCAGCCGCATGGACGACGAGGCGTTGTCGTGGTTCGTCGACAACCAGGTGTCGAAGAAGATGCTCGCGGTGCCGGGCGTCGGCGCGGTCACGCGCGTCGGCGGCGTGACGCGCGAGCTGCGCGTCGAGCTCGACCCGGCACGGCTGCTGGCGCTGAACGCCACCGCGGCCGACATCTCGCGCCGGCTGCGCCAGATGCAGCAGGAGGCCGCCGGCGGCCGCGCCGACCTGGGCGGCGCCGAACAGTCGGTGCGCACCATCGCCACCGTGCAGTCGGCCGCCGAGATCGGCGCGCTCGAGATACCGCTGTCCGACGCGCGCAGCATCCGGCTCGACCAGGTGGCCACCGTCCGCGACACGGTGGCCGAGCAGCGCTCGGCGGCGCTGCTGAACGGCGCGCCGGTGGTCGGCTTCGAGATCGTGCGCTCGCGCGGCGCCGGCGAGCTGGACGTCGCCGCCGGCGTGCGCGCAGCGATCGCGCAGCTGAAGGCCGAGCACCCCGACGTGGTCGTCACCGAGGCCTTCAACTTCGTCGACCCGGTGGTCGAGAACTACGACGGCTCGATGAAGCTGCTGTACGAAGGCGCGGCGCTGGCGGTGCTGGTGGTGCTGCTGTTCCTGCGCGACTGGCGCGCGACCTCGGTGGCCGCGGTGGCGCTGCCGCTGTCGGCGATCCCGACTTTCGCGGTGATGCACCTGATGGGCTTCACGATCAACGTCGTGACGCTGCTGAGCCTGTCGCTGGTGGTCGGCATCCTGGTCGACGACGCGATCGTCGAGATCGAGAACATCATGCGCCATCTGCGCATGGGCAAGACGCCGTACCAGGCCGCGATGGAGGCGGCCGACGAGATCGGCCTGGCGGTGGTCGCCACCACCTTCACGCTGATCGCGGTGTTCCTGCCGACGGCGTTCATGACCGGCGTGGTCGGCAAGTTCTTCGTGCAGTTCGGCTGGACCGCGGCGATCGCGGTGTTCTTCTCGCTGGTCGTCGCGCGCATGCTGACGCCGATGATGGCGGCGTACCTGCTGCGCGCGCCGAAGCATGCCGAAGCCGAGCCGGGCTGGCTGCGCATCTACCTGCGCTGGGCGCACTGGTGCCTGCGACATCGCGTGCTGACGCTGCTGGCCGCCGTCGCGTTCCTCGTCGGCGGGCTGGGGCTGGCGGCCACGCTGCCGGCGGGCTTCCTGCCGCCGGACGACCTGTCGCAGACGCAGGTGACGCTGACCCTGCCGCCGGGCAGCACCTTCAAGGACACCTTCGCGCTGGCCGAGCAGGCGCGCGACATCGTGCAGCGCAACCCGAACGTCAAGCTGGTCTACACCGCGATCGGCGGCGGCAGCGCCGGCGGCGACCCGTTCTCGCCGCAGGTCGCCAACGAGGTGCGCAAGGCGGTGCTGACGATCAACATGACCCACCGCAGCGAGCGCAAGGGCCTGAGCAAGCAGGCCATCGAAACGCAGTTCCGCGACGCGCTGGCGGTGCTGCCGGGCGCGCGCGTCAAGGTCGGCCTCGGCGCGTCGAACGAGAAGTACGTGCTGGTGCTGGCCGGCGAGGACGGCCAGGTGCTGGCGCAGCATGCGCAGAAGGTCGAGCGCGAGCTGCGCACCATCCCCGGCATCGGCGCGGTCACCTCGACCGCCAGCCTGGTGCGGCCCGAGCTGGTGGTGCGGCCCGACTTCGCGCGCGCCGCCGACCTGGGCGTGACCTCGGCGGCGATCGCCGACACGCTGCGCATCGCCACCGCCGGCGACTACGACCAGAGCCTGGCCAAGCTGAACCTGAGCCAGCGCCAGGTGCCGGTGGTGGTCAAGCTGGCCGACGACGCACGCACCGACCTGGACACGCTGCGCCGCCTGCCGGTGCCGGGCGCGCGCGCGGCGGTGCCGCTGGGCAACGTGGCGACGCTGGAGATCGCCAGCGGGCCGTCGGAGATCACACGCTGGGACCGCATGCGCAACATCAACTTCGAGATCGAGCTGAACCAGCAGCCGCTCGGCGAGGTGGAGCAGCACGCGCTGGCGCTGCCGAGCCTGAAGAATCTGCCGCCGGGCGTGTCGCGCGCTTCGGTCGGCGACGCCGAGGCGATGGGCGAGCTGGTCGAGGGCTTCGGCCTGGCGATGCTGACCGGCGTGCTGTGCATCTACGTGGTGCTGGTGCTGCTGTTCCACGACTTCGTGCAGCCGGTGACGATCCTTGCCGCGCTGGTGCTGTCGATCCCGGGCGCGTTCCTGGCGCTGTTCGTCACCGGCTCGGCGCTGTCGATGCCGTCGATGATCGGGCTGATCATGCTGATGGGCATCGCCACGAAGAACTCGATCCTGCTGATCGACTACGTGATCCTGGCGCGGCGCGACCACGGCCTGACGCGCGCCGAGGCCATCGTCGACGCCTGCCGCAAGCGCGCGCGGCCGATCGTCATGACCACGATCGCGATGGGCGCCGGCATGCTGCCGATCGCGCTGGGCATCGGCGTCGACCCGAGCTTCCGCGCGCCGATGGCCATCGTCGTCATCGGCGGGCTGATCACCTCGACCTTCCTGAGCCTGCTGGTGATCCCGGTGGTGTTCACCTACGTCGACGACGCGGTGCTGCAGATCAAGACCCGGTTGCACCGTCGCCGGCCGCCGCACGCCGTGGCGGCCGGCGTCGCGCTGCCGGGGCCGGCCGAGCGGCATTGAGCGCGAATGCGGCTATCGTTGCGGTCCGTGCCCGAACCCGAAGGACCGTCACGCCATGCCGCTGGACTGCATCGAACACCGCACCGGGGCGCAGCCGCGCGCCAGCATCATCGTGCTGCACGGCCTGGGCGCCGACGGCAACGACTTCGTGCCGGTGGCGCATGAGCTGAACCTGGCCGCGGTGGGCGAGGTGCGCTTCGTCTTCCCGCATGCGCTGCAGCGCCCGGTGACGATGAACGGCGGCTACGTGATGCGCGCCTGGTACGACATCGCCGGCGCGGCCGGCCCCGAGGACGAAGCCGGGCTGCGCGCCTCGCAGGCGCTGGTCGAAGAATTGATCGCGCGCGAAATCGAGCGCGGCGTGAAGGCCTCGCGCATCGTGCTGATGGGCTTTTCCCAGGGCTGCGCGATGACCTTCATGACCGGCCTGCGCCACGGCGCGCGGCTGGCCGGGCTGGCCGGGCTGTCGGGCTACCTGCCGCTGGCCGACAGGACGGCGGCCGAGCGCGCACCGGCCAATGCCAGCGTACCGATCTTCATGGCCCACGGCCAGGCCGATCCGATGATTCCGCTGCCGCGGGCCACGGCGTCGCGCGACGCGCTGCGCACGATGGGCTACAACGTCGAGTGGCACGACTATCCGATGGCGCATTCGGTGTGCGCGCAGGAGATCGCCGACCTGAACCGCTGGCTGCTGCAGGTGCTGGCCTGAGCCGCCACCCCACGAGATGTCCGCGATGACGCAGATCCCCACGCTCGATGCCGGCACCCGTTCGCACATCCACCTGATCGGCGGCGAGAAAGGCGGCGTCGGCAAGTCGATGATGGCGCGGCTGCTGGCGCAGTACTTCATCGACCACGAGATGGCCTTCCTCGGCTTCGACACCGACCGCTCGCACGGCGCGCTGATGCGCTTCTATGCCGGCTATGCGTCGCCGGTGCTGGTCGACCGCTACGAAGCGCTGGATTCGATCATCGAGTCGAGCATCGAAAACCCCGGCCGGCGGGTGCTGGTCGACCTGGCGGCGCAGACCCAGGAACCGCTGGTCAAATGGATGGACGAATCCGGCGTGCTCGACCTGGCCGACGTGTCGGGCTTGTCGATGCACTACTGGCACGTGATGGACTCGGGCCGCGATTCGGTGGACCTGCTGAAGAAGCTGCTCGACCGCTTCGGCCACCGCCTGCAGTACGTGCTGGTGCGCAACCAGTTGCGCGGCGACGACTTCACGCAGCTCGAACAGTCCGGCGAACAGGCGCGCGCGCTCGGCCTGGGCGCGAGGATCGTCGACATCAAGCGCCTGCACGACGCCGTGGTGCAGAAGATCGACGCCAGCAACGCCAGCTTCTGGGCCGCGAAGAACGCGTCCCACGACAGCGGCGCGCGCCTCGGCCTGATGGAGCGCCAGCGGCTGAAGCTGTGGCTCAACCACGCCTACGCCGAGCTAGACGGCGCCGGCGTCTGAGCGCCGCCGGGCCGACCGGCACGCGGCGGCAGCCCTCGCCGAGGTGAATTGTTCACCGGCCGCAGCGGCCATATTCACCGCTTTCGCGCCGCCGCTGCGCCTACCGTGGCCCTGCGGACGGTACAGGCCCACCAGCCGATGCCGCCGCTCGAGGCGCCTGCCGCTTCAACAGCTTGCCCCGCCTCGAACCGACGTGTGTTCGATTGCAGGAGCAGATCATGAAGACCTTGCGCTTACTCAGCCCGATGCAAAACGCCGGCATGGCCGTTGTCGCGGCCGTGGCGACGGTGTCGATCCTCGGTGCGGTATTGCTCGCGTTCGCCGACGACGGCGCGACGCCGTGGTTCGGCGTGGACACGCAGGTGGCGGCCTTGCTGGCGCACTGCGAAGCCATCGACGAGACCGCGGCCCGCCACACCTGCCTGCGCGAGGTGGCGGTCGCCGCCGCCGCGCCGTCGCGCAACGGCACGGCCCTGGCGCACCGGTAGGCCCCCGGCACGCAGACTTGATCCGCCGGCCGCGCGGCCACTACCATGCGGCGCTGCAACCGTTGCAGCGCCCGCCATGCCCAAAGCCCTGTCCGACGACGAGCTGCTCGATACCGCGGCCCTCGGCGAGTCGCTGCGCGCGCTGGCGCGGCGCGGCGTGGTGCGCCGCTACCGCGCGCAGCTGCTGCTGATCGAGGAAGGCGACGTCGGCGACACGCTGTACATCATCCTCGACGGCCGCTTGCGCAGCTTCGCGGCCGGCGACAACGGCCGCGAGATCACCTACGGCACCTACGGCGCGGGCGAATACGTCGGCGAGATGAGCCTGGACGGCGGGCCGCGGTCGGCCAGCGTGATGACGCTGCAGCCCAGCGCCTGCGCGGTGGTCACGCGCGCCACGCTGAAGCAGCACATCGCCGAGCATCCCGAGTTCGCCTTCGAATTGCTCGCCAAGGTGATCCGCCGCGCACGCGCGGCCACGCTCAGCGCCAAGCAGCTGGCGCTGAACGACGTCTATGGACGCCTGGTGCTGCTGCTGAACGCGCTGGCACGGAGCGACGCCGCCGGGCGGCGCTTCATCGACGAGCGGCTGACGCACCTGGAGATGGCCAACCGCCTGGGCTGCTCGCGCGAAATGGTCAGCCGGCTGATGAAGGACCTGCAGCGCGGCGGCTACGTCGTGCCGGACCTCGAACGCTGGTTGTTGCCCAAGACCCTGCCCGCGCGCTGGTGACGCGCCGGCCTACTTGCGCGCCGGCGCGGGGCTGCGGGTCGGCGGCGGCGGCGGCCCGAAACGCCGCGACGGCTTGTCGGCCCGGGCATACAGCGGCTGGACCTTCGGCAGGTTGGCCTCGATGTCGTGGATGCGGGTGCTGCCCGACGGGTGCGTGGACAGGAATTCCGGCGGCGCGCCCTGGCTGAACGCGGCCATCTTCTTCCACAGCGTGACGCCGGCGGCCGGGTCGTAGCCGGCGCGGGCGGCCAGCTCCATGCCGACCAGGTCGGCTTCGGATTCGTCACTGCGGCTGAACGTCAGCGTCAGCAGCTGCTCGCCCATGCCCGCCACGTAGCGGCCGGTGTTGCCCAGGCCGAGCAGCGCCGCGCCGATCTCCAGCGCACCGCGCGTGGCATAGGACTTGCCCATGCGCTCGCGCGCATGCTCGCGCAGCGCATGCGCCATCTCGTGGCCCATGATCATCGCCACCTCGTCGTCGCTGAGCTGCAGTTTCGACAGGATGGCGCTGAAGAAGGCGATCTTGCCGCCGGGCATGCAAAAGGCGTTGATCTGCTCGCTGCCGAACAGGTTGATCTCCCAGTGCCACTGCGCGGCGCGGGCGTTCCAGCGGGTGGTGAACGGGATCAGCCGCTGTGCGATGTAGCGCAGCCGGATCAGCTGCGGGTTGTCGTCGGCGGCCAGCGCGTGCTGTTGCCGCGCCTGGTTGCGCAGCTGCTGGTACTGCTGCGCCGCGGCCGATTCGACCTGTTCGGCCGGCACCAGCTTGCTGAACTGCGAGGTCTTGCCGACATCGACCCCTTCGCTTGCCGCGACAGCGCCGCTGCCGGCCACGGCCGTGACCAGCAGGACCAGGGGCAGCAGCTTCGCCAACCGCGTGCACGGCTTCACGCCCACCGTCGGCAATCGGCGCGCCCGGGTCATTCGACGGCGGCAGTCGCCGTCGCCCGCCGCAACACCTCGCCATAGCCGCCGCGCACTTCCATGCGCGGCGTCACGCCGCGGCGGCGCAGCAGCGCGTGCGCCTTCGGCAGGTTCCAGCACGGCACCTGGGTGAACAGATGATGCTCGGCGTGGTAGTTGACCCAGTACGGCGCCAGCAGCACCCGTTCGAGCCAGCCGGCGCGCGTGGTGCGCGCCTGGCGCAGCGGGTCGGACTCGTCGCGTGCCAGCAGCGCGTGCTCGGCGATGTTGCGCACGCGGCTGATCCACGGCAGCCAGGTCATCATCGGCAGCAGCCACATCGCCAGCCACGCCCACCACAGGCCCGCGGCGGCGAACAGCAGCAGGCCGATGCCGTTGCCGAGCAGGAAGCGTGCGCCCTTGGCCAGCTCCTGTCCGGTGGACGACGCCGGCGCCGGCCGCAGCAGCGGCCGCAGCCGCTGCCTGTAGAAGGTCTGTCCGGACAAATCGCGCAGCGCCTTGCGCCGCAACGACGCGCGGCGGATCGGAAACGGCGCCGACAGCACCAGATCCGGGTCCTGCGCCTGCTGCACATGGCGGTGATGCTGCAGGTGGTACGGGCGGTAGGCGTGCAGCGTGTACGAGCACAGCCAGGCGCCGATCCAGTCGTTGAGGCGCCGGTTCGGATGCAGCAGGCCGTGCGCGGCATCGTGCATCAGGATGAACAGGCCGAGCTGCCGCGAGCCGATCAGCAGCACCGCCAGCGGGATCGTCAACGGCCACATCACGCCCATCGCCATCGCCAGCGCGATCACGGCCCAGCAGTGCAGCACCAGCCACGGGCCGCGCCACGGCGAGCGCCGCGTCAGCCCGGCCCATTCGGCGACGCTGAAGAAGGCCAGTGGGTCGGCGCGCGGCGCGGCGCGGGCGGCCGCGGGCAGGATGGACGGGTCGGCGGGCATCGGTCGATTTTCGGCGGCCGCCGCCGCGGCGGTCAACCGGCAGCCATCCGCCACGGTCGGCGTTGGCCATCTCGTCGGGGTTCAGGTCGGGCCTGTAGCTCGGCAGGTAGAACACCTCGGTATCGTGATTGTGTTCGGCCAGCCAGGCCTTCACCGGCTTGCCGGGCGCCATCCGCGCCGAATCACCGGCCAGGCAATCCTGGATCAATCGTCGGCCGCGGCGGCGGCCAGCGGGTCGACCTCCAGCGCACGCACGCTGGCCCTCAGCCACCACAGCATCAGCAGCGCCGGCAACGCCGCCACGGTGCTGACGATGAAGAACAGCGGCCAGCCGATGGTCTCGGCCAGCACCCCGGCCAGCGGGCCGACCCACACCCGTCCGACCGACGCGAAGGCGCTGAGCAGCGCGTACTGCGTGGCCGTGAAGCGCTGGTTGCACAGGCTCATCAGGAAGGCGACGAAGGCCGCCGTGCCCATGCCGCCGGACAGGTTCTCGAAGGCGATCACCATCAGCAGGCCGCCGTCGACCGGTGTCGGCGCGGCGAGCGAGACGATGGCCCAGTCGAAGGCCGGGATCACCAGGCCCG
>Ga0164241_10004314_pt1 | contig 13851 bp, 13 predicted proteins | sample OricomyardsoilBY_FD_108780 | JGI IMG/M metagenome (GOLD analysis project Ga0164241, IMG submission 108780) | Backyard soil microbial communities from Emeryville, California, USA - Original compost - Back yard soil (BY) | ecosystem: Environmental > Terrestrial > Soil > Unclassified | place: USA...
ATACGGTTTCTGAGACGCGCTAGACGAGAACCGTCTTGAGCGCGCGGAAAATGCTGCGGCTGTCGGGGGATTTCAAGCGAAATCGGCCGAGGGTGTCGCCGTTCGGGCACATAGGGCTCGCGCCCGCGGTCTTCAAGCCACGCGCGGCCGCCAGGTTATCGCCGGATCATCGCAGGTTCACCCGCAGCGCGGCAGCGGCGGCGAAAGGCGCGCCGGCGAGGACGAGGAGGGTGACGCCCCCGGTCAGGAGCAGCGCCGGCCAGGGGTCGGTCGCGGTCGCGGCGCGGGCGCCGAAGATCAGCGTCGGCACGTAGAGCGGCAAGACGAGGATCGAGAGGAGGAGCCCGCCGCGGCGGATGCCGACGGTGATCGCGGCGCCCACCGCGCCGAGAAAGCTCAGGGCCGGCGTGCCGAGCGCGAGGCCGGCCACGAGCCAGGGCGTGGCGCCGGGCGGCAGGCTGAGAGTGACGCCGAGCACCGGCGCCGCGATGACGAGGGGCAGCCCGGTGGTGAGCCAGTGGCCCGTCGCCTTGAGCGCCACCAGCGCCTCGAGCGGCAGCGGGGCGAGGGCGAGCTGGTCGAGGGTGCCGTCCTCGGCGTCGGCCTGGAACAGCCGGTCGAGCGAGAGGAGGGCGGCGAGGAGCGCCGCGACCCAGAGCGTGCCGGCGGCGACGGTCGAGAGGCGATCCGGGTCGGGGCCGACGCCGAAGGGGACGAGGAGCACCGCGGTCACGAAGAACGCGAGCCCGAGCCCGGCGCCGCCGCCGGAGCGGAGCGCGAGGGCGAGCTCGCGGGCGAGGACGGCGCGGGCGGCGCTCATGCCCAGGATCCGGCGAGGAACGGGTCAGACGCGGCCTCGGCGGCGTGCGCCGCTTCGGCGGAGAGCTCGATGCGGATGTCGGCCGGCACGCCGATCGGCCCGTGGGTGGCGATGACGGCAGTGCCGCCCGCCGCCGCGTGGTCGCGCACCGCGTGGAGGAGCGCGAGCATCGCGTCGGCGTCGAGCGCGACTGTCGGCTCGTCGAGGAGCCAGATCCGCCGCGGCGCCAGCAGGAGCCGTGCAAGGCCGAGCCGCCGCCGCTGGCCGGCGGAGAGGAGATGCGCCGGCCGGTCGGCGATGCGGTCGAGGCCGAAGGCGGCGATCGCCGGCCCCCGATCGCCGCCGAGGAGCCGGGCCCAGAAGCCGACGTTCTCGGCGACGGTGAGCTGCGGCTTCACCGCGTCGAGGTGGCCGGCGTAGGCGACGAGCTCGGAGCGGGCGTCGCGGTCGGCCGGCTGGCCGTCGATCTCCACCACCCCGCCGTGCGGCAGGAGCCCGGCGAGGGCGCGGAGCAGCGTCGATTTCCCAGCGCCGTTCGGGCCGCGCAGGATCGCGACCTGGCCGTCGGGGACGGCGAAGGCCAAGTCCCGCAGCACCAGTCGGCCGCCGCGGGCGCAGCTCAGGGCATCGACGCGCAGTCCCATGCGGCCCGGCTTAGCGGATGTGGCGAGGGTGGGGAAGGGGGCGGGATCCCACGCGCGAAAACTTGGGTAGGCATATGAAATCGAGAAGGAAATTCCATGGCGCAGGCCCCTCGCCCTCTGCGTCCGGCTCAGGGCCGCTCGCCGGCTCGGTCCATCACCGAGGCGAGGAGCTCGCTCGCCTTCGAGACGCCGAGCTTCTGGTAGGTGCGCTGGCGGTAGGTGAGCACCGTCCCGACCCCGAGGCCGAGCTCGGCGCCGATCTCGCGGGCGGTCCGGCCGGCGAGGGTGCGGGCCGAGACCTCGCGCTCGCGCGGGGCGAGGATCGGGTAGGCGTCGGCGAGCCGGCGCTCCACCTCGGCGACGAGCGGCGCGCCTTCGGGCGTCGCCGCCATGCGGGTGAGTCCGGTGATCGCGAGCTGGGCGAGCGCGCCGAGCTGGAAGAGGTCGGGCTCCGCCCCGTCGTGGCGCTGGTAGAACGAGACGACGAGCGCATGGTCGGCCTTGCGCCAGCCGAAGCAGATCTTCTCGACGAACCGCGGGCGCTCGAAGCAGAGCTTGCGATACGCGCCGAGCTCGATCGCCGCCGCCGGCACCCGGGCGTGAAAGCCGCTGCCGGGCAGCGCCCGGAGCCGCGCCGCGACCGCGGGATCGCTGCGGTGGAAGCGGCTGGCGTACATCCGCGTCCGCTCCTCGACGTCGGCGAGCCCGCTCGACGAGGCGAGCGCCTGCGGCATCGCGCCCTCGTCGACGCGGTAGGCGAAGAGCTCCTCTACCCCCGCGGCCGAATGCGCGACCGCGAGCAGCCGCTCGGAAAACCGCGACGGATCGCGGGTCTCGAGCAGATCCGCGGCCATGTCGGGGTCGATCAGTCCGCCGGAGCGCATCGCTGCGGTCCTCCCGGGAGACGGCCGCGGGAAAGCGGCCTCGCCGCCATCATGTCCATAGGCCTGATGACAGACAAGCCCGGATCATCGGCCTAGATTTCCGCCATCAGCGCCCAGCCGCGCGAATCGACGCCCGAATCTCTGAAGGGAGCACCCCATGACCAAGCCGTTCGCCTCGTCCGCCGACACCGCCGAGAAGACCGACACTCTCGAGATCCTCGACGACGGCGTCTATGCGCTGACCGCCGAGGGCGATCCGAACGTCGGCGCCGTCGAGGGCGAGGACTTCCTCGTCGCGATCGAGAGCCGGGCGACGCCCGCCGCATCGCGCGACTGGCTGAAGATCCTGCGCGAGGAGACCGACAAGCCGGTCCGCTTCCTCATCCTCACCCACTATCACGCGGTCCGCGTGCTCGGCGCCTCGGCGTTCGAGGCGCAGGACATCATCATGTCGACTGCCTCGCGCGATCTCGTCGCCGAGCGCGGCGAAGAGGACTGGAAGAGCGAGTTCGGCCGGATGCCGCGGCTCGCCAAGAACGCCGACGAGGTGCCGGGCCTCACCTGGCCGACGATCACCTTCGGCACCGAGATGGCGATCGAGCTCGGCGGCGACCGCGGGCGGCTCGAGCTCAAGTTCCTCGGCCGCGGTCACACCGGCGGCGACATCGTGGTCTGGCACGACCGGACCCGGACGCTCTTCGCCGGCGATCTCGTCGAGTCGAAGGCCGCGCTCTACACCGGCGATGCCTATCATTTCGACTGGTCGAAGCGGACGCTCGACAACGTCAAGGCCTACCGCTCGGAGAACCTGATCGGCGGCCGCGGCGCGGTGTCGCGCGGTGTCGCGGAAACCGACGCCGCCGTCGAGCAGACGCGGAAGTTCCTGAACGGCATGATCGAGAACGTCGGCCGCGTCCACAAAGCCAACGGCGATCTCAGGGCGGCGTTCGAGGCGACCCGCGACGCGCTGGCGCCGGAGTTCGGCGCCTGGCCGATCTTCGAGCACTGCCTGCCGTTCGATGTGCAGCGGCTCTGGGACGAGTTCGACGGTGTCGAGAACCCGCGGATCTGGACGGCCGAGCGCGACCGCGAGGTCTGGGCGAAGCTGCAGGGCTGAGGGAGGGCGAGATGGCGAACGTTCCCGGAATCCCGGTCTACAAGGAGATCGGCGCCACCCCGGCGCCCGGCTCCGCCCGCGACAGCGCCCGCGTCGTCATCGTCGGCGCCGGCCCGGTCGGGCTCGCGATGGCGCTCGACCTCGGCCGGCGCGGCCACGAGGTGGTGGTGCTGACCCGGCTCGACTTCATCGCCCACGCCTCGAAGGCGATCTGCTTCTCCAAGCGCTCGCTCGACATCCTCGACCGCCTCGGCGTCGGCGACCCGCCGGTGGCGAAGGGCGTCACCTGGAACGTCGGCAAGGTGTTCTGGGGCGCGGGCGACGAGCCGGTCTACCAGTTCGACATGCTGCCGGTGAAGAACCAGAAGCGGCCGGGCTTCATCAACATCCAGCAGTACTACGTCGAGGAGTACCTGCTCGACGGCGTCGAGAAGCTGCCGAACGTCGAGATCCGCTGGGGCCACCACGTCGACGGCGTGACCCCGATGAACGACGGGGTGGAGCTCGCCGTCACGGCTGACGTGGGCGGAGCCTACACGCTCCAGGCCGAGTGGCTCCTCGCCTGCGACGGCTCGCGCTCGACGGTGCGCGAGAAGCTCGGGCTCGACTTCGAGGGCCGGGTGTTCGAGGACAACTTCCTGATCGCCGACATCCGCATGAAGCACGAGATGCCGTCCGAGCGCTGGTTCTGGTTCGACCCGCCGTTCAATCCCGGCCGCTCGGCGCTGATGCACAAGCAGCCCGACGACGTCTGGCGCCTCGACTTCCAGCTCGGCTGGGACGTCGACCGCCACGCGGCGATCCGGCCGGAGAACGTCGAGCCGTTCGTGAAGGCGATGCTCGGCGAGGACATCGCCTTCGAGCGCGAGTGGTACTCGGTCTACACCTTTCAGTGCCGGCGCATGGCGCGCTTCGTCCACGGCCGGACGATCTTCGCCGGCGACTCGGCCCACCTCGTCTCGCCGTTCGGCGCCCGCGGCTGCAACGGCGGCTTCGCCGACGTCGACAACCTCGGCTGGAAGCTCGACCTGGTGCTGCGGGGCGAGGCCGGCGAGGACCTGATCGAGACCTACAACGAGGAGGCAATCGTCACCGCCGACGAGAACATCCTGAACTCGACCCGCTCGACCGACTTCCTGACACCGAAGTCGACGGCGAGCCAGGCCTTGCGCGACGCGGTGCTCGAGCTCGCGAGCCATCACGCCTTCGCCCGGCCGTTCGTGAACTCGGGCCGGCTCTCGACGCCGGTCAGCTACCCGGCGAGCCGGCTCTCGACTTCGGACGTGGACGACTGGGCGAATGGCGTCGCGCCGGGGTCGCCGGTGCTCGACGCGCCGCATGGGCAGGGCTGGCTCCTCGACGCGATCGGCGACGACTTCGTGCTCCTCGCCCGCGGCTGGCGGGGAGAGATGCCCGCAGGGGTGCGGCTCGTCCAGGTCGAGGGCCTCGCCGCCGACCGGCTCGGGCTCGGCGAGGGCGCCGCGGCGCTGGTCCGCCCGGACCAATACGTGGCGGCGCGCTGGAAGGCGCCGGACCCCGCCGCGATCGAGGCGGCGCTCATGCGCGCCAAGGGAGGCAAGCCATGGCCGAACTGATCGTCACCCCGAATCTCGCCGGCGCCGACGACGTCTACGAACGGCTCGTCGCCATGCACGAGGGCTTGAGCGAGGCCGAGAGCCTCAAGGTCTGGGCAAAGCTCGCCCTCACCCTCGCGAACCACATCGGCGACCGCGCCGTGATCGAGCAGGCGATCGAGATCGCCCGGCCGACGGACGCCGCCGCCTGACAGCGGGTAGGGTGGGTGATATCACCCACCCTACGTTGCCGTCCGCCAGAAGACGACCCAATCGAGGAGGACCCTCCCGTGCTCGACATGACGATCGGCGGCGCCGCCGCCACCACCCGCGACCGTTTCGAGGTGCGCAACCCATCGACCGGCGAGGTGGTCGACACCGCCCCCGTGGCGACCGCCGACGACCTCGACCGTGCCGTCGCCGCCGCCCGCACCGCGCAACCGGCCTGGGCCGCGCTCGCCGACGAGGAGCGCGCCGCCGCCTGCCGCGCCGTCACCGAGGTCCTGACCGCGAACGCCGAGGAGCTGGCGCGGCTCCTGACGCTGGAGCAGGGCAAGCCCCTGAACGGCCTCGGCTCGCGCTGGGAGATGGGCGGCGCCGCGGCCTGGGCGGGTTACACCAGCGGCCTGACGCTGCCGCCGCAGGTCTTGCAGGACACGAACGAGGGCAAGGTCGAGGTGAGCCGCAAGCCGATCGGCGTCGTCGGCTCGATCACGCCCTGGAACTTCCCGGTGATGATCGCGGTCTGGCACTTCCTGCCGGCGATCCGCACCGGCAACGCCGTGGTGCTGAAGCCCTCGCCGCTCACCCCGCTCGCGACGCTCAGGATGATCGAGCTCGCGAACGCGGTGCTGCCGGCGGGCGTGCTGAACGCCGTCGCGGGCGACGACAAGGCGTTCAACGTCGGCGCGGCGATGTCGGCGCATCTCGGGATCGACAAGATCGTCTTCACCGGCTCGACGGCGACCGGCCGCCATGTGATGCGCTCGGCGGCGGAGAACCTGAAGCGGCTGACGCTCGAGCTCGGCGGCAACGACGCGGGCATCGTCCTGCCCGACGCCGACCCCGAGAAGATCGCCGAGGGGCTGTTCTGGGGCGCCTTCATCAACAACGGCCAGACCTGCGCCGCGATGAAGCGGCTCTATGTCCACGACAGCATTCACGACGCGGTCTGCGACGCGCTGGTCGCCTATGCCGAGAAGATCCCGGTGGGCGACGGGCTCGACGAGACCTCGGTGCTCGGGCCGGTGCAAAACCCGATGCAGCACGAGAAGGTCTCGCAGCTCGTGGCGGACGCGGTGACGCGCGGCAAGGTGCTGCTCGGCGGCAAGCCCGGCGAGGGACTTTTCTTCCCGCCGACGATCGTCGCCGGCCTCTCGAACGGCGACGCGCTGGTCGACGAGGAGCAGTTCGGCCCGGCGCTGCCGGTCATCCGCTATTCGGACGTCGATGAGGCGGTCGCGGCGGCGAACGACAGCCAGAACGGCCTCGGCGGCTCGGTCTGGTCGTCGGACATCGACGCGGCGAGGGCAGTTGGCCGGCGCATGGAGTGCGGCTCGGTCTGGATCAACAAGCACGGCGCGATCCAGCCGAATGCGCCCTTCGGCGGCGTGAAGCAGTCGGGCTTCGGCGTCCAGTTCGCCGAGGAGGGGCTGAAGGAGAACACCACCGCGCAGGTGATCTTCTCCTGACCTCGGGGGAAGGGCGCCGGGCGGGCGACCGCCCGGCGCCCAGTGGTCAGCTCTTCTGGCTGCAGGCCGCTTGCATCGCCTCGACCGCCTGATCGACGGTGACGAGGCCCGCGGGCAGGCCGACGTTCACCACCTGCTTGTAGGCGTCGAGACAGCCGCCGCGGAGATGGTCGAGCAGCATCCCGACGAACGGCTCGGTGCCGGCGTTCGCCGCGGCGAGGTCGTCGAAGTAGGCGCGGTGGTCGGTCTGCATCGTCGAATAGTCGACCTTGACCCCGGTCTGCACCAGCACCGTCGACACCCAGAGCTGCGCCATGTCGGGCGCCGTCATCTCGTTCAGGAACGCCGCCGCGAGATCGGGATGCTCGCTCGCGGCATTGACGACGTAGCTGCCGCCGACGCGGTTGGTCTTGCAGGTCGGGCAGGCGGCTTCCGGCGGTACCGGGTAGTTCATCATCGCCAGCGGGAAGCCCTCCGGCTGGCCGCCGTCTGCCGGAGGGTTGAAGGCCCGGCTCGGGTAGAAGCTGCCCATCGGGAAGAGGACGCCGCCCGGATTGTTGTAGAAATAGCCGTGGGACTCGCCGAGCTTCAGGCTCGCGATGCTCTTCGGGAAGGCGCCGGCCTCGGCGAGATCGTGGACGTAGGTGAAGACCTCGACGACGCGCGGGTCGCTGTAGGGCAGGTCGCCCGCGAGGAGCTTCGAGTAGTCGTCAGGCCCGAGCTTCTTCAAGAGCAACTCGCCGGTGATGTAGGCGCCGGGATAGTCGCGGTCGGCGACACCGACGACGATCGGCGTGACGCCGTCCTCCTTGGCCTTCTTCACCAGATCCATGAACGCCGTGGTGTCGAGCGCGCCGCCGGCAGGCAGCTGGACGCCGAACTTCTTTGCGAGCTCGGCGTTGTAGTAGAGCTCGATCGTCTGCGCCTCGAGCGGCAGGGCGTAGAGCTTGCCGTCGTAGGTCCAGGCGGCCTTCGCCCAGTCCTCGACGTTGTCGACCTCGAGCAGGTCGTTCAGCGGCTGGATCAGGCCGTTCTCGATGTACTCGACCTGGAACGGGTCGGCATAGAACACGTCCGGCCCCTTGCCGGCGCGGAGCGCGGACTGGAGCGCGGTGTTGAGCGGGCCCTTCTGGTACCAGGTGATCTCGACCTTGGCGCCCGGATGGCTCGCCTCGAAGCGCTTCGCGGCCTCCTCGACGAAGGCGACCTTCGCCTTCTCGTCGGCCCAGTGACTCCAGAGGCTGATGGTCTGCGCCTCGGCGGTGGTGCCCGCGGCCACGAGGATGGCCGCGCCTAGGAATTCGCAACCTTTTCGCATGATCTCCCTCCTATGTCTTGGTCTTCACCACTTACTGAAATGACTTGGGCAATCGCGTCTCCGAACGCCCGCGTCCCGAGCGGCCCGCCGAGGTCGGCGGTGCGCAGGTGCCGCTGGGCGAGGACGGCATCGACGGTCTCCTCGATGCAGCGGGCGGCGGTGGCGAGGCGCGGGCAGCCGCGGCGCTCGGCCGCCCAGGCGAGCAGCATGGCCGCCGAGAGGATGAGCGAGGTCGGGTTCGCTCGGTCCTGGCCGGCGATGTCGGGGGCCGAGCCATGCTGCGCCTGCGCGGCGCAAAGCGCGTCGCCGACATTGATGGCGCCGGCGAGGCCGAGGCTCCCCGAGAGCTCGGAGGCGAGGTCGGAGAGGATGTCGGCATAGAAGTTGGTGGCGCAAATCACGTCGAAGCGCGACGGGTCGCGGACGAGGTGGGCGCACATGGCGTCGATGATCACCTCCTCGAGCTCCACGTCGGGGAACTCGGCCGCGACCTTGCGCACCTCGCGCAGGAAGAGCCCGTCGGTCAGGATGAAGTTGTTCGCCTTGTGCACCGCCGTCACCTTCCTGCGGCGCTTGCGCGCCAGCTCGAAGGCGCGGCGCGCGATGCGCTCGCAGGCGAAGGCCGAGATCTTCCTGACCGAGAGCGCGAGATCCGGGGTGGGCATGAACTCGCCCGAGCCGACGGCCATGTTGCGGTCGGGATAGAAGCCCTCCGTCGCCTCGCGCATGATGACGAGGTCCATGGGCGCCCGGACCTGGCCGATCCCCGGGCGGCTGCGCGCCGGGCGGATGTTGGCGTAGAGGTCGAGCTTCACGCGGAACGCGGCGGATACGTTGACTCCGCCCTCGTCGCGCGGCGGGTAGTCGAGGTGCGAGATCGGCCCGAGCAGGACGCCGTCAACCTCGCGTGCGCGCTCGAGCACCGCGGGCGGGCAGGTGGAACCGGTCTTCTCGTAAGCCTTGAAGCCGATGTCGGCGGTCTCGAAGGTGAGATCGAGGCCGAAACGGTCGCTGACGGCGGCGAGGACCACGAGCGTCGCCGCGGTGATCTCTTCGCCGATACCATCTCCAGGGAGGGTGAGGATGCGCATCAGGCAGCTGTCCAATCACTGCGGCCGCAGAATATGGAACACCAGGGAATGCGCCCTGTCAACGATAACGTATGCATTAAGACCTCCTCATTTCGGGTAAGCCTGGCCGTAGAGACGTTCGGGGATGGCGGTTCGCGCCGCGTTCAGCGCGGGACGGCCGAGGATCGCGGCGAGGGCCTCGAGCGCGGCGGCGTCGTCGACGCGGCGGAAGGGCAGGGGGCGCTCGCGCGGGTCGAAGGGCGGGTGCTGCGGGGTGTGCGGCCAGTCCGACCCCCAGAGCAGCCGGTCGGGGGCGCGCCGCACGAGATGCTGCGCGAGGGCATTGGCACCGGCGCGGCCGGGCGCGCGCTCGAGCGCCGAGAGCTTCACGAAGACGCCGGGCTGCGCCAGGAGACGGTCGAGCGCCGCGACCTCCTCCCCGCTCGGGAAGCCGGCGAGATGGTCGAGGACGAGCGGCGTTCCGAGCCCGTCGATCGCCGTAGCGAGCGGCGCCAGCGTCTCGGGCGCTACCTGCAACTCGAGGTGGCAGCGGTGGGCGCCGCCAGCCTCGGCGGCGGCAGCGAGCGCGCGGGCATGGTCGCCGGACCAGCCGCCGCGCAGGTCGAGGCGAAGCCCGCGCAGCCGCGGATGGCGGGGCGGCGCCGCCCCGTGCCAGGCGGCCACCGCCACGGCCGCCCCGCCGAGCGCGTCGAGCGCGTCGAGGAGGCAGGCGTGATCGTCGCCGTAGACCGTGGGCTGCACCAGGACGACGCGGGTGGCGCCGACGGCGTCGAGATGGCCGCGCAGGCGGGCGATCCCGGCCTCCATCGGCGTATAGCGCCGGTCGCGCGCGAGCGGGTAGCGGCGCGGATCGCCGAAGACGTGGACATGGCAGTCCCAGGCGGCCGGCATGGTCATGGGAGGCCTGCCTCGTCGGTCAGGCCGAGCCAGGCGGCGAGCTCGCGGCTCGGCAGCGGCTCGACGCTGCCGGCCTCGGCCGAGCGATAGGCGGCGAGGGTGGCGTCGAGGGTGCGCAGGTTGTCCGAGGGGCCGGTCTCGAACCGCGTCCCGTCGCGGAGCGCGGCCGCGAAATGCGCGATGGTGTCGGCATAGCTCCGGGCGTAGGCGTCGGCGGTATCGACAGCGAGCCGCTCCTCGCTGCGGCCGGCGGCGGTTTCGGTGACGATCTCCACGGCGCCGTCGCGCAGCACCCGCAGGAGGCCGCGCGTCCCCTCGACGCGCAGCTCCTCGCTCGCGGCCGGCGGGTCGGCCTCGCCGAGCGTCGCATAGCTGCGCTCGAGGACGGCGTGGGCCGAAGGGAAGCGGAGCATGAGGCTCGCCAGATCCTCGCCCGCCACCTCTGGGCTGACCCGCCGGAGGAAGGCGACGACGGCCTCGGGCTCCTCCCCGAGGAGGAAGCGGGCGACGTCGATCTGGTGGATCATCGATTCGAGGACGATGAGCCGCGGCATGCGGCGGAAGAACGGCTGCCGCGCCAGGCTCCAGGGCTCGGGATGGCGCGCGGTCGGCACGGTGCCGGCGAGGCGGAGATCGGATCGGAGATAGAACGGCCGCCCGATCCGCCCGGCGGCGAGCGCCGCCTTCGCGGCCCGGAACCACGGGCGGAAGCGGAAGTTCTCGTGCACCATCAGCCGGACACCGCCGGCGCGGGCCGCCTCGGCGGCGGCGATCGCGTCGCCGAGGCTGGGAGCGAGCGGCTTCTGGCAGAGGATCGCCGCGCCGGCCGCGGCGCCGAGACGAACGTGGGCGAGGTGCAGCTCGACCGGCGAGCAGATGTCGACCACGTCGGGCCGGAGCGCCGCGATCCCCTTGGCGGGATCGGTATGGACCGTCGGAATTCCGAACCGCGCCGCGCGGTCACCGGCGGTCGCGGCATCGGGTGAGGCAATGCCCACGACCTCCGCCCCGGCGCTCCGCCAGCCGGCGAGATGGTAGGGCGTGACGAAACCGGAACCGAGCAAGAGAACGCGCATTGCCAAAGGGTACATTGATCCGATATTACGTATACATTAGGTCGGGCCCATGTCCAGAATCGCGCTCATCCACGCTGTCGAAATTGCCATGGCGCCGATCCGCGCCGCGTTCGTCGAGCTCTGGCCCGAGGCCGTGCTGGTGAACGTCCTCGACGACTCGCTCAGCCCAGATCGCGCACGCGAGGCCGAGCTCACCCAGGCGATTAGCAACCGGATCCGCGATCTCGGCGCCTATGCGATCCGCAGTGGTGCCGACGGCGTGCTCTACACCTGCTCGGCCTTCGGAGCCGCCATCGAGGCGGTGCAGCGCGAGCACGTGGTGCCGGTCCTGAAGCCGAACGAGGCGATGTTCGACGACGTGCTCGCCACCGCCCGCTCGGCCGGGATGGTGGCGACCTTCGCGCCGTCGGTCGCCTCGATGGAAGCGGAGTTCCACGAGGCGTCGGGTGGCCGGGTGCCGCTGCAGACCGTGCTGGCGGAGGGCGCGATGGACGCGCTGCGGCGGGGCGACGGCTACGAGCACAATCGCCTGGTCGCCGAGGCGGCCGCGGCGCTCGCCGGCTGCGACGTCATCATGCTCGCGCATTTCTCCACCGCCCAGGCGCTCGCCGCGACGCAGGCCCGGGTCCGCGCGCGCGTCACCACCGCGCCGCACGCGGCCGTCGCCCGCCTGCGCACCCGGCTCGCCGGTTAACCAAGCCGACGACGGCACCGCGCCGCGCGATTGATTCCCGCCGGGACGGTGCTAGTCTCGCGTCAGGAGGTGAGCGCCTCTTTCTCCCGGTGGGACCGGGCTTTCGGCCCGGCCCCGTTGGTCTAGAAGCTGACGGCAAGTTCGAGGGTGCAACCACGGAACTTGAGCGTCAGCGTGACACGCCGGGTTCTAAAAGCGCTCACCTCCTTTCGTTTGCCGGGCAAATGCCGCCCGGTCGGAAGACCCCGCTACCGAAGCCGTAGCATTTCCAGGGGAAAGAGCGCGGGTGGTTAAGCGGTCACGGCCCGCCGCTCGTTAACCACGCCGACGCCGGCCCGGGGTCGCGCGATTGATTCCCGCCGAGACGGTGCTAGTCTCGTATCAGGAGGTGAGCGCCTCGTCCTCGCGGTGGGGCCGGGCTTTCGGCCCGGCCCCGTTGGTCTAGAAGCTGAGGGCAAGTTCTAGCGTCCAACGGCCGAACTTGACCCGCAGCGTGACAGGCCGGGCTCCCAGAGCGCTCATCTCCTTTCGTTTGCCGGACGGACGTCGTCCGGTCGGATGACACCGCCACCGGATCCGTGGCATTTCCAGCGGAAAGAGCGCGGGTGGTTAAGCGGCCGCCGGCCGGTTCTCTGGAGGCGGGTTTGGACATCCGGCAGCTTCGCTACCTCATCGCCCTGGTCCGCGAGGAGCATTTCACCCGTGCTGCCGAGGTCTGTCACGTCACCCAGTCGACGCTCTCGGGGCGGATCCGGGCGCTCGAGGAGGAGCTCGGCCTCGCCATCGTCGCGCGCGGGCAGCGGTATCACGGGCTGACGCCCGAGGGGGAGCGGGTCTATCGCTGGGCCCTGAAGATCATCGAGGACGTGGACGCCCTCGCCGCCGACGTCGCCATGCTGGCGGCCGAGCCGCGCGGGCGGATGACGCTCGGGATCATTCCCTCGGCGCTGCCGATCAGCGCGGCGCTGACCGGGCGGGTGACCGCCCGCTATCCCGGCGTCGCCTTCGAGATCCGCTCGATGACCTCGCGGCAGGTGCTGCAGGCGGTCGAGGAGTTCCAGATCGACGCCGGCCTCACCTATCTCGGCAACGAGCCGGTGCCGGTCGGGCGGACCTGGCCGCTCTACCGCGAGCACTACCGCCTCTTCGTGCGCGACGACCATCCGCTCGCCGCGCGCGAAGCCGTGAGCTGGGCCGAGGCGGCGGCGCATCCGCTCGCGGCGCTCACCCCCGACATGCAGAACCGCCGGATCATCGACGCGGCATTCCGGCAGGCCGGCGCCGCGGTCGAGCCGATGGTCGAGAGCAACTCCGTGGTCGCGCTCTGCGCTCAGGTGCTGACCGGCCGCGTCGCCTGCGTGCTGCCAGGCTCGTTCCGCGGTATCCTCGGCGCCGGCGTCGCGGCGCCGCGCCTCGTCGCGCCTGACGTGACCCATGCGGTCGGGCTGGTGGCGCTCGCCCCGGATCCGGAGCCCGTGCTCCTCGCCGCGCTGCGCGAGGCGGCGGCGGAGCTGCAGCCGGAGGTCATCGACGCGGCCGATGATCTCATAGGTTCTGGCAATTTGCAGGTCGGCGCCGACAGGACTACATTGCCCTGAAAGCGGCCCCCGAGCCGCCGGGAGGAGCAAGCCCATGTCCGAGCCAGCCAGCCCGCAGGTTGAGCACGCCGTTGCTGTTTGCACGGCTTACGGAAACGCCGCGTCCGAGCTGATCGAGATCCTGCACGACATCCAGGACGAGGCGGGCTTCGTCGCCGAGGAGACGCTGCCGGCGATCGCCAAGGCGCTGAACCTCAGCCGCGCCGAGGTGCACGGGGTGATGAGCTTCTATCACGATTTCCGGCGCACGCCGGCCGGCCGGGTCAAGGTGCAGCTCTGCCGCGCCGAATCCTGCCAGTCGCGCGGCGCGTCGGCGCTCATCGAGGCATTCTGCGCCCGTCACGACATCGCGCTCGGCCAGACCTCGCGCGACGGAGCCCTGACCGTCGAGGCGGTCTATTGCCTCGGCAACTGCGCGCTTTCGCCCGCGGCGATGGTGAACGGCCG
>Ga0164241_10004315_pt1 | contig 13848 bp, 13 predicted proteins | sample OricomyardsoilBY_FD_108780 | JGI IMG/M metagenome (GOLD analysis project Ga0164241, IMG submission 108780) | Backyard soil microbial communities from Emeryville, California, USA - Original compost - Back yard soil (BY) | ecosystem: Environmental > Terrestrial > Soil > Unclassified | place: USA...
AGGCGATACTTTGGTAGGCACAGCCATTACCAATGGTTCTTGCGATGTGATTTTGTTCTCCAGCTCAGGTAAAGCGGCACGGTTCCAGGAAGCCAAAATTCGTCCATTAAGCCGTACTTCACGCGGTGTTCGCGGTATTCGTATGGCAGAAGGATTCAAAGTTGTGGGTATGGTCATTCCATTACAGGGCGGCCAGGCATTAACAGTCAGCGAAAATGGTTATGGCAAGCGCACATCCGTTGATGAGTTCCCGGCAAAAGGTCGCGGTTCACAAGGTGTTATCGGCATGCAAACCAGTGAGCGTAATGGTCCATTAATTGGTGCAGTGCAAGTATTTGATGGTGAAGAAATCATGTTGATTTCGGATCAGGGCACTATGGTTCGCACACGTGTCGATGAGGTGTCATTGGTATCGCGCAACACGCAAGGTGTTCGATTAATCAAGCTGCGTGACGGTGAGCAAATGCAAGGTTTGCAGCGTATCGAAGAAAGCGCAGACGAAAACGCCAAGCGTGAATTGGCTCATGCCGAAACCGAAGCTGACGATGAAATTATCGAAGACGATGATGCGATTGACGATAGTGATAATGCGATTGATGAAGGTTCACCGGAATAATTTCAATCCAAATGCAAAACGATCAAACCACTGAAAAATTGCTCGCCTTGCGCGATCAAATTGATGAGATAGATGGCAAGATTGCGGAGTTAATTTCTGCAAGGGCACATTGCGCGCAAGAAGTCGCAGAAGTTAAAAAAGTCGGTTTGCCGGACAATTCCCCGGTATTGTTTTATCGTCCTGAGCGCGAAGCACAAGTTTTACGAAAAGTGATGGAGCACAACAAAGGGCCGCTCAGTAATGAAGAGTTGGCGCGTTTATTTCGTGAAATTATGTCGGCGTGTTTGGCGTTGGAGAATCCGGTTAAAGTGGCTTTTTTTGGCCCTGAAGGAACCTTTACACATCAAGCGGCGTTAAAACATTTTGGTCAGTCAGCGGTGGTTTTACCTTTCTCGGCGATTGATGAAGTTTTTCGCGAGGTGGAAGCTGGCGCAGTGAATTATGGTGTGGTGCCTGTCGAAAATTCGACGGAAGGTGTCGTCAATCATACGCTCGATAATTTCATGCAATCCAATTTAAAAATTTGTGGTGAAGTGGAATTACGCATCCATCACAATTTGATGGTGTCTGACGTTACCAACACACAACATATCTCGCGAATTTATTCTCACTATCAATCTCTTGCCCAATGTCGTAAATGGCTGGATGCACATTATCCCAAAGCCGAACGAATTGCTGTGAGCAGCAACTCTGAAGCGGCGAAGCGTTTAAAGGGCGAATGGAATGCGGCGGCGATTGCAGGTTCTATGGCCGCAGAGCTATATGGATTAAAAGTTCTCGCTGAAAAAATAGAAGATCAACCCGATAACTCCACGCGTTTTTTAATAATTGGCGCGCAACAAGTTCCACCCAGTGGTGTTGATAAAACATCAATCATGGTGGCTATGCGCAATGAGCCCGGCGCATTGCATAATTTGTTGGAGCCTTTTCATCGACACAATATCGATTTAACGCGAGTGGAATCGCGTCCATCACGCACCGGTGTATGGACGTATGTATTTTTTATTGATTTCACTGGTCATGTTCATGACTCTTTAATCAGCGATGTGCTGAAAGATGTTTCCAAACGCTGCGCTGATTTAAAACTTCTCGGGTCTTATCCCAAAGCGGTTTTATAATTTTTATGTCTGATCATTCACAACAATTTCCCGTCATTCGCAAACTGGTTGTGATAGGTATAGGTTTGATTGGCGGAAGTGTTGCTGCCGGTTTGAAAAAAAGAGGCGCTTGTAAAGAAGTGATCGGTATTAGCCGCAATCCTGATCAGGCAAAACAAGCTGTTGAATTACAGGTGGTTGATAGGGCATTTACTTCCTTGCGAGAAATCGCTCCGGAATTAACCGATGAAGATGTCATTTTTATTGCAGTGCCCACTCTCTCGGTTGAAAAAATATTGTCGGATATTCGTGATTGTGTAAAAGCGAAAGTGACGATTACTGATGGGGCTAGTGTTAAAGGCAATGTATTAATTGCTGCTGAAAAAATCTTCGGAAAAATGCCTGCTGAATTTGTTTTGGGTCACCCGATTGCCGGTTCTGAAAAAAGTGGTGTAACTGCTGCTAATCCGAATTTGTATGAAAATCATCGTGTGATTTTAACGCCGGTTGAATCTACTTCTGTGAATCATTTGCTACGTGTTACGCAACTGTGGGAAACGCTGGGTGCAGAAGTTTTGACTATGTCAGTTGTTGATCATGATGAAGTGCTGGCAGCAACCAGTCATCTGCCGCATGCGATTGCTTATTCATTGGTGGATACGCTGGCTCACGATATTGGTAACCCGAATATTTTTCGTTATGCCGCTGGCGGTTTTCGCGATTTCACACGAATCGCATCCAGTGATCCGGTGATGTGGCATGACATTATGAAAGCTAACAAGACCGAGATATTAAGAGCTCTGGATTTGTTTACCGATAATTTGCAGCGTATGCGCAGCAGTATTGAAAAGGAAGACAGTGAATATTTGTTGGAAGTATTCAGCCGTGCAAAAGAGGCGCGTGATGAATATACAAAAATGTTGAAAAAGTAGGATAGGCAAAGAGCGTAATAAGCTTAGATTGTTTTAATCCTTAACAATGTAAATCGCCTTGGTTAGAGTGCGACAATTTTAAACTTCGATGTGATGATTTCCCATGACTGACTACAAATTAACTCACCTGAAACAACTGGAAGCTGAAAGCATTCACATTATTCGTGAAGTGGCAGCTGAATTTGATAATCCGGTAATGCTTTATTCCATAGGAAAGGATTCGGCGGTGATGATGCATCTCACCATGAAAGCGTTTTATCCCGGTAAACCACCTTTTCCTTTAATGCATGTGGATACCACATGGAAATTTAAAGAAATGATTGCGTTTCGTGAAAAACGCATCAAGGAATTGGGTTGGGATTTAATTGTGCATATCAATCAGGAAGGCGTTGATGCAGGCATTAATCCATTTACGCATGGTAGTGCAGTGCACACTGATGTGATGAAAACCCAGGGTTTGAAACAGGCCTTGAATAAATACGGTTTTGATGCGGCATTTGGTGGTGCGCGTCGTGATGAAGAAAAATCTCGCGCGAAAGAAAGGGTTTATTCTTTCCGTGATAAAAATCATCGCTGGGATCCAAAAAACCAACGTCCGGAATTGTGGAATATTTACAACGGACGAATAGCCAAAGGTGAAAGCATTCGCGTATTTCCATTATCCAACTGGACTGAATTGGATATCTGGCAATACATTCATCTGGAAAACATTCCGATCGTTCCACTTTATTTTGCAGCCAAACGCCCGGTAGTTGAACGCAATGGCACTTTGATCATGGTCGATGATGATCGCATGCCGCTGGAGCCCGGTGAAAAACCACAAGAAAAAATGGTACGTTTTCGCACACTGGGTTGTTATCCATTAACCGGTGCTGTGGAATCTGATGCGGTAAGTTTGACGGATATTATTCAGGAAATGTTATTGACCACGACTTCCGAGCGACAAGGTCGTGTGATAGATCATGACAGTTCAGGGTCTATGGAAAAGAAAAAGCAAGAGGGGTATTTCTAATGAGTCATCAAAGCGAATTAATTGCAGCAGATATCAATGCTTATCTCGCGCAACACGAACAAAAAGAATTGTTGCGTTTTTTAACTTGCGGCAGTGTTGATGATGGCAAAAGCACCTTGATCGGTCGTTTGCTTCATGATTCAAAAATGATTTATGAAGATCAACTGGATGCGATCAAATCGGACTCCGTTAAACATGGTACTACCGGTGAAAAAATTGATTTGGCATTGTTAGTCGACGGGTTGCAAGCGGAAAGAGAGCAGGGCATTACGATTGATGTTGCCTATCGTTATTTTTCCACGGCAAAACGTAAATTTATCATTGCCGATACTCCCGGTCACGAGCAGTACACTCGCAATATGGCGACAGGTGCATCTACCTGTGATTTGGCGATAATTTTAATCGATGCCCGTCATGGTGTCATGACGCAAACCCGCCGTCACAGCTACATTGCTTCTTTATTGGGAATCAAACACATTGTAGTTGCGATTAACAAAATGGATTTGATGGATTTTGATCAAAAAGTTTTTGAAAAAATTAAAAATGATTATCTGATGTTTGCCGAAAAACTCGGGATGCAGAATGTCATGTTTGTGCCTATTTCAGCATTGGAAGGCGATAACATTGTTAACCGATCTGAAAGAGCGGCATGGTATACGGGCAAAACGTTAATGGAAATTTTTGAAACGGTTTCTATTGCAGGTGATAAAAACATTTCAGATTTCCGTTTTCCCGTGCAATACGTGAATCGTCCCAATCTTGATTTCCGTGGTTTCTGTGGCAATGTTGCTTCAGGCAAAGTAAAGCTTGGCGATAAAATAAAATCCTTGCCGTCAGGCAAAACCAGTCATGTGAAATCGATAGTGACTTATGATGGCGATTTACTGGAAGCGTTTGTTGGGCAATCAGTTACGCTGACACTGACAGATGAAATTGATATCAGTCGTGGCGACATGATTGTATTGGAACAGGATGCTATTAAACCTACCAATCATATGTCTGCGCATTTGGTGTGGATGGCAGAACAAACCTTGCAACCTGGCCGTGAATATTTATTTAAATTCGCAAGTAAAATAGTCTCGGGTCAAGTGGATACCATTCATCATCGCATTGATGTGAACACGCAGGAAAAAACACAAATATCCCAATTGCAATTAAATGATATTGCATTTGTAGAGTTGGTGTTGAATCAATCAGTGTTAATTGATCCCTATAAAATCAATCGCGCAACCGGCGCTTTTATTGTGATCGATCGTTTAACCAATATTACTGTGGGTGCTGGAATGGTGAGTGAATCGCTTGCAGAAAAAGCAGTGATAAAATCCAACCATTCCGAGTTTGAATTGGAATTAAATGCACTGGTCCGCAAACATTTCCCGCATTGGGATGCGAAAGATATTTCGTTGTTTTGATTTTTACCCCCTCCCAGCCTCCCCCTTGGTAAGGGGGAGGAGCTTTACTCCCTGTTGAATTTATATCTAAGTGAAATCGATCCCTCTCTTTGCCAAGGGGGAGACTGTGAGGGGCCATGCTTTTTAACTGTGTAAGCCAAATCTCACAACAAATTCAGATATTGCCCAGTATTCAAAAAAAATTAATCCAGTAATATAGCCACCGTAACAACGAGAAAGCATTTAGCCGTTGCTAATTCAGTTACATAACCTCAAACGCTTTTCATCGATGAAAAGTTTTTTCACTACAAGGAGTTGATTATGAAATCTTTAGTTGCTTTTTTATCTGCTGTTGTTGTTTCGCTTTCTGCTGTTTCTTTTGTTCACGCTGAAACTACTACGCCTGCTACCAAAGCGAAAGCTCAGGTAGAAGCACCTAAATCCGTTAATGTGAATATCAATACTGCTGATGTTGATACATTGATGACTCTTAAAGGTGTAGGTGCGAAAAAAGCGGAAGCTATTGTTGCCTGGCGTACAGAAAACGGTAAATTCACATCGGTTGAACAATTGATGGATGTGAAAGGTATAGGTGAATCAATATTTGAGACGAATAAATCGCGCTTGAGTTTGTAATCAAAAAAAGGGAGCCTGACAGGCTCCCTTTTTTTTATTGGCTCCATATCTCGAATTCATGACAAAAAGGTGATTGTCTGACTGAAATTTGTTTTAATGGCCGCTGTTTAGAAAATGCGGATATTGATGAATGCCATCGAATAACAGATCTCCTATTGTTGTTGCTATGGATTTTGACAATGCCAATGCTTGTCTTGATCTTGCCTCCCAACTGTCACCGAAACATTGCAAACTGAAAGTTGGCAAAGAATTATTTACTTCTTGCGGTCCGCAAATTGTTGAAACCTTAATGCAAAAAGGTTTTGATATATTTCTTGATCTTAAATTTCACGATATTCCCAACACGACGGCCAAAGCAGTTAAAGCTGCTGCCGATCTGGGCGTGTGGATGGTGAATGTGCATGCGTCCGGTGGTGAGCGAATGATGTTGGCGGCACGTGAAATATTGGATCAGCGATCAGGTCCTCCACCTTTGTTGATTGCAGTTACTGTGCTTACCAGTATGGAACAATCAGATTTGTTGGGTGTGGGCGTTGCTTATTCTATTGATAATCAGGTTGAGCGTTTGGCAGGGCTTGCACACTATTGTGGTCTTGATGGAATTGTATGTTCTGCTCGCGAGGCCAAACAAATGCGTCAACAATTCGATCAAAAATTTTGTCTGGTCACACCCGGTATTCGATTGGCCGATTCACCTGCAGATGATCAGCGCCGTACCTTGACTCCTGTAGAAGCGATGCAAGAAGGTAGCAGCTATATCGTTATTGGCCGCCCGATTACCGCTGCTGAAAACCCTGCGCAAGCGTGTGAAAATATATTCAATGAATTAGTCAAAAATGATTTTGGTGGTTAAATTTTATGTCTGAAAAAATACACGTCATTACCATTGATGGACCCAGTGGATCAGGCAAAGGAACCTTGAGTCAATTATTGGCAAAAAAATTAGGTTTTCATTTATTGGACAGCGGTGCTCTATATCGTATTACCGCTTTGGCATCTTTACAAAAAAATATTGATTTGGAAAATGTTGATGCGGTTGCCAATGTCGCTTTGAATTTGCAAATCCGTTTTGATGTGAGTGGTGATAAAACGATTATTTTTCTTGAAAACAAAAATGTGACTGATGCGATCCGTGTAGAAGCTATCAGTATGGCTGCTTCAAAAGTTGCGGCTTACCAACCGGTTCGGTCGGCTTTGTTGGCTCGGCAACGTGCATTTGCAACTGCACCTGGTTTAATTGCCGATGGTCGTGATATGGGCACAGTGGTATTTATTGACGCGCCGGTTAAATTATTTTTAACGGCGAGCGCAGAAGCCAGAGCAGGGCGCCGCTACCAACAGTTAATCGCCAAAGGTGAAACTGTTGATAAAACAATCCTGATTAAAGAAATACAAGAACGTGATGAGCGTGATACCAAACGTAGCGTATCGCCATTGGTGCCGGCAAGGGATGCAGTGATTGTGGATAGTACTCACATGAGCATCGAACAAGTATTGGATTTCATGTTAAATGAAATACATAAAAAAATATAAACAGGAAAATTTTATGTCTCTTACATGTTTCAAAGCTTACGATATTCGCGGCAAACTCGGCGAAGAACTCAATGAAGATATTGTTTATCGTATTGCCCGTGCTTATGCTGTTTTTTTAAAGCCAAAATCAGTGGTAGTCGGTGGCGATATGCGTCTTACCAGTCGCGATTTAAAAATGGCTTATGCAAAAGGCTTGCAAGACGAAGGCGTTAACGTAATTGATATAGGTATGTGCGGTACCGAAGAAATTTATTTTGCTACCAGTTATTTGGTTGTTGATGGTGGTGTGGAAATAACGGCCAGCCATAATCCGATTGATTACAATGGAATAAAAATGGTGAAGGCCGGATCACAACCCATTAGCGGCGATACGGGTCTACATGAGATCAAACGTCTTGCCGAAGAAAATCAATTTGCAGCCGTCGATTTATCAAAACGTGGCAGCTATCAGGAAAAAAATATTCTGGACGCCTATGTTCAACATTTATTAGGTTATGTAGATCAATCTGCATTGAAGCCACTCAAATTAGTTGTCAATGCAGGCAACGGTGCAGCGGGTCATGTGATAGATGCCATAGAAAAATATTTACCTTTTGAATTTATTAAAATTCATCATCAAGCTGATGGCACTTTTCCCAACGGAATTCCTAATCCTTTATTACCAGAAAATCGTGCATCAACCAGTGAAGCTGTTATAAAACATAAAGCTGATATGGGTATTGCCTGGGATGGTGATTTCGATCGTTGCTTTTTGTTTGATGAAAAAGGCCAGTTCACTGAAGGTTATTATATTGTTGGATTATTGGCAGAAGCTTTTTTGTTGAAAAATCCTGGTGCAAATATTATTCACGACCCACGCTTGACCTGGAACACACAGGACATAGTTAAACAATCGGGTGGTGTGGCTATTCAATCCAAAACCGGCCATGCCTTTATTAAAGAGCGTATGCGATCGGAAGATGCGGTTTACGGTGGTGAAATGAGTGCGCATCATTATTTCCGTGACTTTTTTTATTGCGATAGTGGCATGATTCCCTGGTTATTAGTCTGTGAATTAATTTGCCGTAAACAGCAAACGCTTTCCAGTATGTTGGCTGATCGTATTGCAAGATTTCCATCGCCTGGTGAAATCAATAGTCATGTTGCAAATCCAAAAGCGGCGATTGAAAAAATATTGCAGCACTATCAAGCTGATGCGATTGCTATTGATAAAACGGATGGCATTAGCCTGGAGTTTACCGATTGGCGTTTTAATTTGCGTATGTCCAATACGGAACCGGTTGTACGCTTGAATTTGGAGTCACGTGCGAATCAGCAATTGGTCGATGAAAAAACAAAGGAAATTTTATCGATGTTGAATTCGTAAAAAACTATTTTTTGAATTTGTAAAAATTATTAGGCGAAAGAATTTATTGATAGTTTTTAATTTATATTTTTTATGTATGGTTTTTATTGATGGTTTTTTAATTTATTTTTTATAGAGGCGGATATGAATATTAAAAAAGCAGTAATTCCAGTAGCGGGATTGGGTACACGTATGTTGCCAGCCACCAAAGCGATTCCCAAGGAAATGTTGCCGGTGGTAGATAAACCTTTAATTCAATATGTGATTGAAGAAGCGGCTGCTGCCGGTATTAAAGAAATCGTATTGGTAACTCACGCCAGTAAAAATGCCATTGAAAACCATTTTGATACCAGCTTCGAATTGGAAGCACAATTGGAATCCCGTTTAAAACGTTCATTGCTTGCCGAAGTACGTTCCATTACACCTCCTGGCTTAACCGTTATTTCTGTACGACAAGCAGAAGCAAAAGGATTGGGACACGCCATATTGGCGGCACGTTCGGTAGTGGGTGATGAACCTTTTGCAGTGTTATTGCCGGATGTGTTAATTGATAATGCTGCCTGTAATTTAAAACAGGATAATTTGGCGGGTATGACCAAACGTTTCGCAGAAACCGGCCATAGTCAAATTCTGGTTGAACAAGTGCCACATGATCAGGTAGATAAATATGGTGTGGTAGATTGTTCGGGCGTACAGGTCGTACCAGGTCAAACCGCGCCAATTAAAGCCATGGTAGAAAAACCTCCGGTTGATGAGGCACCTTCCGATATGGCAATTGTGGGCCGTTATGTTTTATCTAAAACTGTGTGGGATTTGTTGGCGAAAACCATGCCGGGTGCCGGCGGTGAAATTCAATTAACCGATGGTTTAGGTGCGTTGTTAGGTTTGGAAACGGTTGAAGCCTATCAATTAATTGGCCGCAGCCACGATTGTGGAACCAAGGTAGGTTACATGATGGCAAATGTTATTTATGGTGAGCGTCATCCGGAAGTAGGTAATTCATTGAAGAAATTTTTGACAGACAGATATAAATAAAAAATTTTCAAATGTAGAGCAACAACTATGATCATTCCAATTATTTTGGCTGGCGGTTCCGGCACACGTTTATGGCCTTTGTCGCGTACACATTATCCGAAACAATTATTAAAGTTGTTTGGTGATGTGACTATGCTTCAGCAAACTTTATTGCGATTAAAAGGCATTCCCAATCTTCGTGCACCGATTGTGGTCTGTAATGAAGAACACCGCTTTATGGTGGCTGAACAATTACATGAAATTGGGCAAAAGGACGCATCGATTTTATTGGAACCGGTCGCACGCAATACTGCACCTGCTTTGGCTATTGCGGCTATTCATGCCGCAAGTTTGGAAACTGATCCTATTTTATTGGTATTGTCCGCCGATCATATGATTCGTGATGTGAATGTATTTCAGCGAGCAGTGAATGATGCGGTGATTGCTGCTGAAAAAAATCATCTGGCGACCTTTGGCGTGCAACCTACACGACCTGAAACAGGTTACGGTTATATTAAAACTCAAAAATCTGATGCCAATGCAATTTTTTCTCCGGTTGAAAAATTTGTTGAAAAACCGAATCTTGAAACTGCTCAATCTTATCTGGATGAAGGTTGTTATTTTTGGAATAGCGGTATGTTTGTGTTTAAAACATCGGTATTTCTGAAAGAATTAAAGTCACAAAGCCCTGACTTGTTAACTGCCGTTGAAGCAGCGAAACAGCATTCAGCACAGGATCTGGATTTTATTCGTATCGATAAAAATACTTTTGCAGAAGCACCTAATATTTCGATCGATTATGCCTTGATGGAAAAAAGTCAAAATGTGGTTTGTGTGCCTTTGGACGCAGGCTGGAGTGATGTGGGTGATTGGAAATCATTCAGTGATTTGAATGATAAAGATGGAGCGGGTAATAGTTTTATTGGCGACAGTATTGACTTGGGTTCAACCAATACTTTGGTGTTTTCGCGTGATAAATTAGTCGCGACTTTAGGTGTTGATAATTTAATGATTATCAACACTCCGGATGCGATATTAGTGGCTGATAAAAATCAGGCACAGCAAGTGAAATCCATCATTACCCAAATTGAAAAACAAAAACGTAAAGAACATTTGCAGCATCGCGAAATTTATCGGCCATGGGGTTGCTATGATGCCATTGACGATGGTGATCGCTATCAAGTGAATTTAATTCGCGTAAAACCGGGTGGTAGTTTGTCTTTGCAAATCCACCACCATCGTGCCGAGCACTGGATTGTGGTCAAGGGTACGGCTTTGGTACAGAAAGGGGATGAAGAGTATCTTTTGTCAGAAAATGAGTCGACTTATATTCCGGTAGGCATAGCTCACAGGTTAAGCAACCCCGGAAAGATTCCATTGGAGATTGTTGAGGTTCAATCAGGCTCTTATCTGGAAGATGATGATGTGGTCAGATTGGAGGATAGCTACGGTAGATCCTAATAGATACCTCTATTTCGATTAAAACCTCCAACTTGGAGGTTTTTTGTTTTTGCACCAAATAAAAGCAGTTAATTTTCTCAATGTTTTTATTTTGTGCGTTTTTGATTTTTATTCTTTGCCGCGCTTCTTCTAACTCATTGAAATTCAAAATTTTAATAAAATTGGCGTTAAATTTGCTTTTAGTGAGTCCTGTTTTTACAGATAAACCGTTTTTAGTGACTTTTTGTTGTGCAATAAACATTACTTCAAGAGCGTTTTTTTCTGAATATGGCGGATTATGCCTACATGATTGGCTCAAAATGGGGCATTTATAATGACAAATAAGCAGTCGGAGATTATATGAAGAAGATAGGTATAGGTTTAACAACCTTGGCGATGTCACTACCCTGTTGGGCACAGGAAGCAACCTTGAATGGGGCTAACACGGCATGGATTCTGACTTCCACCGCCCTGGTTCTATTTATGACGCTCCCGGGATTAGCGCTTTTTTATGCCGGTCTGGTGCGCGTAAAAAATGTCTTGTCAGTATTAATGCAATGTTTTGCCATTGCCTGTGTGGTTTCTCTGGCATGGTTAATTGCGGGATACAGTCTGGCATTCGGTACGGGTAATGCACTGATCGGTGATTTCAGTATGTTTATGATGATGGGAATTACTGAAGAAGCATTAGCGGGGGATATTCCTTTAAGTCTCCACGCCGTCTACCAAATGACGTTTGCCATTATTACGCCAGCTTTGATTGTGGGTGCTTTTGCCGAGCGTATGAAATTTTCGTCGATGTTGATTTTTTCCCTGTTGTGGTTATTTGTGGTGTATATCCCGATTTGCCACTGGGTCTGGTCACCAACAGGTTGGTTGTTTGAAAAAGGTTTAATTGATTTTGCGGGTGGTACGGTTGTGCATATCACAGCGGGTGTAGCCGCATTGGTTGCCGCGCTGGTAATCGGCAAGCGCCATGGTTTTCCAACAGTGGCTATGCCACCCCACAATATGACTATGACGGTAACAGGCGCAGGCATGCTGTGGGTAGGTTGGTTTGGTTTTAATGCAGGAAGTGCCTTGGGTGCAAATGGTAATGCAGCTATGGCTATGTTGGTTACGCACATATCTGCCGCTGCAGGTGCTTTTGCCTGGATGATGATTGAATGGATGCGATTCAAAAAGCCCAGTGCATTGGGAATAGTGACGGGTATGGTTGCCGGTTTGGGCACTATTACACCGGCGTCTGGAAATGTTGGGCCTGGTGGTGCATTGATTATCGGTTTGTCTGCCGGGGTTATCTGTTTCTATGCAACCCAACTGATCAAACGTAAATTTAAAATTGACGACTCACTGGATGTTTTTCCTGTGCATGGTGTGGGTGGTATTTTGGGGACGTTGCTCGTCGGTGTTTTTGCTTCAACACAACTGGGTGCATTCAGTGGTCAAGGTTTTTCAACGGGTGTTGAAAGCATCCCGGATCAGTTCAAAATTCAACTGCTTGGTGTGGGTGCAACCCTGGTTTATACAGCTGTGGTGACCTATCTGGTATTGAAACTGACAGGCTTGTTAACCAGTGGTTTGCGTGTGACAGCTGAAGAAGAAAATATAGGTCTGGATTTAAGCTTGCATGAAGAGGACGGTTATAAACTCTAATTTTCGGTTTGTTCCAGTTCTTTGTTTCAAAATAAGGAGGCTTGATGCCTCCTTATTTTTAGTGACTCAAAAGATTGTTTTAAATGCCGCTTCAGGCAGTCAAGTTGTTATACTCCCGGTTCAATAATAAATTCACAATAAAAATGAGAATAAATTTTGAACAAGCACTGTGCCCAGGTTTTTACCTACCGCTTTCTCCTTCCCCAATATTGGCCCACCTGGTTACTTCTCGGTTTTTTACGCCTTGCTGCGTTTTTACCTGTCAGGATTAATTTTTGGATAGGCCGCTTTTTAGGGCGCCTGTTTTTTTATTTTGCCTCTTCCCGTCGGCATATTGCCCAAGTCAATATTCGTCTTTGTTATCCAGAGTTATCTGAAAAAGAACAACAATTGATTGTTTGCGGTGTGATGCGCTCCTGTGGAATCCATTTTATGGAAACTGCTATGGCGATGTGGGGATCTGCAGAAAAATTTCGTGATCGACATGTATTTGTGGGCGGTGAACATCTTGAAGCTGCAAAAAAGGCAGGCAAAGGTGTGTTATTGATAGGCAGCCATCTAACGGCAATTGATGTGGGGGCACGCGTACTCACCATGTACCATCCCATCGATGTGCTTTATCGGAATGAAGTGAATCCCTTGATGATTTATATGCAAATCAAGGCGCGTACCACCTATATCAATCAGGCAATACCACGAAAAGACATTATGCAGATGATCAAAAATCTGCGACGTGGGCACATTGTCTGGTATGCGCCTGATCAGGACTACGGACGCAAGCTGAGTATATTTGCTCCATTTTTTGGTATTCAGGCAGCGAGTGTGACGGCAACATCGCGTATTGCCAGCATGGGCAACGCAAGGGTTTTATCCATAGCTTATTATCGTGACGCAAAAGGATTTTACCGCGTTGAAATTGGCCCGCCACTTGAAAGCTATCCCTCAACGGATGAGGTTTTAAATGCAACCAGAATTAATCAAATTATTGAATCCATGATTAGAAAGGCACCCGATCAATATTTGTGGGTTCATCGCCGCTTTAAAACACGCCCTCAAGGTGAAGCCAAGGTCTATTAAGCTATACTGAAAAAAGCGGCAGAACTTAAAGTAAAGTCTTAAGAAAAAGCTTTAACTATCTTCTGAATATGCTATAAAGCCGACCGCAATACCTTGGAG
>Ga0164241_10004316_pt1 | contig 13846 bp, 9 predicted proteins | sample OricomyardsoilBY_FD_108780 | JGI IMG/M metagenome (GOLD analysis project Ga0164241, IMG submission 108780) | Backyard soil microbial communities from Emeryville, California, USA - Original compost - Back yard soil (BY) | ecosystem: Environmental > Terrestrial > Soil > Unclassified | place: USA...
CTTGGCCCTGGCACCGGTGATCCGCACGATGAGCGTGAAGACCATGTCGTGCATCATCAGGTACAGGTTGCCGAACGCGCTCGTGTCACGGCCCGCGATCGCGCCGATCATCGCAATCCATTCCGTCTCGGGAATTCGCTGCTGAAAATCCGCGCCGTATATGACGTCACCCAGGGTTTGGGCGGCTTGAAGGTGTCCGGTCATATTTGCGCGCGGAGCATGCGCGCTCCTGCGAATGAAACCTAGTGAGAATTCCCGGAAGTTTTCCGGATGCATGTCCGCAGGCTTGCGTCAATCGGACGACACGCCGTCGGCGGTCGGACTTCGTGAATTTCGCCCTTTGTGGTCGTCTGACTCAGGTCAGGCTCATCGATCGTGGCTGCACCGCTTGGCCGGCTCAAACGCCGCGCGCCAGACGAATGCGCCGACGCGCCGGCCCTGTTCGCGCCCGGCGCTTTGATCGAATGGAAAGTGAATGCCGCCGTACACGCGCGCATCGTCGATGTCGTCGGCCACCTCTTCGAGCGTCGCGTACTCGAACTTCACACCCGGCATCGACGGGTGAGTCACGACGATCCTGTGGTCGCGATCACCGAAGATGCGTTCCAGCACTTCGCGGGCAACTCCCGTGGTCGCGGCGTGGCCGGACGGGTAGCTAGGGTGACACGGGGTCGGGATCAATGGCTGGTAGGAGGCATCGGGCTCGGTGCGGGAGTTGCCGTCCGTCCCCCCGGCGGGGATGGCCGTTTCCGGCCGCCAGAGATGGTAGTGGTACTTGGTCTCGACCAGCGCCACGGTGAGATCGTGCAACGCTATGTTCATCAGGGCGAGCGTGTGCGCGTTTTCGGCCGGTGTCTGCCGGGCCTCGACCGCAAGCTGCCGGGCGATCGGATTCCATAGTGCGGCATCTCCGAAGACCTCGTAGAACTTCGCCACCCGGGTGCGATCCGCGGGCCGATGCGTGCTGTCGCGGGCGCCTTTTTCCTTGACCTCGGCATAGGCGCGCGCGTATCGCGGGCTGCCCAGGGCAGGCGGCGGCGGTGAACGAAACGATTTGACCCGCCGGATCACGAACGGTTTGACCTCGCGCCAGTGCAGGAAGACGCCGCCGGTCGGCGGACATCCAACCGTGGGCTGCCACTGTCCCGGATCCGCGGAACCGGGCAGGTACGACTCGTTCTTCTCCGAGCCGTCGTTCTCGCGCGAGGTCATCACGGCGATCGCCGCAGCTTCCCCGGCCGCCAAGCCCGCCTGTCGTCCCGGTCCATCGGGAATACGCACCAGCCACTTCTCGCGCTCGGCGTCGTACTCCGCCGCGCGGTCGGGGAAATAGCTGCGCAACACGCGATGTGCCGCACCGACGGCGGCGGCAGGCGCGGACGCTCCGGATGGCGCGTGCGCAATGCCGACGAACGACTCGTACGTTCCGTCGACCGAGTTCACGGCTTCGAATACGGCGAGCTGCACGATGGCGCCGAAGCGCATCTGAATAGGCGGCGGCAGTTCATCCAGCGTGCGAAACGCGATCTCGTTCCAATCGAGCACGGGGTCCTCGTGTGCGTACGCGAGGCCAACCGACAACCCGAGCAGCAGACCGAGGAATGTTCTCTTAAAGCGCATGGCGAGACTCCTGTCGCGATTCGATCGCGCGCCGTAGTGCGGTGATGAATGCCTCCGGCTGTTCGAGAGTGGGATCGTCCGCGGCACCCTCGATGACTTCCAGGCGCCATCCGAACTGCCGGCTCGCGGCTTCGGCCACCGCCAGCGAGGTGGCCCGGTCGTGCCTTCCCCAGATGAGGACGGTGGGCACTTCGATGGCCGCGAGAGTTGCCGCCGGGATCGCCGGCGTTCCGAAGGTCTGCATCCAGTCCCGGAGCGCGGCCATGCCTTCCGGACGTGTGCCCTCGAGATTGGCCGCCCGGATCCAGGGCCATGCTTCGCCCAGCGGGTGTTTCACGCGTTCGAGATCGAACACGCACTGAGCCCAGAGCCCGTCGTGAGTGCCTGCGCCCGGAGATTGCAGGTACGCCTGCAACGCGGCGCCGAACGCTGCCGCGGGTTGAAAGCTCGTGAGTCCCAGCGTATCGACCAGCACCAGCCGCTCCAGCCGTCGGCTGGACTCGGCGGCGAACAACGCCGCAATTGCGCCACCCAGCGTGTGACCCACGAGCGTGGGCGTCTCGACACAGGTGCACTCGATGAGATCGTCGAGCCAGCCGGCGACGCCGGCGCGCGTGAGACCGCCTTCGAAGAAATCCGAAGTCCCGTGGCCCGGCAGGTCGGGCGCGATCACGCGATGGGTCGCGACCAGCGCGGGAATCGTCCGGATCCACTGCGCGCCATACGCGCCCGGACCGTGCAACAGCACGATGGGTGCGCCTTCACCACCTTCGAGAACCGAGGTGGCGACTCCGTTCAGGCGCAGCCGGCGCTCCTTCACGGGCAGTGCGTCGATGAGCTGGCGTCGCGGATGCATCGCGAGTGTCTCGACGCTGAAACGTTCCTGTGCAGCTGGCGCCATTGCCCTCTCCGGATCGCGCGGCAGATGACCGCGGAACCGAGGCTGGCAGCTGCGGGCGCCGGGCGCTTCGGTGAAATCACCCAGGCGCGCGTGGCGCCATGGGTAGTTTGCGCCGTCCGTCAGATCAGGTGATGGCTGCTGGCGAACGCGGCCGCCGCCGCGCGTGAGGGAACGTTCAACTTCACCAGGATGTTGCACAGGTGCCGATCGACGGTGCGACCGCTCAGGCCCAGTTCGCGCGCGATGGCCTTGTTGGTCTGGCCGCGCGCAACCAGCCTCAGGACTTCGAGCTCACGCGGACTCAGCTTGTCGGCAGCCGGCTTGCGGGCGCTGCGCCCTTCGAGCCGGTCGATGTCAGTCCTCGCTCCGAGTTGCTCGAAGGCCAGGCGCGCGGCATCCAGCTCGAGTGCGCTGGCCTCGACGTCGCCCAACGCGTCACACATCCCGGCAATGAGCACGCGCACGCGCGCCGCTTCATAGGGCGCCTCGAACCGCACCCAGGACGCGAACGATTCGCGCAGATGACCGATTGCAGCGAAGGCGTCACCGCAATGCGCGCACAAGGCGCCACGCGCCTGCATTGCCTGGGCGCGCACCACTTCGCTGGCGTATTCCGTGCTCAGCGCCTCGAGCTCCTCGCAGGCGCGCCGTGCCTCGTCGAGATCACCGGCGGCCAGCATGATCTCGAAATACGCGGGCAGGATGCGCCCACGCGCTGCGCGATCGCTGGTCGCGCCCAGGAGCCTGCGAATGGCCGCCGATGCCGCGTCCGTGCGTCCCTGCGAAAGTCGCAACAGCGCCAGGCCCGGCTGCGGCTCGAAAGCGTGGCGACTGGCGGTGCGATAACACTCTTCGGCCCGCGTGGCTTCGCCGCGCAGGCGATGGATTTCGCCTTGTTGATAGAAAGCGGCGCCCAACGGCGGCCGATCGTGATGCTCGCGCCGATCGCAGACCCGGCGCGTCTCGGTCATCGCTTCCGTCCACGATCCCTGCAGGCACAGGATCTCGGCGCGATGCACGAAGCAGACATCCGTGAACGCCACCATGCCGGCCTGCCGATCGCACCACCGCGAAAGTGCCACGGTCCATTCCCGCGCACGATGCCACTCGTAACACGAACGGCAGACGTCGATGATGCTGCAGTACATGAGCCCGGTCATGATCGGCGAGAGATCGCCGGCGATCACCTCCAGCATGGACTCATCGAGTAGTTTGAGACCGGCGGCGGTCCGGCCGAGCTTGAGCGCCGCGCGCCCCTGCTGGTGCCTCGCGCCGGCGATCAAGTCCGCTTCACCGCAGCGCTCGCCGAGGTCCACGGCCTCCGCCGCCATGGCAAAGGCCCGCGCGAAATCCCCGCCGCGCAGCATCTGCTCCGCCGTCACCATCGCCAGGTAGCCGCGCTCGGCGCAATCCTCGCCGGCAATCAACCGCTCGCCACGCGCCACCCAGGCGTTCGCCTGCCCGGTATCGCCCCGGAACAGCGAAAACAGCGCCAGCCAGAAGGCGTCGCGCGCCGCGCGCGTCCCGCGATTCGAGGCCAGGTTCCTGCGATGGGCGCGCTCCTTGTAGTCGAGGAAATCGCGTTCGCGGCCGACCAGACAGGCCGTAATGGCCAAGCCATCCAGGTCATCGCCAGAGATCTCCCCTGCGGCGTCGGCGGCCAGGTACGCCTCATGGGCGTCGCGCCAGGAATGGTTTTCGAAGGCTTCGCGCGCGCGTCCCAGATGATCCAGCGGCCCGCGGCCTGCAGTATCGACGGCAGGACCAAGCGAATCCGGACGGTGTTCGGTACGTCCACCCTTCATCGCCCCACCTTAGCACCGGACCGCCGCTTTCCGGACCCGGCGGCAGAATCCGCCTACATTTATGGCATCACGCCCGCTTCGCCAGCTCCATGGCACCCGCCGGCAAGCGCAGTGCAAACCGCGCGCCCTGCCCCGGTCCGTCGCTGAACGCCAGCAACTCACCCGCGAGCTCCTTCGCAAGAATGGCACTGGTGTGCAGGCCGAATCCGTGGCCATCCCGTTTCGTGGTGAATCCGAACTCGAACAGCCGCGGCAGCACGTCCCGCGGAATGCCGACGCCCGAATCCTGAACTTCGACGACGATGCTGTCGTGCCGTCCCTGGATGCGAAGCGTGAGCAGTCGCCGGCCGTCGACGTGCGCCTTCAATGCGTGCCGGGCATTGCTCAACAGGTTGCCGAGGATCTGGATCAGCTTGTGGCGATCGAGGGTCAAAGGCGCCAGCGGCTCGTAGTCACGACTGATCGAAACGTCCGTCATGTCGGCAAAATGTATGGCGACCGCGTTGTCGAGCAGCTCGGCCACGTCGATGGCCTCGGTCACACCACCGCGGCGCGCGTAAGTCTGTTGCGCGGCGACGATGGTGCGGATGTGGCCGACGTGCTCGGCGATCGCGGCCGCCTCGCCCTGCAGCCGCAGATTCTCGGCGTTCAAGTGCTCACCGAGTTGTTCCAGGTAGCCGGGAAGTTGTTTGCCGCGTTCGTCTTCTTCGAGGAACTGTCCGAGGCGATCGCGCTGTTCATTCAACAACCCGGCGACACGCTGGACATTGGTCACGCGTGAATCCCTGAGTTGACTCTGCATCATCGAGGCGGAGACACCGAGACTGTTGAGCACGTTGCCTACGCTGTGCAGCACGCCGGTGGCCACTTCCGCCATGCCGGCGGCGCGCGAGGCATCGCGCAACTGCAGCTGCAGCTCCTGCCGGCGCTCCTCCTGCAGGACCTGGTGCGTCACGTCCCAGGAAACACCCAGGATTCGTTCTGCTTTGCCGTCCGCGCCACAGAAGATGCGCGCGTGTGCCTCCAGCTGCACGGCCTCGCCGGCCGGCGTCATGACGCGAAAGCGGAAGTCACACACTTCTTTATTACCCGCCATCGCCGACTTGATGGCGTCGAACATGATCGAGCGATCCGCGGGATGCGTGTGCTCCAGGATGGCATCCGGGCGCTGGCGCGTGTCGATGCCCGCCGCGCGCAGCGCTTCGATCTCGTTCTCGGTCCACAACGTCCTGCGCGTGGCGATATCGAGTTCCCACGACGAGATACCGGCCGCGCGAGTCGCGAGTGCCAACAGGTTCTTGCCATGTTGCAAGGCGACGTTGACCTGCTCGAGCCGCTGCGCGTCCTTGCGCGTCTGCGACAGCAAGTGCGAGTCATACACGGCAGTGATCAGCGTGAGGCCGAGAATGCCGAGCGCCACGATGCCGATCGTGCCGGCCAGCCAGTTGTTGTCGAACGACGCTCCACCAAGACAGTAGGCGCCCACGGCGAGCCTCGAGGCGGCCATGCCGGTGTAGTGCATGCCGCAGATCGCGAGCCCCATGATCACCGCCGCGGCACCGCGCGCCAGCGCGATGTAAGCGGATTGTCCGCTGCGCAACTTGAAGGCCAGCCATAGCGCCGCGAACGAGGCGCCGATGGCGATGGCGATCGACGCGAGCACCAGCATCGGCTGGTAGGTGATCATGGGCACGATCTGGATCGCGGCCATGCCCGAGTAGTGCATGGCGCAGATGCCCGCGCCCATCACGATCGAGCCAATGGTGAGGCGCGCAAGGCTCAATTGCGACCGGCCGGCGATCGCCAGCGCGAAGCCGGAAGTGATCATGGCGATCACCAGCGACAGCAGCGTCTTGAAGATCCCGTAGCGCAGCGGGATCTCCACCGAAAACGCCAGCATGCCGATGAAGTGCATCGACCAGATGCCCATGCCCATCGCCGCCGCGCCGCCGAGCAACCACATGCGGCCGGCCGTACGCCCACCTTCCGCCACGCGCGCCGCCAGCTTCAGTGCGGTGTAGGACACCACCACGGCCACGATGAAAGAGAGGCCAACGAGCCAGAGGTTGTAGGTTGCCAGCATGTTGCACGCGATCGAACTGCTATCGGATTAACAGTAACTTCTCGGACAAATCCCTAGTGTTACGCGACTAACAGTTCGGCCAATCCGCTCGCGCGGATGGCGTTGTACATAATCAGGTCCGAGGTAGGGATGAAGCACGAAGCCGAGGCCAGCAACGGCCGGATCCTGGTCATCGACGACAATCCGGCCATTCACGATGACTTCGCGAAGATCCTCGTGCCCAGCGTCGGCAACGATGCCGGCATGTCGCGCATCGAGAAGATCCTGTTCGGCGACGCCGAGCCCGCGTCGCTGCCGCCCAGTTTCGAATTGCAGTTCGCCCACCAGGGCGCCGATGGCGTGAAGCTGGCGCACGCGGCGCGCGCGTCAGGCAGGCCGTTTGCCCTGGCGTTCATCGACATGCGCATGCCGCCCGGCTGGGATGGCCTCGAGACCATCCAGCACCTGTGGAAGTGCGACCCCGACGTGCAGGTCGTGGTCTGCTCGGCGCACTCGGATTACGACTGGTCGGATTTTTTCGAACGACTCGGCCACTCGGACAAACTACTGGTCCTGAAGAAGCCGTTCGAGCCCATCGAGGTGCTGCAGTGTGCGAGCGCGCTGACGCGCAAGTGGCAGGATCAACAGGTGGTGCGCCGCCAGGTGCTCTCGCTCGAACACATGGTGTCGGTGCGCACCATGGGGCTCGAGGCCGCCAACAATCAGCTGCGGCACATCGCGACGCACGACGCGCTGACCGGACTTCCGAATCGCGTATTGCTCGATGACCGGCTGGACCAGGCCATCATGCACGCCGAGCGCAATCGCCAGGAATTCGCGGTGCTGGTGCTCGACCTCGATCGCTTCAAGTTCATCAATGATTCGCTTGGCCATCACGCCGGTGACGAGCTGCTGAACCGCATCGCGACCCGCCTGCGAGGTGCCGTCAGCGAGATCGACACCGTCGCGCGCGTCGGCGGTGACGAGTTCGTGCTGGTGCTGGGCCCGGTCAGCGGCAAACCGGACGCGGTCGTGGTCGCCGAGCGCGTCATCGACGCGTTGCGGTCTCCGGTCACGATCACGGGTGTGCCGTTGCACATTTCGACCAGCGTCGGCATCGCGTTCTATCCAGGCGACGCGACCGCGCCCGACAAGTTGCTCGCGCACGCTGACGCCGCGATGTACTGCGCCAAGCAGCGCGGCCGCAACAACCTGCAGTGCTTCGAAGCCGGCATGGACACGCGCACGCGCGAACGCGTCAAGCTCGAGAGCGACCTGCACGCGGCGCTGTCCCGGCAGGAGTTCGAGATCCTGTATCAACCCAAGGTCGACACGGCCACCGACGATTTCCACAGCGCCGAGGCGCTGCTCCGCTGGCGCCACCCGGTGGACGGCGTGATCATGCCGGAGGTGTTCATTCCGCTCGCCGAGGAATGCGGCCTCATCTGCGCGATCGGCGAATGGGTGCTGCGCGAAGTCTGCCGCCAGTGCAAGGCCTGGCAGCAGCAGGGCCTCGCGCGCATGCGCGTGGCCGTGAACGTGTCGGCGACGCAATTCCGACAGGGCAACCTGCTCGGCGTCATCCGCCAGGCCATTGATGAGGCGGGACTGGACCCACGTTGCCTCGAGCTCGAGCTCACCGAAAGCGCCGTGATGACCAACCCCGAGGAGTCCGCGGCAATCCTGGAGAAGCTGAGCGCGATGGGCGTCATCGTCTCGGTCGACGACTTCGGCACGGGCTACTCGAGCATGAGCTACCTGCGCCGCTTCCCGATCGACAATCTCAAGATCGACCGCGGCTTCGTCAAAGACCTGATGACACGCGCCGATGACGCCTCGATCGTCCAGGCCATCATTTCCCTCGCGCACAGCCTGCGACTCAAGGTGGTGGCAGAAGGCGTGGAAACGCCCGAGCAGCTTCGCTCGCTGCGTTCCATGGGGTGTGATCAGTACCAGGGGTTCCACTTCAGTCCGCCGGTATCGGCCGGCGAGCTCGTGGCACTGATGCGGCGCCGCGAGCAGGCTGACCACCTCATGTCCGACACGCAGAAGCGCATCGGCTTGCCATAGCCGCCGGGTTTCGTGTAGATAGATGTGGTCTCCAGGGGGAGTCCACGAATATGAGCGTGAAGAGCGAAAAGCCGCGCGTGCTGTTCGTCGACGACGAGCAACGCCTGCTCGAAAGCCTGGCGGTCCTGCTGCGCAAGGACTATGACGTCCAGCTCGCCGTCAGCGGTAAGGAAGCCCTGCAGAAGCTGAGCGAGCTCGAGAACGTCTCGGTTGTGGTCTCCGACTTCCGCATGCCCAACATGGACGGCGCGACGTTCCTGCACGAGGTCATGCTGCGCGCGCCGACGGCGGCACGCATCCTGCTCACCGGTGAAGCCGGCATCTCCGGGGCGAGGGATTCGGTGAACAAGGGGCAGATCTTCCGCTTCCTCACCAAACCCTGCCCCACGGATCAGTTGAAAGAGGCGCTGGAAGCGGGCGTCGATCTGCATCGCCTCGCGAGCGCAGAGCGGCGGGTCATGCAGGAAACCCTGCTCGAATGCATCGCGGCGCTCATGGAGGTGCTGGCGGTCACCAATCCGGTGGCCTTCGGACGTGCTCAGCGGATCAAGCGCCACGTCGCGGACATGGCCGCGCGCCTCGAATGCGGACAGTTCTGGCAGCTGGAGGCCGCGGCGTTGCTTTCCCAAATCGGGTATTTCGCCGAATCACCGGAGCTCGCCGAGAAGGTCTATTACGGCCGTCCGCTGAGCAGCGCCGAACAGGCGCGCGCGGACGCGGTGCCCAAGAATGCGCAGCGCCTGTTCGAGCACGTGCCGCGTCTCGAGCCGGTCATTCAAATCCTCGCGGCACTCAACTGGAAGGACGACGCGCTGGCGCGCCTCGGCACCAGCATGATCGGCCTCGGCGCTCGCATGCTCTGCGTCGCGCTCGAATACGATCTGCTGGCGACGCAAGGCGTCGCGAGGAGCGAAATCCTGCGAAGGCTGCGAGACCGCGAAGCGCGATTCACCACCGTGGTGCTCGGTGCCTTCGACGCCACGCTCGAGTCTCATCCCGAAACCGAGCGCGAGATCGTGGTGCCGCTGCGCGAGGCCAAGCCGGGCATGCGCCTGCGCGAAGAGATCCGTAATGTCGCCGGCGTGCTGTTGGTACCCATCGGCTTCGAGATCAGCGAACGGCTGCTCGAACGGCTCTTGCAGATTGCCCCGGACGTGCTGTCGCAGCCGGTCCGGCTCACGGTCCCGACGATGGAGCTCGAACGATGAGCGCGACCGCGCCGCCCACGAAACCACGCGTACTGTTCGTCGACGACGAAAAGCGGCTCGTCGACGTCTACGCCGACATCTTTGCCTCCGACTACGAAATCCACATCGCCACCAGCGGCAAGGAAGCCCTGCAGATGCTCCGCCAGCTCAAGAACGTGGCGATGGTGGTATCCGACTTCCACATGCCCCAGATGGATGGAGCGACACTGCTCCAGCAGGTGATGCAGCAAGCGCCGTATACCACGCGCATCCTGCTCACCGGCACGGGCGGCCTGGACAGCGCGAAGGAGGCCGTCAACCGCGGCCAGATTTTCCGCTTCCTCAGCAAGCCCTGCCCGCTGGACCAGCTGCGTGGCGCGCTCGAAGCAGGCCTGGCGCAGTACCGCCTGCTCAACGCGGAGCGGCTGGTGCTGCAGGAGACGCTCATCGAGTGCATCGAGGCGCTCATGGACGTGCTCGCCGTCACGAATCCCCTGGCCTTCGGGCGCGCCCATCGCGTCAACGCCATCGTGCAGTTCATCGCCGAACAGGTCGAATGCATCGGCTTCTGGCAGCTCGAGGCGGCGTCGCTGCTGTCACAGATCGGGTACTTCTCGGTGAGTCCCGAGCTCGCGGAGAAGATGTATTACGGCCGCGAGCTCACCCACGAGGAGCAGGCACGCGCGGCGTCGGTGCCGGCGAACACGCAGCGCCTGCTCGAACACATTCCGCGGCTCGAACCGGTGATCCAGATCCTCAGCGCGCTCGATATGCCCGACGTGCAGATCACGGCGCTCGGGGATCGCATGATGGGCCTCGGCGGACGCATGCTGGGCGCCGCGCTCGAATACGATGGGCTGGTGTCCCAGGGCATCTCGAAGCCGCAGATGCTCCAGGCCTTGCGTGCTCGGGAAACCCGCTTTGGCAAGGCGGTGATCGATGCGCTCGTAACGTTGGCCAGCAGGAATGAGCAATCCGAGCAACTCCTCGAGATTCCGCTGCGCCAGGCCGCACCCGGCATGCGCCTGCGCCAGGAGCTGCGTACACCGCTCGGGGCGCTGCTGGTTCCGATGGGAATGGAGATCAGCGCGCGTCTGATCGACCGGATTTCCCAGGTTGCGCCCGAGCTGCTCGACGCCTCTGTCAAGCTGGCGCCGCCGCTCAAGGCTTGATCGCACAGATCAGGATCGCGGCGATCTGCTGCGCGCGCGCTCGAACTTGTCAGCGAGCTCACGCCAGCGTCGCGCGCTGCTGTCGAACATGCTCTTGATGGTCGGGTTGCTTTGTTTTTCGGCGTCCTTCTCGGCTTGCACGCACGCGATGCGCGCGGCCTGGGCTGCGTCCTGCAGCTCGTCGTCGTTGAGTTGGAGTGGCGTCATGGGCGTGAAAAATGCCGCGCACCCATGACGATGTCCAACCAGTACTGAAGACTCGAAACTACTGGATGCGCCCCGTGCCTCCCGGACGCCATTGGCGATGGCGCGCAGTGCGGCTATGAGACTTTCGGGCCTTTGGCTCACAATGCGGCCCATGTGTTACTCCGCCCAGCTCCAGGCCGCCTACCTCAAGTACCTGCGCGAGACCGGCGCCCAGATGGACATCGACCAGTTCGTGGAAATTTTCGGCGCGCGCATCACGGATTCGAGCATCCGCATTCCGCGCGCCGTCGAGCGATGGTTCGATGAGCCCAAGAACGACGGCGAACGCAAGATCAAGGGCTTCATCGACCAATGGCGGTCGGCCGAGATCACCAAGCTCGAGCGCGAGGCGTTCGCGCAGAAGAAGCGCCTGGCCGACGCCGAGCGCACGCTGGCGTCGAAGCCCACCAAGGCCGCGGCCGAGAGCCAGCGGATCGCCACCAACAAGATCGAGCAGGCGTTGACGCGGCTCGATCGCATGAAAGCAATTCAACCGCATCCGGACGAAGCGCGGATCTTTCCATTGCACTTCGCGCCCCTCGTCATGCAGGACGGCGATCAACGTGTCATGCGCCTGGCGCGTTATCACTGCCGGCTACCGGGCGAGCAGGCGGCCATCGATCGCAAGCTGCCGGGCCTCTACAACGCGCGGCGCGACAGCCTCGGCAAGTACTGGAAGGGTTTGTTTGGCCTCTCGCACGCCGTGATGATGGCCGACTCGTTTTTCGAGAACGTGGATCGCAACGGCAGGAACCAGGTGCTGCACTTCCGGCCGAAGCCCGCCGGCACCATGCTCATCGCGTGTCTGTATTCGCGGTGGCAGGATCCGAAGGGCGGCGCGCCCCTGCTCTCGTTCGCGGCCATCACCGACGAGCCGCCACCGGAAGTCGCCGCGGCCGGTCACGATCGCATGATCATCAACCTGAAGCCGGAGAACCTGGAGGCGTGGTTGTCGCCACGGGGGCGATCACTCGACGAGATGCAGCGGGTTCTGGGCGATCGACAGGCGCCGTATTACGAGCATGAAGTGATGGCAGCGTAGAACAAATCAGTCGCGCCACGCCGTCACCGTGAGTGACAAGCGTGGCGCGATTCCTTGTCTTTACGGCGTCGTCACCTGCTTCGGAGACCTCTCTCCGTAACTCGTGGCGCCATTGCCCACCTGGCCGAAGAGGTTGCCTCCCCAGCAGAAGGCATTGCCGTCCGGCGTGATACCGCAGGTGTGGTTGCTGCCGGCAGCCAGGTCCGAGAACAGCGCGGGCGGTGCATTGACGTTGACCGCGGTGCCCTGGCTCATCAGCGAACCGATTCCAAGCTCACCCCAGGCATTGGTGCCGAGGCATTGCGCCTGCTGTCCGATGAGTCCGCAGATCTGCTTGAATCCCACGGTGAGCAGGTCCAGCGAATTGAACGACGCGACGTTGCGCCATGAATGTTCGCCCCAGCATTTCACGCCATTGCCCGAGCCGAGCGTGACGCAGGTGCTGGAAATCGAGGTGCTCACGTCGTCGATCGTCGTCAGGCCGCCGAACTTCTGGAAGAAGAACTTCGTGGTACCCGGATTCACGAGGACCGTCGAATTCGGACCGCTGCTCTGATTGAGGTCGTCGCGACCCCAACAGACCACATCGGTGCTGCCGCTGCCGATGGCGCAGGTGTGCTCACCGCCCGCCACGACCTTGCGGAACTTGAGCGGCACCATCACGCGAATCGGTGCGTAGTCCGGGATTTCGATGGGACCGCCGGACTGGAAGCCCGTGGCTCCGGTCTCTCCGTAACCATTGGTGCCCCAGCACCAGACTTCGCTGCGTGAAATCGAGATCGCACAGCCGTGGCCGAAGCCGGCGGCGGCCTGGGAGAACGTCACGCGGCTGCCCGCCAGGAAGGCATCGACGCGGTGATGCGTCGGCAGGCCGCGTCCCCACCACCACACATCGCCATTGACGTCGACCGCCACGGTCAGCGTCCCGCCCGCGGAAATCTGCGTGAATCGACATGGCGCGCCCGCCGGGCAAACTACCGGCAACGGACGCGTGCTGCAGCTGGCGGCAGTCGAGCCCATGCCGCAGGTCGAGGTCGTCGGCGCGCCCAGCTGCCCGTCATTATTGACGCCCCAGCAGAAGGCGGCGCCGCTCTCCTTGAGGGCACAAGTATGCGTCGCGCCCGCGCTGATCTTCACCCACGGGTCCGTGCACACCTTGATCGCCCGGCACTGCGTGTTCGGGCGGCACAGTGTGACCACCGGCTCCAGCGCACAGAGCCGCTGGAACTCGAAGCCCTTGTGGGGCACCACCTTGATGTCGCGTGGATCGTAGTCGCGACGCAGATCCAGGTAACGGCCATCCGAGAGCTGCCAGTACAGTTGCTCGGGATCGATCTTGGCGGGATTGCCGGCGGCATCGAAGACATCGGCATGTATCGCGATCTCTCCCGGCGATTCCTTGTACGGCTGCACGTCGAGCGCGATTCGCTCGCGATTCACCGAGACCACCAGGCCCTCACCCTTTTCGAGCGGGGGTAGCGGAATGCTCAACGGCTTGTCGAGCGTGGCGACCGGCGGAATCGGCCCCTTGCCGGTATTGATGGGTTTGCCATCCTCGTCGTAAGCAGTGATCGAATAGTCCGCGGCGTACTTCTCGGGCAGCGAAATGCCCCCGGCGATGCTGCCCTTGCCCTCGAAGACGAAACGGCGTGGCTCATTCCATTCCTTCGAGCTGAGCAGAACTTCCAGCCGCGCCAGTCCGGGCGCGCTGGTCTCGACCACCATGTTGGGCGTGTATTCA
>Ga0164241_10004317_pt1 | contig 13845 bp, 8 predicted proteins | sample OricomyardsoilBY_FD_108780 | JGI IMG/M metagenome (GOLD analysis project Ga0164241, IMG submission 108780) | Backyard soil microbial communities from Emeryville, California, USA - Original compost - Back yard soil (BY) | ecosystem: Environmental > Terrestrial > Soil > Unclassified | place: USA...
GCGGAGCGGCAGGGCGTCGCCAAGGACGTGTTCCACAGCTTCGTGATCGGCGTGTACTTCTTCCCGCTGCTCGGCGGCTGGCTGTCGGACCGGTTCTTCGGCAAGTACAACACCGTGCTGTGGTTCTCGCTGGTCTACTGCGCGGGCCATGCCTGCCTGGCGATGTTCGAAGGCAACCGCAGCGGCTTCTACACCGGACTGTTCCTGATCGCCCTGGGCAGCGGCGGCATCAAGCCGCTGGTGGTGAGCTTCTGCGGCGACCAGTTCACCCAGGCCAACAAGCACCTGGCGAAGATCGTGTTCGACGCGTTCTACTGGACGATCAACTTCGGCAGCTTCTTCGCCTCGCTGCTGATGCCGCTGTTCCTGCGCAACCTGGGGCCGGCGATCGCGTTCGGCATCCCCGGCATCCTGATGTTCATCGCCACCTTCGTCTTCTGGCTGGGGCGCAGGAAGTACGTGCGGGTGCCGCCGACCCGCGGCGAGGATCCGGATTCGTTCTTCAATGTCGCCCGTACCGCGCTGGCCACCGAGGTCGCGGGGCAGGGCAGGCCGGGGCTGCTGGTCGCCGGGTTCGGCGTGCTGCTCGCCATCGCGATGCTGCTGTGCTGGGCGCTGCATGCATGGTTCGGCGTGAGCCTGCCTTTCTGGCCGGACGACTTCCACTTCGTGATCAGCGCCTGCCTGGCGCTGGGCGCGCTGATCGCGTTCGGCGGCATCGGCGTGTCGATGCAGCTGGAGCGCGCGCGCGGCCGGCATCCCGACGCGGCGGTGGACAGCGTGCGCGCGGTGCTGCGGATCCTGATCGTGTTCGCGCTGACCACGCCGTTCTGGTCGCTGTTCGACCAGAAGGCCAGCACCTGGGTGATCCAGGGCAAGGACATGGCGGTGCCGCACGAAGCATGGTGGTGGCCAAGCTGGCTGGTGAAGGAGGCCGGGCAGATGCAGGCGCTGAACCCGCTGCTGATCATGTTGCTGATCCCGTTCAACAACATCGTGCTGTACCCGGCGCTGCGGCGCATCGGCTGGGAACCGACCGCGCTGCGGCGGATGGGCTGGGGCATCGCCTTCGCCGGCATCGCCTGGATCATCGCCGGCCTGATCCAGCTCAAGATCGACAGCGGCGCGCAGACCTCGCTGGCGTTGCAGACCTGGCCCTACCTGCTGCTGACCTTCGGCGAAGTGCTGGTCTCCGCCACCGCGCTGGAATTCGCCTACAGCCAGGCCACCACCTCGATGAAGGGCGTGATCATGGCGTTCTGGTACCTGACCAGCACCTTCGGCAGCCTGTGGGTGTTGCTGACCAACGTGGCGGTGCGCAACGAAATGGTGACCGCGCGCATCGCCGCCACCGGCTACAGCGAGAACGCCTTCCTGATGTTCTTCTTCGCGATCTTCGCCTTCGTCGCGGCGCTGGCGTTCGCCGCCTATGCCCGCACCTATCCGATGCAGGACAACTACATGCCGGACAACGGCAGGGCCGCCTGAACCATGCAAATGTCCATCACCCTGGTCATCGTCGTCGTCACCGCCCTGGTGTCGTGGCGCGCCTTCAACGATCCGCGCCTGCTGGAACGGCTGATCCTGTGGCCGCCGGCGGTGGAGCGGCGCAAGCAGTACGACCGCCTGCTGACCCACGGATTCATCCATGCCGACTGGATGCACCTGCTGTTCAACATGGTCACCCTGTGGTCGTTCGGCACCGCGGTGGAGGGCGTGTTCTCGCAATGGATCACGCCGGCCGGCTACGTGCTGTTCTACCTGTCGGCGATAGTCGTGGCGATCCTGCCGACCTGGCTGCGCCATCGGCATGACGCGAACTACCGCAGCCTCGGCGCGTCCGGCGCGGTCTCGGCGGTGCTGTTCGCCTTCATCCTTTTCGATCCTTGGTCGAAGCTGGTCATCTTCCCGATCCCCGTGCCGATCCCCGCCATCGTGTTCGCGGTGCTGTACGTGGTCTACAGCATCTGGATGGATCGTCGCGGCGCCGGCAACGTCAACCACAGCGCGCACCTGTGGGGTGCCGCCTATGGCGTGCTGTTCACGGTGATCATGGAGCCGCGCGTGCTGGCGCATTTCTTCGCCACCATCACTGGGGGCGGCCAAGGCTGAACCGCGCAGGCGGCGCTCACCGCGGCTGAATGTCCTTCGTGATATTTGCGGTGCAGGATCGGAAAGGAGGCGACAAGGCCACCATGCCCGGGAAGAAGGTTGCGAAGAAAGCCACATCGAAGAAAGCTCCTTCCGGGAAGCGGGCAGCGAAGAAGGCTGGCGCGAAGAAGCGCGTAGCAAAGAAGGCCGGGGCGAAAAAAGCGCCTGCCGGGAAGCTCGTGAAGAAGACGGCGGCGAAAAAAGCCGTAGTGAAAAAGAGCGCGGCGAAGAAGGCCGCCGAGAAGCAATCCCCGGCGAAGAAAGTCGTGGCGAAGAAACCGGCACGCAAGGCGCGGCCGCGCCGCATCACTCCGCAACAAGCGCTGGCCAATACCCGCGCCTTGCTCGGGGCCAAGCACGAGCACGACCGCGAAACGCCGCCCTGGCGTGCGCTGGACACGCCGCAGGGGCAGGCGCCGCAACCGGGCTTCCAATCCGAACAGGCGCTGACCAAGGCCGGCGAGTTGCATGCCGCCGAAAGCCGGATGCAGGCGATCCAGGGCAGCATCGGCAGCTCCGGCCGCCACAACCAGGGCAAGCGCGACAGCCGATGACCGAAATCGGACCCGGCACCGCCATGACCGACGCCGGCATGCGCCACGACCTGCAGGCGCATCGCTTCGCCATCGACATCGATGGCGTCGAGGGCCATCTCGATTACGTGCTCGACGACGGCGGGGTCATGCGGATCACCCACACCGTCGTCCCGTCCGCCATCGGCGGCCGCGGCATCGCCGGCCTGCTGGTGCGGGCGGCGCTGGACCATGCGCGCAATGCCGGGCTCAAGGTCGTCCCGCGCTGTTCCTACGCCGATGCCTGGATGCGCCGGCACCCGGGGTACGAGGACCTCCGCGCCTGAACCTCCGTCCCGGCGCGTACAATGCGCGCCCCATGCGCCTGAACCGCCACATCGCCGACACCGGCTTCTGTTCCCGCCGCGAGGCCGACCGCCTGATCGCCGAGGGCCGGGTGACCGTGAACGGCATCCGCGCCCGGATCGGAGCCGAGCTGGGCGAGGGCGACGAGGTCCGCATCGACGGCAACACGCTGGCCGCGCGCACCGCCGCCAGGGGCCAGCGTCGGCATGTCTACATCGCCTTGAACAAGCCGGTGGGCATCACCTGCACCACCGAGTCCGACGTGAAGGGCAATATCGTCGACTTCGTCGACCACCAGCAGCGGATCTTCCCGATCGGCCGGCTCGACAAGGATTCCGAAGGCCTGATCCTGCTGACCAGCAACGGCGACATCGTCAACCGCATCCTGCGCGCCGAGAACAAGCTGGAGAAGGAATACCTGGTGGCGGTGAACCACCCGGTCACCCCGGAATTCCTGCGCGGGATGAGCCGCGGGGTACCGATCCACGGGCAGACCACCCTGCCGTGCAAGACGGGCAAGCTGGGCAGTCAGGGCTTCCGGATCGTGCTGACCCAAGGCATGAACCGGCAGATCCGGCTGATGGCGGCGCATTTCGGCTTCCGGGTGAAGCAGTTGCTGCGGGTCCGGATCGGCAACGTGAAGCTGGGGCACCTGAAGCCCGGGCAATGGCGCAACCTGACCGACCCCGAGTTGCGCGGCCTGCTGCCCGAACAGGCCGACTGGTAGGCCGCTGCCGGCCCGGATCCGACCCGGCGCAAAAAAATTGCCGCCCGTTCACACTTGTGCACGAAAACGATGTATGGTGCGCCCACTGTTTCAAGCGGGATCACGGTACATCGTGACCCGATGCGGTAGATCCATGTGATCCGCTACATCGTGTGCGTTACCCCTTGCTCGACAGTCGCGATCCATTTCGGTGGGTCGTGTGTCCATTTCAAACTGTTCTAGGAGTAACAAAACATGTCGGATCGTCAGACCGGTACCGTCAAGTGGTTCAACGACGCCAAGGGCTTCGGCTTCATCACCCCGGAAAGCGGCCCGGACGTCTTCGTCCACTTCCGCTCGATCCAGGGCACCGGCTTCAAGTCCTTGCAGGAAGGCCAGAAGGTCACCTTCAAGGTCGTGCAGGGCCAGAAGGGCCTGCAGGCCGACGAAGTGCAGGCTGGTTAATCCCCGCCCGCTTCGTGCAGAAAGCCCGGCTCCGGCCGGGCTTTTTGTTTGTGGACCCGACGAAAGGGATATGCCGTTTACATGTCGCGCCGACGCTTGTCCAAGATGAATGGTAGGCGTATATCGGCTACCGAGGAGCCGTGACATTCGTCACGGTTGGGGTCGACAGGGGAATCCACATGAACGAGTTGCGGGCGCGTCGTGCGTGGCTGCTGGGTGTTCTGTTGTGCCTGTGCGCCGGGGTGGCGCAGGCGCAGGACGTCCCGTATATCGGAGATGGGACACCGAAAGTGGTGGCCACCGTGGCTTCCAGCCACTGCGCGCTGAAGCCGGACGGCACAGTGCGTTGCTTCGGGCTGGCGCCCGGCACCATTCCGTCGGGATCGTTCGTATCCCTGTATTCGAACGTTGGCGGCACCTATTGCGCCCTGCGCGCGGACGGCACGGCGGCTTGCTTCGGCGCAGCGAGCCTGATCAGCAGTGCGCTGCCGGCAGCCGAGCGTTTCAAGAGCCTGGCACTGGGTGCAGGTGGCACCAGTACCGGCTTCGCCTGCGGCCTGCGCGCCACCGGTGTCGCGGTTTGCTGGGGCAACAACGCCTATGGCCAGACCAGCGTGCCGGCCGGCGAAAGCTTCACCACCCTTGCCGCCGGCTACTACAACGTCTGCGGCCTGCGGACGAACGGTAGCGCGGTATGCTGGGGCGCGGGCACACCGGGCACGCCCACCGGCACCTCCCCGCACTACGCCCAGGGCATTCCGCCGGCCGACAAGACCTTCGTCGCCATTGCGAGTGGCGAGTTCAACGGCTGTGGCCTGCAGGCGGATGGTCTGCCCCTGTGCTGGGGGCGTTCCAACAGCGCCGCCTATCAGCGCATCAATACACCCCCAGCCGGCGAACATTTCAGCGCCATCGCCATGGGCCGCCGCGAGGTTTGCGGCATGGATGCCGGCGGCAACAATGTGTCGTGCTGGGGCAACTTCCTCAACAATCTTCACCCGGCTGACAACGAGCATTTCATCGCGATAGCAGGCGGTCTACTGGACGCCTTCATCGGTTTGCGCAGCGATGGCAGCGTGATGTATTGGGACAACGGTTCCGGCCAGACGATCCAGAACTTCGGCCAGACCGAAGTGCCGGCAGGCCAAAGTTTCATCCAGGTCTCGGCCGGCTTCGATTTTGCCTGCGGCCTGCACGCGGATGGCACGGTGCTGTGCTGGACCGGCGTGGACAACGATTATGGCCAGCTCGACATTCCGGCGGCGGAGAACCATGGCTTCATCTCGATCGGCTCGGGCGATTTGTTCACTTGCGGCCTGCGCGCAGACCACAGCTACGCCTGTTGGGGTTACGACCAGGCAGGCCCCCTCTACGGCTACATCCTCGAAGCGCCGGCAGGGGCAACCTTCAGCCATTTGTCCGTCGGCGGCTACCACGTCTGCGGCTCGCTCCAAGACGCTTACATCGATGCCCAATCGGTCGCACACGAGGCTGGCAGCATCATGTGCTGGGGCAACGACACGCTGACCGCCGTCGCCGGCGGCCCCTATATCCCGTTCCCGGCTGGCGAAACGTTCGATCCCGCCTCGCTGGTGGGCGAGAGCGCGCATGCCTGTGGTCTGCGCGCATCTGACCACACGGCGGTATGCTGGGGTGAGCCCACCCACGGCCAACCCGTGCCGGCGGATGTATTCACCACGCTCGGTGCCGGCTTCGGCTATACCTGTGGCGTGCGTGCATCGGACGCCACGGCGGTTTGCTGGGGCACGGGCTACAACGGCCCGACGCCACCGCAGCCTGCGCAGGACCGGCATTTCCTGTCGGTCGCACCCGGGATCAACTTTGGTTGCGGCCTGCTCACGGACCACAGCGTTTACTGCTGGGGCGACAATGGTCTGGGCCAGTTGAACGCACCCGGCGGCACCGATTTCGTGCAGGTGAGTTCCGGCGACAACTATTCCTGCGCGCTGCGCGCGAATGGTGAAGGCCTGTGCTGGGGTGCGGAGATACCCGCCGAGGCGTTCGCCGGGCCGTACGGGTTCGGCAAGGTCGCCGCAGGCAGCGGCCATACCTGCGACTTGGCGGCGAATGGCGGACTGAGTTGCACCGGCTCCAATGCCGACGGCCAGGCCAGTGCGCCGGCCGGTACGTTCAAGGACGTTGCGGCGGGCGAACGCTTCAGTTGCGCGGTCGCTGCCGAGGGCGGTTCCGCGGTCTGCTGGGGGTCGGATGACGATTCCCGCGCCAGCCCGCCGGTCGGTGCTGCGTTCGCGGCCGTGGACTTGGGAGCCTACAACGGATGCGCCTGGGCGGATTACGGCGTGCCGAATTGCTGGGGCCTGGACAACTACGACCAGAGCAGTCCGCCACTGCCGCCGGCAGGCAGGTTGTACCGGCAGATCAACCCCGGTCCGTTCCACAGTTGCGGCGTGTACGACGACAACAGCGGCGAATGTTGGGGCTACGACTACACCACCGCGGGTGCGACGCAGTCCGTGCCGTCGGGTAGCTGGCTGGCGTTGAGCCCCGGCTACAACTTCACCTGCGGCCTGAAGACGGACGGCACGCTGCAGTGCTGGGGCGACGACAGCAATGGCATCGTCAGCAACACGCCAGGCAGCAGCTACAGGTTCCGCGCGCTGTCTGTCGGCGCGGCGCACGCCTGTGCGATTCGCAACATCGGCACTCTGGTCTGCTGGGGCAGCAATGCGTATGGCGCGACCCAGCGACCCGGCGGAACCTACATCAGCGTTTCCAGCGGCGAGTTCCACAGTTGCGCCGTCCGCAGCGATGGCGAGCGTGTCTGCTGGGGCGAGACGAGCGATACCACCGGCCCGACCATCACCGGGCAGACGACGGGCACGCTGGGCAACAACGGCTGGTACACCAGCGATGTGGGAGTGGCCTGGACGGTGAGCGATACCAAGTCGGCGGTTCGCGCCACCACGGGTTGCGGAAGTTCAGGCGTTTATTCCGATAGTCCCGGAGCGACCGTCACCTGCACCGCGACCAGCGCGGGCGGTACCTCCTCCAAGTCGGTGTCGGTCAAGCGCGATACCACGCCGCCGATGATCAGCGCCGCGGCGACCACGGCCCCGAGCGCGAGCGGCTGGTACAAGGGTTCGGTGGTCGTGAAGTTCACCTGCACGGACGCTACGTCCGGCGTGGCGAGTTGTCCGGCCCCGGAGTCCATCGATGGCGAAGGCATGAACCTGACTTCACCGGATCGGTATGCGCTTGACAAGGCCGGCAACCAGGGCGGGCCGAGCACTGCGGTGTCGGTGAACATCGACCGCACCAAGCCGACGCTCGGGATCGGCAGCGTGGATGGCACGCCTGGCAGCAATGGCTGGTACACGAGCAACGTGACCATCCATTACGCCTGTGACGACAATCTGTCCGGCATCCCGCTGGGCTGCCCTGCCGGCCAGGTAGTGACCGGCCGCGGCGCCAGCGTGGCAGCCGCAAGCCGCACGGTGACGGATGGAGCGGGCTGGAAGAGTGATGCGTTCACGCCGCCGGCGTTCAAGATCGACAGTACCGCGCCGACCTTCTCGGGAACGATGGCGTACTCTCCGCAGGTCGGCAACGGGCAGTTGCTGTTGAACGCTGACGTCAGCGTTTCCGCCTTGACCGCCGCGGATGCCCAGTCCGGCATCGACAGCGTGGCTTGCGGCGCGGTGGACACCTCGACCATTGGTTCGCATGCCGGTGCAACATGCACGGCAACCAACCTGGCCGGCTTGAGCGCGGCGAAGACGGCGCCCGCCTACAAGGTGGTGTACGCCGTCGTCTACACGGGTCAGTTGATCGAAGGCGGCTACTACCAGGCCGACGTGCAGAAGCCGCTGCGCGTGCAGTGGCAAGTGAGCGATGCGAATGGCGGAGTCGCGGGTCTTGCAGCCGGCCAGTCGCTGGTCGTGAGCAGCGTCGCTTGCCCTGCCGGAACTCCGGCCGTCATCGGAAGCTACGAGGTCTCGGCGCAGAATGCCGTGCAGGATGCGGGTGGCGGCAGTTACTGGCGAACCTACCAGGCCAGCAACAGTTCAGCGGGTACCTGCAGGAAGTTCACCGTGAAGGCCGGAGACGGCGTGACAAGCCACGTGGTGACCGTGAAATACGTGGCGATCCCGTGAAGCATGCTTCGGGGATGTTCGGAAACGCCCGGCTTCGGCCGGGCTTTTTCTTGGCCACGCCGGACCATGCTTCTCACATGCTCTTCAATGGCCACCGACTAGCCTAAAATTCTGCGTCCCCCAGGAATCCCCCGATCCTGCGTTCCATGCGCTGCAGCCTCCACATCATTGCCGTAATCGCCCTCGTGGCAGCGCTGGCTGCTTGCGAGCGCGGCCGTGCCCCGTCCGCGGCGGCCCCCGTGCCAGCCGTTGCCGCCGAGATCGCGTTGCAGGACGTGGTGGAGACCCGGCCCGACTACATCATCGGCATCAGCTATCCGAAATCCGCGGCCGGTCATCCGCTGCTGGCGCAGGCGATCAAGGCCTATGCCGATGCCGCGCGCGGCGAATTGATGAGGGCCGTGGCCGGCCTGAAGGGACAGAAGCCGACCGCCCCCTACGACCTCAGCCTGCAATTCACCGGGTTGGTGGACACGCCGCAGGTGGTGGCCATCGCCGCCGACGGCAGCAGCTACACCGGCGGCGCGCACGGCAATCCGCTGGTGGCGCGCTTCGTCTGGCTGCCGCAGCGCCGGGAAATGCTGAAGGCCGAGGCCCTGATCGCCGATGCCGCCGGCTGGCAGGCGATTTCCGATGCAAGCCGCGAGCAGCTGATGACCGCGCTGTCGCAGCGCCTCGATGCGGACGAGGTGGAAGGCGCCGACCGCGCCGAGCAGCTGAAGACCGGGAGTTCGATGATCGACGCCGGCACGAGGCCGGTGCCGGCGAACTTTGTCCAGTTCGAGCCGGTGATGAACGCCGAAGGGCAGATCCGCGCGATCCGCTTCGTTTTCCCGCCGTACCAGGTGGCGCCTTACGTGGAGGGAACCCGCACGGCGGAACTCCCGGCACGCATGCTGCTGCCGCACATCGCACCGGACTATCGGAAGCTGTTCCAGGGCGGCTGATCCGGCGGTCGCGTCGCAGCCGTTGAGACGACGGCCCGTCATCGTCGGGCGATGCACGGCAGCGCATCGGCTCTCAACAGGCAAATCCGGCTGGATTTCGGCCTCCAGCGCGTTCATTCGCCGATGCGCGCCGCGGCGGATAATCCCTGCATGTCCGCGCATCCGGCGCTGTCCGCCTTCCATCCCGCCGTCGCCGCCTGGTTCGCGCGCAGCTTCCCGGCGCCGACCGAGGCCCAGGTCGCGGCCTGGCCGGCGATCGCCTCCGGTCGCGACACCCTGGTCGCCGCGCCCACCGGCTCCGGCAAGACCTTGACCGCCTTCCTCACCGCCATCGACGTGCTGGTGCGCGAAGGCCTGTCGCAGGGACTGCCGGACGCGACGCTGGTCCTGTACGTCTCGCCGCTGAAGGCGTTGTCGAACGACATCCACGTCAACCTCGAGGCGCCGCTGGCCGGCATCCGCGAGGCGCTCGCCGCGCTCGACCTGCCCGATGTAGACGTCCGCACCGCGGTGCGCACCGGCGACACCCCGCAGGCCGAGCGCGTCGCGCTGCGCAAGCGGCCGCCGCACATCCTGGTCACCACGCCGGAATCGCTGTACGTGCTGCTCGGCTCCGAGTCGGGGCGGGCGATGCTGGGCCGCGTGCGCACGGTGATCGTCGACGAAATCCATGCGCTGGTGCAGAGCAAGCGCGGCAGCCACCTGGCGCTTTCGCTGGAGCGACTCGACGCGCTGGCCGGCAGGCGCGCCACGCGGGTCGGCCTGTCGGCGACGCAGAAACCGATCGGGGCGGTCGCGAAATTCCTGGTCGGCAGCGAGGCCGGCGACTGCGCCATCATCGATATCGGCCACGCCCGCAGGCGCGACCTCGCGCTGGAAATGCCGCCGGTGCCGCTGGAAGCGGTGATGTCGAATGCGCAGTGGGAACTGGTGTACGCGCGCATCGCCGAACTGGTCGAACGGCACGCGACCACGCTGGTGTTCGTCAACACCCGGCGCATGGCCGAACGCGCCGCGCGCCACCTCGGCGAGTTGCTGGGCAAGGCACACGTGGCCGCGCACCACGGCTCGCTGGCGAAGGAGTTGCGCCTCGATGCGGAGCAGAAGCTCAAGCGCGGCGACCTGAAGGTGCTGGTCGCCACCGCCTCGCTGGAACTGGGCATCGACATCGGCGATGTCGATCTGGTCTGCCAGATCGGTTCGCCGCGCAGCATCGCCGCCTTCCTGCAGCGCGTCGGCCGCTCCGGCCACCATGTCGGCGGCGTGCCGAAGGGGCGGCTGTTCCCGACCTCGCGCGACGAATTGCTGGAAAGCGCGGCCTTGCTGGACAGCGTGCGCCGCGGCGAACTGGATGCCTTGATCATGCCGCCGGCGCCGCTGGACGTGCTGGCGCAGCAGGTCGTCGCCGAAGTCGCCTGCCGCGAATGGGACGAGGACGAATTGTTCGCGGCCGTGCAGCGCGCATGGCCGTACGCGCAGTTGGAGCGCAAGACCTTCGACGAGGTGATGCGGATGCTGGCCGACGGCTTCAGCACCCGTTTCGGCCAGCGCGCGGCCTACCTGCATCGCGATGCCGTGCATCGCAAGCTGCGCGGGCGCAAGGGCGCGCGGATGACCGCCACCCTGTCCGGCGGCACCATCCCGGACACCGGCGATTACCAGGTGGTGCTGGAACCGCAAGCCACGATGATCGGCACGATCAACGAGGACTTCGCGATCGAGAGCATCGCCGGCGACGTGTTCCAGCTCGGCAACGCGAGTTACCGCATCTTGCGAGTGGAAGCCGGCCGCGTGCGCGTGGAGGACGCCGAAGGCGCGCCGCCCAGCATCCCGTTCTGGCTGGGCGAGGCGCCCGGCCGCAGCATCGAGCTGTCGGCCAGCGTGTCGCGCCTGCGCGAAGCGATGCAGGAACGCCTAGAGCAGGGTGGCGAACCGGCATTGAAGGCGTGGCTGCTGTCGGAACTTGATCTCGGCGAATCGGCCGCCGCGCAGATGGCCGCCTACGCGGCCGCGCAGTTCGCCGGCTTCGGCATGCTGCCATCGCAATCGCGCATCGCGCTGGAACGTTTCTTCGACGAATCCGGCGGCACCCAGCTGATCATCCATTCGCCCTACGGCAGCCGCATCAACAAGGCCTGGGGGCTGGCATTGCGCAAGCGCTTCTGCCGCAAGTTCAATTTCGAACTGCAGGCGGCGGCGACCGAGGACGCCATCGTGCTGTCGCTGTCGACCAGCCATTCGTTCCCGCTGATCGAGGTGATGGGCTACCTGCATTCGTCCAGCGCCGAGCAGGTGCTGGTGCAGGCGCTGCTGGACGCGCCGCTGTTCCCCGCGCGCTTCCGCTGGAATGCGACCACCGCGCTGGCGCTGCCGCGCTTCGTCGGCGGCAAGAAGGTGGCGCCGCAGTTGCAAAGGATGAAGTCCGAGGACCTGATGGCGACGGTGTTCCCCGACCAGGTGGCCTGCCTGGAGAACATCGTCGGCGAGCGCGAGGTGCCGGACCATCCGCTGGTCGCGCAGACGCTGCACGACTGCCTGCGCGAGGCGATGGACGTGGACGGCTGGCTGGCCCTGCTGCGCGCGCTGGAATCGGGCGAAGTGCAGGTGGTCGCGCGCGACCTGACCGGGCCATCGCCGTTCGCCGCGGAAGTGCTGGGCGCGCGGCCGTACGCCTTCCTCGACGACGCGCCGTTGGAGGAGCGCCGCACCCGCGCGGTGGTGGCGCGCGGCTTCGGCGATGCTTCGCAGGCGGAGGATCTCGGCCGGCTCGACCTTGGCGCGATCGAGGGCGCGCGCGAGGATGCCTGGCCGCAGCCGCGCAACGCGGACGAGATGCACGAGGCGCTGATGCAGCTCGGTGCTGCGACCGCGGGCGAGGCCGAAGCCTCGGGCTGGAACGGATTGCTGGAGTCGCTGGCGCAAGATCGGCGCACGACCCGGATCGATGCCGGCGCCGGCCTGCTGTGGACGACGGCGGAGCGCCTGCCGCAATTGCTCGCGCTGCATCCGCAGGCCGCGAGCGAACCCTGCCTGGAAATCCCGGCCGATTACGCCCGCGACTGGCCGCGCGAGGACGCCTTGCGCGAACTGGTGCGCGGCCGCCTCGGCGGGATGGCCGTGACCACCGCCGCCGCCATCGCCGATGCGCTGGCGGTGGAGCGCGGCGACGTGGACTTCGCGCTGCTCGCGCTGGAGCAGGAGGGTTACGTGATGCGCGGTCGCTTCACCCCGGGGGCGGCGGAAGACGAATGGTGCGAACGCCACCTGCTGGCGCGCATCCACCGCAACACGCTCGGGCGGCTGCGGCGCGAGATCGAGCCGGTCGACGTGCGCGACTTCGTGCGCTTCCTGTGCGACTGGCAGCGCGTTTCGCCGGCGACGCGCGTGCAGGGCCCGGAAGCCTTGGCCGGCGTGCTGGCGCAACTGGAAGGCTTCGAGGCCGCGGCCGGCGCGTGGGAATTAGAACTGCTGCCGGCGCGGGTCAGGGACTATTCCATCGCCTGGCTGGACGACCTGTGCACCGCCGGGCGCATCGCCTGGACGCGCTTGCGCGGCGGCGGCGAATCGCTGGTGCGCGCGGCGCCGATCGTGCTGCTGCCGCGCCGCGAACTTGCGTCGTGGACGCGGCTGGCCGCGAGCCAGCAGGCGGTCGAGGAATCCCCGCTGTCCTCGCGCGCGCAGAAAGTCGCCGATTGCCTGCGCGAACAGGGCGCGCTGTTCTTCGACGAACTGGTCGATGCTGCGCGCCTGCTGGAAACCGAACTGGAGGACGCGCTGGCCGAACTGGTCGCGCGCGGCCGCACGAGTTGCGACAGCTTCTCCGGCCTGCGCGCGCTGTTGTTGCCGGCGGCATCGAGGCCGGCGAACTTCGGCCGGCGTGGACGGCGTGCGGCGCTGATGGGCATCGCCGATGCCGGGCGCTGGAGCCTGATCCGCAAGCCGGCCGCGGATGCCGGTGGAGATCCGGCGACCATCGAGCATGTCGCGCGCGTGCTGCTGCGCCGCTACGGCGTGGTCTGCTGGCGCCTGCTGGAACGCGAGGCGCAATGGCTGCCGCCGTGGCGCGAACTGTTGCGCGAATACCAGAGGCTGGAAGCGCGCGGCGAGATCCGCGGCGGGCGCTTCATCACAGGCGTGGTCGGCCAGCAGTTCGCCCTGCCGGAGGCGGTGGCCAGCCTGCGCGCGATCCGCAAGCGCGCGCACGATGGCGCGATGGTCGCGGTGTCGGCCGCCGATCCGTTGAACCTGCTCGGTGGCATCCTCGCCGGCGACAAGGTGCCGCGCCAACCGGGCGCACGCCTGTTGCTGCGCGACGGCCTGCCCGTCGCCACGCTGGTCGCGGGCGAATTCAAGCCTCTGGTCGAACTGCCGGCGGCCGACGAGCACGCGGCGCGGATGGCGTTGCTGCGCGATCCAGACACCCGCGTCGAATCCGCGCTGGCGCCCGGTTCGCGGCCCATGGCCGATCCGCTCGGCCTGCATTCCTGATCCCGGAAACGGCAACGCCGCCTTGCGGCGGCGTTGCGTAGTTGCATCCGGCGTCCGCGCTTACGGCGTGGTCA
>Ga0164241_10004318_pt1 | contig 13844 bp, 9 predicted proteins | sample OricomyardsoilBY_FD_108780 | JGI IMG/M metagenome (GOLD analysis project Ga0164241, IMG submission 108780) | Backyard soil microbial communities from Emeryville, California, USA - Original compost - Back yard soil (BY) | ecosystem: Environmental > Terrestrial > Soil > Unclassified | place: USA...
ATTTTTGCCTACGGCCCTGGCATTGCCGCGCCCGCCCCGCCAAGCCCGCAATTGGACCAAATCGATCTCGCGGGCACGCTCAGCGCTCTGATTGGCGCTCCCGCGCCGTGCCATTCGCAAGGCCACGTGCTCGTCGACTGGCTGGCGCTGCCCGACGTGGAACGCGCGGAAATCGCCGCCAACGACGTCGAGCGCGCGCTGCGCTTTGCCGCCGGCTTGGATCCGCAGGCGGCGCACGAGCTCGAGGCGCGCTTGCGCCGCGCCCAAACGCAGCTGCAGGCGGAGCCGGCGCGCTTCGTGCTCGAGGCGCGCGCGCTGGCTCGCGACGCGGATGCTTTGCTGCAAAGCCAGCAAGGCATCTTCTCGCCGCGCGCTTGGTGGTGCTTGGCGGGCGTCACGGTGGGCGCGGCGCTGATAGCCTGGCTGCTGGTGGGGCCGATCGCGCCGTCACTGGCGCTGTTGTGCGTGCTTTCGGCGTTGGTCTCGGTCGCGCTCACGGCCAGCGTCGAGCGGCTGCCCGGCGCCTGGCCGAAGCTCACGCCCGCGTTCTTGTTTGGCCTCTTCAACCTGCCCACCCTGCTGCTGTTGTTCAAGCCTGAAGCCTTCGTGACCAGGCTCAACGGCTTGCGTGGGAATGCGGCGGCGCTGGTGCCGGGGCTGCTCGCCGTGACGTACCCGCGCAATCTGCAGCCGGTGGCCTTCGCCGTGTCGCTCGTCGTTCCGCTGGTGGTGTTGGGCTCTGGATCGCTCGATCGCTGGGGAATTGCTGCGCCTGGAGCTCGGCGCGGGCGCGCGCTCGATTTGGCATGCCTTGCGGGTTGGGGGGTGGCTTTGTTCCCGGCCGGCGCCTTGCCCGACGGCTTGCCGAGCATGGACGTGAGCCGGCATACCGGAGTCGTGCTGGGCGCGGGCGTCGCGTTGATCGCAAGCTTGGTGCTCGAGCTTGCGCGGCGCGCGCCCAAGCACGCCCGCAGCATTTGTCTCCTGGGCGTCGGAGTGGTGCTCTCTTTCGTGCTGCGCCGGTTCGCGCCGGCCTGGCTCGGTCGTCCGGCGTTGGTCGGGCTGCCGCTGCTGGCGCTCTGGCCTCTGCGGCGCGGGTACCTCGTGCACGCCGCCTTGTGCTTGCTCGCCGGCTACGGCTGGGTGTCGCGAGACATCGAGCTGCCGACCGTCGCCGCAGCGCTGGGGCTCGCGTCGCTGGTCGGTCGGCGTTGCGCGCAGCTGGTCGGTGACGACGCGGGCAATGCGCGGCCGCTCACGCTGCTGGCGTATTGGTTCGCGTTGGCGTTCGTGCTGCGGCTCGGTGTCAGCGGCGGCATCGATCCGACCCACCTCGATCTGTCCGCCGGTTCGTTCGGCGACCGCGCCGTGTCGGCGGGCTGGATTGCTTTCTGCATCATCTGGAAGAACTTGCTCGTCTTCACGCTGTTGGGCGCGCTGTTGCTGGCGAGCCTCGAAGCCAGGCTGGCGTCCAAGCTCGCCCGCGGATTCGCGGTGATTTTCGCCTGCCGGGCCGCGCTCTTGCTGGCAATGATGCAATGCGCGCAAGGCAGCTTCTGGACGTCCATGCGCGTGATCGGCGACCTACCGTATACGATGATGCTGTTCGTGGCGGCGGGCGCGGCTTGGCTCGTGCACCGCGGCGCTATGCGAGCGGTGTCGCCAACTTGACGAAGGCGCCTGGCTCCGACGTCATGGTTGGCTCCTCACGCAGCGAACGGCGGCGGCGCTTTCGGTCATCTTGAAGCTGGGTGAAGCGCCCAAGCTGGTTTCGAGCGCGAACGCGAAACGTTCCGCGCCGAAGCTGGGCGCAGGTGTGGACGACCAGTAGCTCGGCGCGACATCACTGCCAAACTCCGCGCGAATGGCGGGCGCGGTCGTCGCCGCTTCGTCGACCAGCGTCGCCAGCTCCTTCAGGTTGGGCAGACGCCAGTCGCTCTTGCCGGCGTGGGTCGAGGCTTCACAGTCTGCGAGCGCTTCTGGCCAGGTGCGGGGGGTGGTGACGAGCCCGGTCACTTGCCAAACGAGCTGGGTCGAGCCGTCGGTCACGACGTCCGTCTCGACGGTCAAAGCGCCGCTCGACGTGGCTCCGCGCACGCAGCGAGCGCGGAGCGCGGTCGAATCCACCGCCACCGTCCATGCGCCGAATTGGTCGTTCATGGTGAAGAACTGGTCGGCGGCGCTGCCGGTCGCCGAAGCGGTCCAATGCGCCCCCGTCGTTTCGAGCAAAATGCCGGGCGGCATGGCGTACCCGGTGCCCGTGCCCAGATCGAGCACGGTCACGTATTCGAGGCGCGTGGGCAAGCGCCAATCGGTTTGCCCACCGAGCTCGAGGTCGTCGCAATACTTGGCGGCGTCGGCATGTGTCTTGCCGGTTGGGTCCGGCTCGAGCTGCCAGACCAGGCCCGTGACCGAGTCTTTCAGGGTCGTGGCGGTCTTCGTATAGCTGGGCACGTTGAGTCGATACGTGCCGTCTTGGCCGAAGAACGCGTCGCCCAGCTGCGGGCAGGTAATGTCTTTGCTGGTGTTCGAGCACGCGCCCGTCAGCGAGTCCGGCCAAGGGCCGCCCGTAGCCGTGACGAGGTCTGGCGGGTCCGAGTCAGGGCCGCCCATTCCGCCTGCGCCGCTCGCCGGCGACGCAGGGGTGCCGCCTTCTGCGCCTGCTCCACCGTTCGCATCGCCGGTGCCGCCGGAGCTCTCGCTGCCACCACGGCCCCCGTTCGCACCGCCGAGAGCGGGCGCTCCGGCGCCGCTGTCGCCCCCCGGCGAGGCCGAGCCACCCTGAGCTTCGCTACCACCGCTCCCCGCGCTCGCTCCTTCGCTGCCGTCGCCGGCGGGAGCCGCGCTCTTGTCGTCGTTCGAGCACGCCCAAGCCGAGCCGCATGCGGCCAGCACTACCCACAACGCCGGAACAACCGTTCGCCGCATGATTCAATCCCTTCGGATCCGCGAATTTACGACCTATCACCGGCGCTTGCCAGCCAGATCGGCGGCCCGCTCCGCTAGTCGCCCAAATGGTTTGGACGTCCCTCCGCACTCATCACGTCTCGGGGCTGCCAACCCGCAGCCTGAATCGCAGAAGCTTTCGTGGCGGATGCAGGCCACGGCAGGCTGCAGTTTGGCAGCCCAAGATGTGTGCAATCAGCGGTTGCGCGCGCGTGCCGGGGCTAGTCGTCGGCGATCGATAGGAAGTGGTCGATGATCTGAAAGTGGTCTTCGCACAGCTCGCGCATCATCGACGGTACGGCGGAGATGTCGACCCAGCGGGCGGCTTGGGCGTCGTCGGCGCCCTCGACGCGGGGGAGGGCGGTTTTCGGGTCGAGGGCGAAATAGTGAGCGTGGGTGATGGTGCGGCCGCGCTGACTGCGCTGTGGGTGATCGAAGACGGCGGCGCTTCGAAACGCCGCGTGCAGCTCGGCGTCGGAGCAGGTGACCTGCGTCTCTTCGCGCAGCTCGCGGATGGCCGCGTCGAGCAAACGCTCGGAGCCGTCCAAGAAGCCGCCCGGCAGCGCCCACAATCCTTTGCCGGGCGCGCGCCCGCGCTGGATGAGCAGGAGCCGCGACCCCACCGTCACCAGCGCGTCCACCGTCACGAACGGGCCCAAGCCGTACGTCTCACGGTTGTGATCCAACGCGCGTAGCTCGTCGCGCAAGAGCTCGAACTCGGGCGTCGCGCGAAAAGCGCGCAAAATGTCCGCGACCGGGCCGGGCACGGCGGCCACGAGCGGTGCCGGTAGCTCGGCGGCGGTGTTCGTAAAATACCACCGCCGCAGCTCGGTTCCGTCGATCGGCGCTTGCCGCGGCAAGGCGTGCTCGCTCCACTCCGGAAACAAGCTCAGGTACGAGCTGGTTGCGTCTTTGCGAAAGCCGACCAGCCCAACCGTGCCCTCGTGCTCGCGCGCGACGGCGGCCTTGACCGCCCGCGCCCAGCGCGGTTCATCGTAGTAGTCGCGCACGGTGCGGAAGCCGACGCGGCCGCGCTGTTCCGGCGTCAAGCTTTGGCGGATCATGTCGACGCGCTCGGTCTCGGTGAACGGATTTTTGACCTGTCGCGGACCACCCGACGAGCCCACCACTACGAGCGCGCGCGGCGCGAGCGCGAGCGCGTTCTCGAGCAAGCCGAGGTGACCGCGATGAAACGGCTGAAAGCGGCCGATCAATACGGCAAGGTCGGGCGGGCTATCGGGCGTCATGCGACGAACCTAGCTCGGGAAGGAGCGGCGCGGGAGGAACGCGCAGCCCCCCGAAGCTCCGTCCGCGCGGCGGCTCGGAAAAACGCACGCATTCGGCTTCGGCTAGCGCCCGCGCTTCCGCCAAAATTTCCGCGAACGCGTCGAGCTGCTCGAGCGTGTGATCGGCCATCATTTGCACGCGCAGCCGCGAGCTTTTGGACGAAACCGCGGGGTACTCGACCAGGTTCACGACCGCGCCCAGCTGCAGGACGTGCTTGGTGAGCACGCGACCCATGGCCGTGTCGCCGACGACGACGGGCAGGATCGGCGAGGGCCGGCCCAGCACCTCGAACTCGAGCTCGACCAGTCGCGCCCGCAAGTGATGCACGTTGCGCAAGAGCTGGCGGCGGCGTTCGCGCCCCTCCCGCGAACGAACGATGCCGAGCGCCGCCCGCACGACGGAAGCCTGGATGGGCGTCATGGCGTTGGTGAAGGTCGAAGGCCCACAACGGTAGCGCAGGCCCCATTTCAAGCTGGGGCGCTGCCCGCACACGAAACCGCCAGGCGCCGCGAACGTCTTGGAGAACGAGCCCATCAGCAAGTCGAGCTTGCCGACCACGCCTTGCTCCTCGAGCACACCGTGGCCGCGTTCGCCGAGGGCCCCCAAATCGTGAGCCACGTCGACCAACAACGTGGCGCCGTGCTCTTTGCAGAGCGCTTGCAAGGCGGGCAGCTCCGGCGAGTCGCTGTCCATCGAGAATACGCTCTCGGTCACGACCAAGATGCCGGCGTCGGGCGTTTGCGCCCGCAGGCGCCGCAGCTTTCGCTCGACCGCCGCCGTGCTCAAATGCGGAAAGCGATGCACGCTCTTCGTGGCCGCGCGCGCGCCTTCTTGCAGGCAAGCGTGCGCCAGCGCGTCGAGCACCACGTGGTCTTGGGGGCCGACCAGGGTGGTGATGACGCCGTAGCCTGCCGCCCAGCCGAACGGAAAGAGCGTGCAATCGGCGTAGCCGGTGAAGTCGGCCAGCTCGCGCTCGAGCTCGTTGGTCAGGCCCGACAGGCCCATCAACGCGGCGGAGCCGGCCGAATGCACGCCGTGCCGTTCGACGGCTTCCCGCGCGGCGTCGCGCACGCTCGTCGAGCTGGACAACGACAAGTAATCTTGGCTCGCGAAGTTGATGCCCGAAATTTCTCGACCATCGCGCAGGTGCGCTTTGATCAGCGTGGCGACCGGGCCGTCGACGTACTTTTGATAGGAGTCGAAGCCGTCGGCGAGGCGCGCCTCGCACCAGTCGTAGCCGGCGTCCAACCGCCGTAACAAATCAGGACCGTCGGCGTGCGCGTAGTCGAGCGCAGAGCCAGACAGGCTCGGCGGATAGCTCGATGCCGTCATGCCTGTTCTCGCCGCCGCCTTCCCAACCTCGCCGGTATCTGCATCCCGACGATTTAGCACGAGCGGTGTCAGCGCGGACGCGCAACGTGGTGGTCCAGACACGGTCAGGCGCACGGCAGATCACCGAATCGCTGGAGAATTGGCACGATTTGCACGCGCATGGCGGTTGCAACACGCGCCCGCAGCATGAAAAAGGTCGGTCGTTTCCTGGGCGTTGCCAGAAGGTTACTCGTCGTCGCACTGCTCGCGGGGGCGTTGGCGCCCCGCGTCGCGCGGGCATCCGCCGAAGCGCCCGCCGCCGACAAAACTTTATCGCCCTACTTCGTGGTCGAAGGCGCCGAGCCGAACGTGGAAGCCTTGCCGCTCGAGTCGACGAAGGTCGACGTGCAAGTGACGGGCGTGATCGCCGAGATCACGGTGACGCAGGCCTACAAGAACGCGGGCAAGAGGCCGATCAACGCCCAGTACGTCTTTCCCGCCTCCACGCGCGCGGCCGTGCACGGCATGCGCTTGCAGGTGCGGGACCAAGTCATCGAAGCTTTGATCAAAGAGAAGCAGCAAGCCGCACAGGTGTTCGAAGCGGCCAAAAAAGAGGGCAAGAGCGCGAGCTTGTTGGAGCAGCAGCGGCCCAACGTGTTCACGATGAAGGTCGCCAACGTGATGCCGGGCGACCACCTGGAAGTGAGCCTGCGCTACAGCGAGCTGTTGGTGCCGACGAGCGGCGTGTACGAGCTCGATTACCCGACCGTCGTCGGGCCGCGCTACTCGAATCAGCCAGAAGCCTCGGCCAAGCCCCAGGACAAGTTCATCGCCAGCCCCTACACGCCCGCCGGCGACGCCCCCCACTACACGTTCGAGCTGAGCGGCAGCGTCTCGACGCCGATCCCGCTGCAATCGCTGGAAAGCCCATCGCACAGCATCGTCAGCAGCGTCGACAACCCCGGGCTGCGCCACTTTTCCGTCGCCGCCAGCGAGCGCGCCGGCGGCAACCGCGATTTCATCCTGCGCTACCGCCTGGCTGGCGACGCGATTCAGTCGGGGCTTTCGCTGTTCGACTCCGGCGGCGAGAAGTTCTTTTTGCTGCAGGTCGAGCCACCCAAGCGCGTGCCGAACGAGCTCATACCGCCGCGCGAGTACGTGTTCATCGTCGACGTGTCGGGCAGCATGATGGGCTTTCCGCTCGAAACCACCAAAAAGCTCTTGCGTGAGCTGATCGGCGGCCTGCGCGCGAGCGACAAGTTCAACGTGCTGTTGTTCTCGGGCGCGACTGCGCTTTTGGCCGAGCGCTCACTGCCCGCCACTGCCCCGAACATCGCTTTGGCCACGCGCTTCATCGACGATCAACGCGGGGGTGGCGGCACCGAGCTGTTGCCCGCGCTCGAGCAAGCTTTTGCGCTGTCGAAGAGCGACGGCCTTTCGCGTAGCTTCTTGGTCGTCACCGACGGCTACATTGGCCAAGACCGCGGCGCCATCGATTTGGTTCGCGACAAGTTGTCCGATGCCAACGTGTTTGCGTTCGGCATCGGCAGCAGCGTGAACCGCTTCTTGATCGAAGGCGTCGCCAAAGCCGGCGCCGGTGAGCCGTTCGTAGTCACCGACCCGAGCCAAGCCAACGCGACCGCCGAGCTTTTGCGCGACTACGTCAAAACGCCGGTTTTGACCGACGTGAAGGTCGGCTACGAAGGCTTCGACGCCTACGACGTCGAGCCAAAAACATTTCCGGACGTCTTGGCCGAGCGCCCGATCGTCATCCAAGGCAAGTACCGGGGCGACGCGAAAGGCTTCGTCAACCTGAGCGGCCTGACGGGCACGGGCGGCTTCGCGCAGCGCTTCGACCTCAGTCAGGTGAAGTCACGCCCCGAGCATCGTGCCTTGTCGTTCCTGTGGGCGCGCCGCAAGGTCGCCACCTTGGGCGACTTCGGCTTCGCCGAGCCCACGGTCTTGGCTAAAAACGAAATCACCGCGCTCGGCTTGAAGTACAACTTGCTGACCGATTACACCTCGTTCGTCGCGGTAGCGCGCAAGGTCGTGAACCCGGGCGGCTCGGCCAGCAACGTCAATCAACCGCTGCCGTTGCCGGCAGGCGTTTCGAACAGCGCCGTCGGCCCCAGCGGGGACGGCGCCGATGAGCCGGAGCTCTGGCTCCTGCTCGGCCTGGCCGGACTAGTGCTCGCGCTGCGCGCCGCTCAACCGCGCCGCTCGGAGCTGGCCTGATGACGCCCACGCTCCGTGACCGGCTCGTCGCGGCACTCGAGGCTCAATCCTCGGTCCTCACGACGCTGGCCGCGCTCGCGACGGCGTGGCTGCTGAAGCATCACTACCACCGCGCGTCGGCCGAGGACTTGCGGTGGATCTTGGCCCCCACCACCTGGCTCACTTCGCTGTTCGTGCCCGGGGAGTTCGCGTTTCAGGCCGGGCAGGGGTACTTGAGCCGCGAGCAGTCGGTGTTGGTGTCGCCCGCTTGCGCCGGCGTCAATTTCTTGGTCGTGGCGCTTTTGTCGCTGGTCTTGGGGTTTTCGAGCCACTTCGCCGGCCTCCGCCAGCGCGCAGGCTGGTTCGCGGCTTCGGTCGCGCTTGCGTACTTGGCGACGCTGCTCGTCAATGCGGTGCGCATCGCGCTTTCGATCGCGTTGGCGCACTTGGCGACGCGGGTGACCGGCCTTACCTTCCAGAGCGTCCACCGCCTGTTAGGTATATTCGTCTACCTGGCTGGGCTGCTGAGCCTATGTCTGACGGTTCAACTTTGGCTGTCGAGCCGGGGCCTATGCCCCAAAAAAGCAAGCGCGCTTCGCCGCAACCGTGCGCCGCTGTTGGCGCTGGGTTGCTACGCCACCGTCACCCTGCTGGTTCCGCTGCTCGGTGGCGCGGCCCACGACCCCGTCTACTGGTCACACGCGGCGCCGGTGTCGGTGTTGGTGGTCGTTTCCGCTGCGTTACTTTTTGCCGCCAGAGGTCGTACCTGGGATGATGGACGGCATGCATTCCGCTCCCCCGAGCAGCCCGAGCGAGTCGCGACGGAGTCTGGTCCCCGCGGCTGAGAAGTACGAGGTTTTCCGGGTCATTCAGGGCTACCTCGATCAGGCAGCCAAGCTGGTCGACCTGCCCGAGCACGTGCGCGCAATCCTCGCGCAGCCCAAGAACGAAATCATCGTCAACTTTCCCGTGTTGATGGACAACGGTGAATACCGCGTCTTCAAGGGCTACCGCATCCAGCACTCCAATTTGTTGGGCCCGTACAAGGGCGGCATGCGCTACCACGAGTCGGCCGGGCTCGACGACTTCAAGGCGCTGGCGGCCATGATGACGTGGAAGTGCTCGCTGATGGGTCTGCCGTACGGTGGCGCCAAAGGCGGCATCAAATTCAATCCCCGTGACGTCTCGCGCAAAGAGCTGAGCCGCATCACGCGCCGCTTCTTCCACGCGCTCGGCAACAACATCGGTCCCGACTACGACATCCCCGCGCCCGACGTCGGCACCAACGCGCAGGTCATGGCTTGGGCGGTCGACACTTACATGAACACGGTCGGCATCGTCAGTAAGCAAGACGTGCAGGGCGTCGTCACCGGCAAACCGATCGCCAGCGGTGGCACGGTGGGCCGTGAAAAAGCGACCGGGCAGGGCCTGGTGCATTGCGTGATCCAATGGGCCAAGCGCAACCGCTTCGATTTGAAGGGTAAAAAGCTGATCGTGCAGGGCTTCGGCAACGTCGGCTCGAACGCGGCGGTGCTGCTCAGTCACCTGGGCGTGTCGCTCGTCGCCGTGGGCGACCACACCGGCTACCTCACCAACCCCGAAGGCTTCAACGCCCACCGCTTGCAGCAATACGTCGCCAAGAATGGCTCGATTGGAGGCTACGCCAACGGCACCGCGATCACGCGCGAGCAGTTCTTCGCTACGGCCGCCGACATTTTCATTCCCGCCGCGCTCGAAAACCAAATCGGCCCCGCCGAGGCGGAAGCCTTGCAGGTCACGCTGGTGGCCGAAGGCGCCAACGGCCCCTGCTCACCCGAGGGCGAGCTCATTTTGCGGCGTCGCAACATCGAGGTCTTGCCCGACGTGCTGGCCAACGCTGGCGGCGTCACCGTGAGCTACTACGAGTGGGTGCAGAACAAGCGCAGCGAGACGTGGACGCTCGAAGAGGTCGACGAGCGACTCGAGCGGGCCATGATCGAAGCCTTCGACCGCATGCAGCAATTCGCCGAGCTGCACAAGTGTGACTATCGGATTGCCTGCTACGGTGTCGCACTCGAGCGCCTGAAGAAGGTGTACGAGGAACGCGAGATTTTCCCGTAATTCGCGCCCCACTGTCAAAATTGCGTAACCAACTCGATGGTTGGTGCTTAGGGCCCGCGAATGGCTAAGTCGTTCGAAGATCGTGCTCGAGGCGCCCGGATGGCGAGGCGCGACGAAGGCGCATACTGCAGTAGGTAACTGAGGAGCAACGAAGCCAGGCGGGAGGCATCGGCCGCGAGATCGATCGACTCAGCCACTCGCGGGCCCTTAGCCGTCGAGGCGCTCGGCCGTTGATCGAGTGTGCTTCGTGCGTCGTCATCGCTCGCGCTGCCGCTCCTGCTCGGAGCCTTGGCCTGTGGCCAAGCGCCCAGCCATCCGGCGCCCGCAGGCACGACATCGGGCGCGGCGTCGCCAGACGATGACTCGCTAGATTTGGGCACGCCGGCGGCCGACGCGACCGCGTGCGTGGGCGTCGAGGTGGCGGCCGAGCCGCTGCCCGTCGACTTGTTCGCGGTCGTCGACCGCTCGGGCTCGATGAACGAGGCCACCCTGACTGGCGTCTCCAAGTGGTACGCGACCAAGATGGCGTTTCACGACTTCTTGGAGAATGCGCCGCGCGGCATGAGCTTTGGCATGTCGCTGTTTCCGGTGCCGGGCTCGACGACGGCGTCGTGCGCCGCCGACTATTACCGCGCCCAAGCGCTGCCAATCAGGGACGTGCAGCAGATGGCTGACGGCGCGATGGCGCGCCTGGACGCCATGCCCCCCCAAGGGCAGACCCCGACCGGCCCCGCGCTCACCGCCGCGCTCGAGCTAGCGAAGGCCTACGCCTTGGACCACGTCAATCGTTCGGTGGTCGTGGTGCTCGCGACCGACGGCTTGCCGACCACGTGCGCCCCGACCGACACCCGTGCCTTGGCGTCACTGGCAAAAGCCGCCCTCGAAGGCCCCGCCCACGTCCGAACCTTGGTCGTGGCGTCTCGCTCGCTCGACGGCACCGATTTGTCGGGCTTCGAAAGCATCGCCCTCGCCGGCGGCACCGAGCGCTCTTTGGTGATCGATCCGCACGCCGACTTTGCGCGTCAGCTCACGTCCGCTCTGACCACCGCCGCGGCCCGTGAGGTCGCCTGCGACTTGGCCATTCCGGAGCCGCCGGTCGGCGCGCACCTCGACTACGATGCCGTCAACGTCGTGCTCGACGTCGGCGATGAGCGCGTGATTTTGCCACGCGTGTCCGGCCCGGCGAGCTGCTCGGCGGGTGGCGGTTGGTATTACGACATCGACCCCGGCGACGGCGCCCCGCAACGCCTCGACATGTGCAAATCGTCGTGTGAACGCGCGGACCGCAGCGCCACGGGCCTCCGCGTCGAGCTCGGTTGTAAGAGCCTAGTACGCTAGCGCAGGTCACGCTACGGTCGGCAATCCGCGAGGTCGCGGCCGCGATGACCGACTCGAAGGACGACCGAATCCGCGCACTCGAAGACGAGGTGCGCCGCCTCACGCTGATGCTGGAGAGCGCGCCGGACTTCATCACGCGTATTACCGTGGACGGTAAGTTCCTCTATCTGAACCGGCTGGCCCCCGGCTTCGAGATGAAGGACGTGCTGGGCACGTCGATCGATAGCTACGTGCCGCCGGAGTTTCGCGAGCGCGCCCACGAAGCGATGCGCGTGGCCTGCGAGACGGGCAAGGTGCAAGAGTACCGAACCGTCGGTCGGACTAGCTCGGCCAAGATCGGGCACTACCTGACCCGGGTCAGCCCGGTGTTGGAGAACGGCAAAGCGACGTCGCTGGTGATGATCGCGATCGACATCACCCCGCTCGTGGAGAGTCGCACCTTGCTGCAGGTGGCGCTCGACGCGACCGGGCTCGGGATTTGGACGTTCGAGCCTGCCACCGGCAACGGGTCGTGGGATGAAACGTCGCGTCGAATTTTCGGAGCCGACGCCGACGCCGGCCCGCCCACCATGGCGCTGATCGAGGAGCGCATTCATCCGGATGACCGCGCTCTGGTCAAAGACGGACTCGCCGAAGCGCTGACGACGGGTCGCTACGGTCCGATCCAGCACCGACTCTTGCTACCCAACGGTGAGGTGCGCTGGTCGGCGGCGTCCGGGGTGGTCGTGCGCGACCATCGCGGTGAAGTGGTGCGCATCGTCGGCAGCATGATGGACGTCACGGAGCGACGTGCGCTCGAAGCGCGCCTGCAAGAAGCGCAAAAACTCGAAGGTATTGGCCGGTTGGCAGGCGGCGTCGCGCATGATTTCAACAACATGCTCACCGCCATCCTGGGCAACGTCGATTTTGCGTCGCGCATGAGCTCGCTCGACGACGTGCGCCCCTTGTTGGAAGAGATCCGTCTGACCGCCGAACGCAGCGCCGCGCTCACCGCTCAGCTGCTGGCGTTCGCGCGCCGGCAGCTGGTCGAGCCCAAGGTGTTGGCGCCCAGCGCGCTCATCGGCCGCATCGAAGCCCTGCTGCGGCGGCTATTGGGCGAGCGCACCACGCTGACCGTGAGCTTGCACAGCGTCGGTCACGTCCGGGTCGATCCCAGCCAGCTCGAACAGGTCGTCTTGAACCTGATCACCAACGCGCGCGACAGCCTCGCCCAAGGGGGTCAGGTCGAGCTCGAGACGAAAGACGTGCGGCTCGAGCACGCCGACATCGCGCAACTTCCCGATCTCACCCCCGGTCCGTACGTGGTCATCCGCGTGGCCGACGACGGTGACGGCATTCCGGCCCACGCGCTGCCGCGGATCTTCGAGCCATTCTTCACCACGCGCCAGGGTGGTACCGGGCTCGGCCTCGCGACTTGCTACGGCATCGTGAAGCAAAGCGGCGGGCACATCGCGGTGCACAGCGAGCCGGGGCGCGGCGCCGCGTTTTCGGTGTACCTGCCGCGCGTGGCCAGCGCCGAGCCCCCGGCGCAGGGTGTGCCCGCATCCGCGCTGGGTGCGCGCGAAGCCGAACGAGTGCTGTTGGTCGAAGACGAAGCCGTGGTGCGCGGCGTCGTCGAGCGCACCCTGCAACGCGCGGGCTACCGCGTGGTCGTGGCGACCAGCGGAGACGAAGCGCTCGAGCTGACCGACGCCGACGGTCAATTCGATCTTTTGATCACCGACATCGTCATGCCCGGTCTGAACGGGTGGGAGCTGGGTAAGCGGCTGGGCGAGCGTTGGCCGGGGCTGCCGGTCCTGTACATTTCTGGCTACACCGAAGACGTGATGATGAACGCGGACGCTCGTCGAGCCGCGTTTTTGCAGAAGCCCTTCCTGCCCGTCGACCTCCTCGCGACGATAAGGCGACTGCTGGACGTGAAGGGCTGAGAGTCGGCTAGGATGCCGCACCATGGCGGCCGTAGATCCCGAACAGCATGAGGTCGTGTTTCGCATCGCCGTGATCGGAGGCGTCGGCGAACGCTTCGTGGAGCCGCTCAAGCTGACCAACGGCGAGCTCGAGCTAGGAGCCGTGGCCGGCTATCGCCCGCGCTTCGTGTTCCAAATGTTCGCCGCCGATCCGTGGGCCGGCGAGGGTCTCGAAGGGCGCGCGTTGGAGCAGCTGGTGCCCGCGCTGGACGCGCTCGTGCTCAGCGATGATTTCGCCGCCGGTAGCAACTTCTCGAGCACCGCCGTGGAGCGGCTGTCCAAGGTGCTCGCGCCGCTCAAGCTGCACATCCCCAGCGCCATCTTCGGCGGCCCGGCCCTGGCCGAAGAATGGTCATCCCTGTCCGGCACCCCCGCCGTCGCCCACGTCGAGCCCAGTCCCGAAAACGCGCAGACAGTCGTAAAGGCGCTGGTCAAAGCGCTCTTACGCTCCAACATCCGCTCGACGCCACCGCCACCTGTCACCAGCTAGCCGAAACCTCTTTGGGTTCGTTCGAGCGTGACGTCCGCCCGAAGCGCTCGCGCGGCTTGGCCTTGCGACGCCCTCATCATTGATCGCGGGCTAAGTGTAATTTGGCAGCCTCCCAGCCAGCGGTCAGAGTGAGGAGCTCTCGATAGCCGCTGGCTAAGGTTTGCCAGCCTGGATCGCCATTCCATTTGATG
>Ga0164241_10004319_pt1 | contig 13844 bp, 14 predicted proteins | sample OricomyardsoilBY_FD_108780 | JGI IMG/M metagenome (GOLD analysis project Ga0164241, IMG submission 108780) | Backyard soil microbial communities from Emeryville, California, USA - Original compost - Back yard soil (BY) | ecosystem: Environmental > Terrestrial > Soil > Unclassified | place: USA...
GTGAGCTCGTGCCTGTCCAGCAGCGCCAGCAACCGACTCCGGGTGGGGTCGGAAAGCGCCGTCAGGCGATCGAAGACAGTGGCGGTCGATCCGTTCATCCGGATGGAAAGATATAACGCCTGTGCGACGATTTGAAGGGGGTGCCGACAAGAGATTGATTGCGACTGATTGGGGCACCGTTGCCGCCGCCAACGCCGGCCATCTACAAATCTCTCCTGCAAACCTCTGTAGTTAAATTTCATGGCTATGCATTTTCTGAATCTCCCGGAGAGAGTCGCGGAGATCCGTGCACGGATCGAGGCGTCGGCCAGCCGCGGCGGGCACGCGCAATCAGTCAGGCTCGTCGCGGTTACGAAGACCCACGGTCCCGAGGCTCCTCTCGAAGCCTGGAATGCTGGGGTTAGTGACTGCGGCGAGAACCGGGTTCAGGAAGCGTTGCCGAAGATGGCGGCGGTCGGTGTTCCGATCTCGTGGCATCTGATCGGCCACCTGCAACGGAACAAGGTTCAGGAGTTGGAGCACTTTGCGCTGTTTCACGCGCTAGACAGCAGTCGGCTTGCGGATGCGGTGTGTCAGTTCGGTTTGAAGAGAAAGCTTGTGGTGGACGCGCTGGTACAGGTGAATACCTCGGGCGAAGCAACGAAGGGCGGCTTTTCACCCGAAGAGTTGCGAGTGGAAGCGGATCGTTTGGTTGGATTGCCCGGTATTCGCGTCGTCGGCGCGATGACCATGGCCCCGCTGGATGCGTCCGAACTTGTTTTACGGCAGACGTTCGCCGGTGCCCGACATGCCCGCCAGGTTCTGGCGGCGGCCGGTCACCCCGCGACCGAGCTGTCGATGGGGATGTCCAACGACTACGAGATAGCTGTTGAGGAAGGAGCCACTCTGGTCCGAATCGGCAGCGCTCTCTTCGGAGCCCGCGATCAATGATTGATGAAGGATTCCATCTCACGCCGCTCGATGTACGGCGCTACGACTTCGGCCACGCTTTTCGTGGCTATGACCAGGCACGCGTCGACCAGTTTCGCGATCAGGTCGCGGAAGAACTGGAACGACTTGGCCGCATCAATCAGGACCTGGATCAGAAGGCGAGATCGTTTCACGAACAGTTGCGCGCGTTTCGCGAGCGCGACCGCGCGATGAACGACGCGCTTATTTCCGCGCAGCAGTTGCGCCAGGAGACCAAGGAGCAGGCCGAACGCGAGGCGATGCTCATCGTGCGCGAGGCGCAGGGCGAGGGCGAGCGGCTCCTCGAGGAAGTCCGCGGCGAAGTGCGGCGCGTGCAAGCGGAGCTCGAAGCGCTCGAGCGGTCGCGCAGAAGCTACCTGTCGCAGATGCGCACGCTCGTCTCGCGCCATCTCTCCGAGATCGACGCGTCCGACCGTGGTGCTCCGAGCTCAACGTCGAATTCAACGTCGAATTCAACGTCGAGCTCCACTCCGAATACTTTCACCGAGTAGCGAGTTGGGAACTCAGGAGGCGCCTACAACGGCGCGCTATCGGTTGCTGGCGTCGGATCGCTCGGCGGACGGTCTCGAGACCGAGGTACTTGCTCGGTGGACCGAAGAAGGACTTTTCGCTCGTGTCCAGCACGACAGTGCTGGACGGCCGGAATTTGTCTTCTACGAAGGTCCTCCAACTGCGAACGGTCGGCCTGGCATCCATCACGTCTTCGCTCGGACTGTGAAGGATCTGTTCTGCCGTCATCGCTCGATGTCGGGATTTCATGTCACGCGAAAAGCGGGCTGGGACACGCACGGCCTACCGGTCGAAATCGAAGTCGAGAAGCAACTCGGCATCTCGGGTAAGCAGGATATCGAGCGTATCGGCGTCGAGAAGTTCAATGCGCTCTGCAAGGAGAGCGTGTTCAAGTACGGCGAGGAGTGGAAGCGACTCAGTGAGCGCATCGGCTACTGGCTCGATTACGACGATCCATACATCACGTACACGAACGACTACGTGGAAAGTGTCTGGTGGGCGCTGAAGACGCTTTTCGACAACGACAGGTTGTATCGTGGCCACAAGATTCTGCCGTACTGCCCACGCTGCGGTACTGCACTCTCGTCGCACGAAGTCGCGCAGGGTTACAAGACGGTCAAGGATCCGAGTGTCTACGTCGCGCTGACTCTCGACGGTTCGACGGGACCGGATGGCTCGCGCCGTCGCATACTCGTATGGACGACGACGCCATGGACTCTGGTTTCGAATGTCGCTCTGGCCGTCAATCCGTCGCTTGAATACGTCGAGCTGATCCGACCGGGCAGGGAAGCCGAAGGGTCGCTCATTCTCGCCGCGTCACGCGTGTCGGCGTTGCTCGGCGAGGATCACGCCGACCGGTGGATGCAACTGCGTACCTTCGCCGGCAGCGAACTCGTCGGCCAACGATATCATCGTCCACTCGACTGGGTCCCGTACACGGATGGAGCGCACGAGATCATCGTCGATGAATCATTCGTAACGGCGGATGATGGCTCGGGCATAGTGCACATGGCTCCTGCATTCGGCGCGGACGACTACGCTGCTGGCAGGCGGCACAATCTCGCATTTCTGCAGCCTGTCGATCTGCGCGGTCGCTTTCCGGACACGATGCCGATCGTCGGCGGAATGTTCGTCAAGGACGCTGATCTTCCGATCATTGAGGAACTGAAGCGTCGCGGCACGATGTGGAAGGTGCAGCAGTACGAGCACAGCTATCCACATTGCTGGCGTTGCGATACTCCACTACTGTATTACGCTCGCACGTCGTGGTTCGTCCGCACTTCCGGTTACAAGGACGATATGCTGCGCCGCAACGCGTCAGTGGACTGGCACCCACCTGAAGTCGGCTCGGGCCGATTCGGTGAATGGCTCGAGAACAATATCGACTGGGCAATTTCGCGCGATCGTTACTGGGGCACGCCGTTGCCCGTGTGGGTGAACGACTCGGATCCTGACGAGGTCCAGGTCATAGGCAGCTATGCCGATCTCGCGGAGCGCGTGGGTCGGCCGCTGGCCGCGGACTTTGATCCGCACAAGCCGTTCATCGATCACTACACGTGGCCTGCGCCATCTGGAAAGGGGACCATGCGGCGCGTGCCAGAAGTCATAGACACCTGGTTCGATTCGGGGTCGATGCCGTTTGCGCAATGGCACTATCCGTTCGAGCGTCAGGAAACTTTCGCCCGTCACTATCCCGCGGATCTCATCGCCGAGGGTGTGGATCAGACGCGCGGATGGTTCTACTCGCTTCTCGCGATAGCGACGGGGCTCGGAACGCAGCTGAGCGCGCATTCTGGCGCGCATTCTGGCGCGCACTCTGGCGCGCACGCCGGAGCACAGGCGCCTTACAGAAGTGTCGTGGTGAACGATCTCGTCCTCGATAAGGACGGCGTCAAGATGTCCAAGAGCCGCGGCAACGCTGTCGATCCGTGGGGAGTGCTGTCGGCTCACGGCGCCGATGCCGTGCGAATGTTTCTGATAGCGTCGAGCCAGGTGTGGCTGCCGCGACGGTTTGACGAGACGCTGATTCGCGAAACGATTGGCCGCTTTCTGTTGACACTGAAGAATGTGTACAGCGGTATCTTCGCGACGTATGCGAACTTCGGCTGGGCCCCGTCGCTCGACGATCCCGCGCCCGACGGACGTCAGCCAATCGATCGGTGGGTATTGTCCCGGCTGTCCACCGTGGAGAGTCGCTGTGACGCATTGCTCCGGGAATATCAGGCGACACACGCTGTGAATGCAGTGATGGACTTCTTCATGGACGACGTATCCAACTGGTACGTGCGTCTGAACCGTCATCGCTTCTACGACATCGACACGGCGGACAATCGGTCTGCATTCGCGACTCTGCACGAAATTCTCACGGTAACGTGCAGGTTGCTCGCACCCTTCGCTCCGTTTCTGAGTGACTGGATTCACACGGAGCTGACTGGACAGTCGGTCCATCTGTCTCCGTACGTACGGCCCGAATCCACGCGCATCGACGCGGGGCTCGAGCAAGCGATGGCGGACGTACGATCGCTCGTCACGCTCGGAAGGGCGGCGCGTGAAGAAGTTGGAATCAAGGTTCGTCAGCCGCTGGCATCGATGTTGTGTGTGGTTCCTGGGCACGCCGCTGACGACGTCCTGCGTTCGCTCGTGCCGTTGATCGAGTCGGAAATGAACGTAAAGCGCATCGATTTCGCCTCTTCCGCCGACGATTTCGTCACGCTCGAAGCCAAGCCGAATTTCAGGACGCTCGGAAAGAAATTCGGCAAGGAGACTCCTGCTGCCGCCACGCTCATCGCGGCACTCAGCTCGGAAGTGCTCACCAGATTCGAACACGGCGAGATCGTGATGGTCTCCACTCCGGAGCAATCACACCCGCTTGCCGCGGAAGACATGACGATCGTTCGGCGCGCGAGCGGCGACCTGGTCGTGAAGTACGCAGACGGTTATGTCGCGGCGATCGATCCGACGGTCACGCCTGATCTCCGTCTGGAAGGAATTGCACGCGAGCTGGTGAACCGTGTGCAGCGGCTTCGCAAGGAACTCGCATTTTCCGTGAGCGACAGGATCGCACTGAATGTCGCTGGCGGTGTAGAAGTAGTCGAAGCGGTGACCGCGCACCGCGACTGGATATCCGCGGAGGTTCTGGCGCTGGAGCTTCACTCCGTTCCGCTGCTCGACGGAACACATCCGGCGTATCACCTAGACCTCGACGGGCTCTCCGCCGACGTCACATTAAACAGGATTGACTTATCATGACACCGAGCGCCACGAAAGCCAGGAAGCCGAAGACAATGACGCGAGAGCAGTTTCTCAAACACTTCGAAAAACGGCTGCTTGAGGAACGCGCGAGAGCGGTGAAGGAACTGGGCATGTACAGCGACGCGTTCAACGTCTCTGCACAGGATGCGGGGACCGAGAGCGCTTATTCGTTCCACATGGCCGATCAGGGAACCGACGCGATGGAGCGCGAAAAGGCATTTCTGTTCGCGAGCCAGGAGGGCAGGTTCCTCTGGCACATAGACCAGGCGCTGCGCAGGCTCTATCGCGACCCCGAAAACTACGGCAAGTGCATGAGCTGCCACGCTCCGCTCATGTTCGAGCGGCTCGACGCGCTGCCGCACGCCCGCTACTGCATTGAATGCAAACAACGTGAGGAAGATGCCAAACGGTAATACCGAGAGTGTCCAGGCGGGTAGTCCAAACCCCTGGATATTCTGGTGCGTGATAGTCGTGGTGGTCGCGCTCGACGTGATCACCAAGGCGGCGGCGGTAAACGGCCTCGTGCCGGCCTACACGCCGCACGAAATAATCGGCAACACCGTGCGATTCACGCTTGCGTACAATCCCGGCGCTGCGTTTGGATTCAACGTAGGTCCGGCATCGCGCTGGATCTTCACTGTCCTCACGCTCATCGCGCTGGGTGTACTCTGGTCGCTTTATCGTGCTACGAGAGAGGGATACTACGCGCGCGTACTGGCCCTTGCTCTCGTGTCAGCAGGCGCGATCGGCAATCTCATCGACCGCGTTCGATGGTCTACCGGAGTCGTCGACTTCATCGATGTAGGAATCGGCGATCACCGCTTCTGGACATTCAATGTCGCCGACTCTGCCGTGACAGTTGGCGCAATCCTGCTGGGTTGGGTCTTCCTGCAGCAGGACCGCGAGGCGGCGCGGATGGCGGCGGACCAAAACGTCTGATTCGTTTCCAGTGGGAGATCTGGCCGGCTCCCGCCTGGATCTGATAGTCGCCGCTCGCCTGGATACCTCCAGAACCGCGGCGGCGACTCTGATAGCAACCGGGAAGGTGACGGTGAATGGCGCGCTCGAACGCGCCTCGTACCGTCCGGTCGCGACCGATCTCATTTCGGTTGCCAGCCCGGAGCCGCAGCCGGATCACCGTGAGGTCAAGGGGGAGGATATTCCTCTTGAGATCGTCTTCGAAGATCCGGACCTCCTTGTCGTCGACAAGGCAGCGGGCATGGTCGTCCATCCTGCCCCAGGCAACTGGACTGGAACGCTGGTGAATGCGCTCGTTGGTCGTGGCGACGAGCTGGCGGAGGGTGGCGGTCCGGAGCGCGCTGGCCTGGTACACCGGCTGGACAAGGAGACCTCAGGACTCCTGATAGTCGCCAAGTCCGAGCTCGCGCACCGTCGGCTCAGCGCGGCGATCGCCGCGAGACGGGTCACACGGCGATACGCCGCCATGTCGTGGGGCCACTTCACTGCCGATACTCTCTCTGTGGACCAACCAATCGCACGCGATCCGCGAGACCGGAAGCGTATGGCAATCGTCAGTACTGGTAAGAAGGCCCGGACGGATTTCCGTCGGCTGGCCCGCTTCACCAGCGCTGACCTGCTGCGTGCGCATCTCTTCACCGGCCGGACGCATCAGATAAGGGTGCATCTCGCTTCGGTGGGCCACCCCGTGGTCGGAGATGACACGTACGGCGGCGGTGGCGGACGACGGTTGGCTGGGCTGCCTCCCAAACGTCATTTCCTGCATGCCGCCTGGCTTCAATTTCACCACCCGATCTCCGGTGAGCAGTTGGATTTTCGCTCGCCGCTGCCCGATGATCTGCATCGCTGCATTGCGGTACTCGGCGAATCAGACGAGTTGTACGCAGACCCCGATCCTCTGACGACCTTTGGCTTCTACACTAACCCCGACTGACGCGGCATCTGCGGATCAGGCAGCTCTCGATTTCCAGGGTGACTACCGGTCACTGGTATTTCGGGTCGCCGGTCGCGCATATGCGTGTGACGTCGCGACTGTGAGGGAGGTCGTACCGCTTGAACGGCTCACGCGACTTCCCGGTGCACCGAGGACCGTGCTCGGCATCATGAATGTCCGGGGCACGATCGTGACCGTGGTTCACGCCGCGGCGGTGTTGCATCCCTCGGTAGCGCCGCGATCGCAATCGATGGTGCTGATTGTCGATGCCGGCGTTCGCGGAGTCGGGCTCGCGGTTGAGCGGGTGGCAGATGTGCGGGCGCTTCGATTCGAGGAAGGTTACACAGAACTTGACGTGCGGGAGCTGGTCGCCCGCGTCGTCGCCATATCGGAGGATGAATGAGTCACACAGTACTGGTATGCGATGACGCGGTGTTCATGCGCACCATGCTTTCTGACATTCTGCAGCAGGCTGGCTTCACCATTGTCGGCGAGGCCGACACCGGCACGAAGGCCGTTGCCAAGTACAAGGAATTGCGCCCGGATCTTGTCACGATGGACATCGTGATGCCGGACATGGGAGGGATCGACGCCGTGCGCGAGATCGTCTCGTTCGATCCAGGCGCGCGCGTGGTGATGTGCAGCGCCATGGGTCAACAGGCACTTGTTGTGGACGCGATCCAGGCGGGCGCAAAGGATTTCGTCGTCAAGCCGTTCCAGCCCAGCCGCGTGCTCGAGGCGGTTCAGCGAGTCGTCGGCTAGGATCACAGGAATGGCCGGCATGTCACTCGACCTCTCGAAATACGTCGATCTGTTCCTGAGTGAGGGTCGCGAGCACATTGCGGAGTTGACCGAAGCTCTGAACGAGATGGAAACCACGCCATCCTCCGAAGACGCCGTCGCTGCTGCATTTCGCGCGGTCCACAGTATCAAGGGAATGGCTGCGGCGATGGGTTACACTGTCGTCACCGAGCGCGCAAACGCGATGGAGTCGGCACTCGATTCTCTGCGACGCGGCGACGCGCAGGTCACGCCGTCCTTGCTGGGCCATCTGATCGACGAAGCTGACGAACTCGCACGCGAGATCGAGGCCGCGGTGATCCAGCCCGTACCGGAAGCGGTTGACGGCGCTGCAATAAACCCGGCGCCAGTCGCGACAGCGGCACCTGAATCCGCGCGCAAGGTGAATACCCACGTACGCGTGAGAGCCAGTCGGCTGGACGCGCTGATGAATCTCGTCGGCGAAATAGAGATCGCTCGCGGACGCATGGAACGCGACCTCGCGCGAATCAACGACGAACAACTCGCATCGTCATTCGAGAGCGCGTCGCGCCTGCTGCATGAATTGCGTGACCAGGTAATCGGCGCGCGGATGGTTCCGGTGGGCCAGGTCTTCGAGCGATTTCCACGACTCGTGCGAGAAACCGCGCGCACCCTCGACAAGGAAGTCGACTTCACGCTCGATGGTGCGGACATCGAGCTCGACCGAACGATCCTGGATCGTATCGGAGATCCGGTCATGCATCTGCTCAGGAATTCACTCGATCACGGCATCGAAGCCGCCGCGGAGCGAGAGAGGGATGGAAAGACGCTGCGCGGGCGATTGACGCTCAGCGCCCAACGTGAGGCCGGATACGTCCTGATTCGTGTTGCTGATGACGGGCGAGGCATCGATCGTGAGCGAGTTCTCAAGCGTGCGCGCGAACTCGATCTTGTCGATCATGACGCGTCCAGTCTCGATGATGTCGCGCTGCTCCGCGTCCTGGCGCATCCGGGCTTCTCTACCGCGTCGTCGATCACGGACGTGTCGGGCAGGGGAGTGGGTCTCGATGTCGTCGACGCCGCGGTGAGGATCCTTGGCGGGACAATCGAAATCAAGAGCGTAACCGGCCGCGGTACCGCAATTACCCTTAGACTACCGCTTTCAGTCGCGATCGTCCGTTCGCTTGTCGCACGCGTGGGTGAGGAGCTTTTCGCGATTCCGTTCACGCATGTGCTCGAAACACTCGCACTCGAGCCGCCAGCTTCAGCTCTCGATGGCGACTCCTGGACGACGACCGAAATTTCAGGGTCGGAGGTTGGCGTTGTCGTATTGGGCAGGCTGTTCGGTCTACAGTCCCATGTTTCTGAACGGATGCAGGGTGTGTCGGTTCTCGCGCGCGGCCGCCGCGCCGCTCTGGTCGTCGATGAATTTGTCGGGCAGCAGGACGTCGTGGTGAAGCGCTATGATCCGCCACTGGAGGGATCGCCGATGTTTTCTGGCGCGACGGTGCTGGGCGATGGTTCACCGGCGCTCATCGTGGATGTCAACAGCCTCATATAGTGGAGCCGTCATGAGCATCACCAACATGCAGACACTCAGCGAGCTTCAACGCGACGCACTCCGCGAAGTCGCCAACATCGGCGCGGCCCATGCAGCGACGGCTCTCTCGCTCATGACCAGCACCAAAATCATGATCAGCGTCCCGACGATCACTGTCGCGCCGCTCGCCGAGCTTGCGCCGCTCATATCGCGCAGCAACGAACAGATCGCGCTCGTCCCGATGGAAATGAGCGGCGGACTCAGTGGGCATACGATCCTGGCCTTTCCTATTGCGACCGCGCATCGTCTTGCATCGCTGATGTTGATGCGTGACGTTTCCGTGGCCGACACTCTGAGCGAGCTCGAAGCGTCGGCGGTGACGGAGGCCGGCAATATTCTCGCGGGTGCGTACATGACCGCGCTGAGCGAGTTCATGGAGATGCTGCTACTGCCGTCACCGCCCTCGCTCAGCGTTGGTCCGGCGAGCGAGGTGCTCGCCGAGACGGCGTGGGCGACGGGCCACACCGGCGGCTTTGTCTTCTGTGTCGAGACCGAGTTCATGATCGACCAGACAGACGGTTCGCTGCCGGGTTACTTTCTCTTATTGCCCGACGCGACCTCGCTCGGCGCGATGCTCGCGGCTGTGAAAGTCGCCTGAAGTGATCGAACCGTCCTTCCGCAGTCATGACTGACGAACCCGGCGAATACGACGATTTCCTGACGGATCTCCAGTCCGTTGTCGCGCAGCGCGTGGAGGAGCTGCGTGCTCGTCAGAGCGCGCAGACGCCGTCGGCGTTCAACGACGAGGAGAAGGTCGTGCGCGACTGGCCGGAACTGGCGGGCCGCATCATGGAGGAGTTCCGCTAGTGGCAATTCGCGGAAGCCTCACCGAGGCGAGTCTCCCAGACGTTCTCCAGTTGCTGGCAATGGGCAGAAAGACCGGATGCCTCGGCCTGACCCATGCCAATAACTTCGGCTACATCTACTTCACGGACGGCGCGATTTCCCACGCATCCATCGTGAATCGCGGCCTCGGGACCGAGGAAGCGGTCTACCTGCTATTCACCTGGACGCAGGGCACATTCAATTTCGAGCCCGGCGCAACGCCGGATGACGAAGTGCAGCTGCACTGCATCGATCCTCAATCGCTGTTGCTTGAAGGGGCACGCCGCGTCGATGAATGGGCTTTGATCGCGAAGAAGATCCCGACGTTCGACATCGTGTACGCGATGGATCGTCACAAGATGATGGAGATCGATCGCAGTCTGACTGTTGAAGAAGAACGGCTCGTCCCACTCATCGACGGTCAGCGCGATGTAAGCGCGATCATCGCGGAATCGCGGCTCGGGGAGTTTGTCACGGCCAAGACGCTGTACGGGCTGCTGACGACAGGATACGTGCTTCGCATCGGAGTGAGTTCGCGATCGCGAGCTCCGGCGCGCGCCGACGACAAGGCTACCGAACACCGCAACCTCGGCGTCGCGTTCTACAAGACCGGCATGTACGAGGAGGCGCAGCGTGAATTCCGTCGTGTCGACACCCTTCGTGAGAACGATCCCGAGGCTTGCTTCTATCTCGGGCTCGTTGCGTTGCGCCAGCAGCAGTGGGCAGCCGCGGCTCACGCATTCGAGCGGTATGTGAGCCAGCAGCACTCGTCACGACCGTCCGTATTCGTCAATCTTGCGTATGCGTATGAACAGATGGGAGAGCTTGACCGCGCACGAACTGCAATGGCCGACGCGCTCTCGCATGGTGGACGCGGTGACCCTCTCGTACAGACCAATGCCGCCGCGATGGCTGTGGCTGCGCACGATTACGAAACCGCGGATGCTGCACTCGCTTCTGCCAGATCGCTGTGGGGAACCCGTCGTCCGCCGCCGGCGTGGTTTCATTACGCGGGGCTGGCGGCTGCGATGGTGAACGATCTAGACCGCGCCATCGCCTTGCTCGGCGAGGCCGTCCAGGTCTATCCGAGCTATGCTGTTCTCTGGAACAATCTCGCGGTCGCGTACGAAGCCCGAGGCGACTTCGATGAGGCATTGAGCACGGTGGAGCGTGGATTGATCGAGGATGCAACACTGCCGCAACTGCATCGCAATTTTGCTGATTCGCTGCAACGTGATGGGCGATTCGACGAAGCTCGCGAGGCATACCGACGCGCACATTCGCTGGACGCACTATGAGTAACGCGACGATACGAAGCGTGCTCATCGTGGACGACAGTGCGTTCATGCGAAAGCTCATCGCGGAGATGGTGGACGCGCATCCCTCGTTTCGCGTCATCGGCATCGCGCGCGATGGTGTCGATGCGCTGGCGCAGTTGCGAAAGCTCGACCCAGATATCGTCACGCTCGATCTGGAAATGCCGAAGCTGGACGGACTCGACGTGCTTCAGAGGATCATGTCCGAACGGCCACGCCCTGTCGTCGTCCTCAGCGCGGGTGGTGCGCAATATGGTGATGCGACACTTCGCGCGCTGGAACTCGGCGCGGTTGATTTCGTGCGCAAGCCGTCCGGTCCTGTAAGCCTCGATCTTCCGGTAATCAGGGATCGCTTGCTTGCCGCGCTCGAAGCGGCGTCACGTGCAACCCTGGCGCCGCCGCCGGCCAGCAGTGAGCACCGCGCAGCGTTGCCGGCGACTTCGCACGAACTTCCGCACTTCGCAAATCACGTTGTCGTCATTGCGTCGTCGACTGGTGGACCGCGCGCGCTTGCCGAGATTGTGCCGAGGCTGCCTGCGGCTCTGAATGCCGCGGTGGTGATCGCGCAACATCTTCCTGGCGAGTTCACACCTGCGCTCGCGGAGCGACTTTCACGCGCGAGCGAGATCACGGTACGTGAGGCGGATGACCGCATGCCGCTCTGCACTGGAACGGTGTATATCGCGCGTGGAGGTGTAAATACGACCGTCACCGGGCTGCCTGGTTCCGCAGTTTTGCGCCAGTCAGAGCCCACACCACGTTTTGGCGCAACCCCCAACGCTGACGTGTTGTTCGAATCGGCCGCGCACGTGTTCGGAGCAGAGTGCACGGCCGTCGTTCTCACCGGAATGGGCCGTGATGGTTCCACAGGTCTGCGTCGGATCCGGGCTGCCCGTGGTCGCGCGATTGTTCAGGACGAGGCGTCGTCCACTATATATGGAATGCCTCGCTCGGCGCTTGCAGAAGCCGGCGCGGACGAGGTGGCATCGCTCTCGAATATGGCGAGCGCGATAATCGGCATGGTCCCGAAGGAGCGACTTGAATGGCTGACAGCGTAGGCGAGCTCCGAACCACCTTCGAGCGATTGAGGCAGGAGATCGAGTCGCGGCAGATGCGCGATGATCCTGCTCTCAAGGCGTCGCTCATGGATCTCTATCGGTCCGTTGACGGTTCCCTCGGCCAGTTGACCAGACTGAAAGACGATATTCGCGACCTCGTGGAAAAGTGGAAGTCTCGCCGCAATTCCTCGCCAGCGATGGCACCGCAGTTTGCCGGTGCCAGGCCAGTCGTGCACGAGGATCACATCGGAGCATCGACCTTTCTCGAACGCGGTTGGTCCAAGATCTCGCTTGGTGATTACGAGGGCGCAGAAGAAGCGCTCGCGCGGGCTCTCGAACTCGCGCCGAACAGCACGGAAGGGCAATCGCTTCTTGGCTGGGCGCAGATGCTGCAGGACAAGCTCGACGCGGCATTGATGAACTTTCAATACGTCCTGGGCCGCGAACCAGCAAACGCTCTCGCGCGCATCAACGTCGGCTACATCTGCCTCAAGAAGGGGATATTCGGCGAGGCAATCGAACACCTCTCCAAAGCGCTGAGACAGGACGAGGATGCGAGGGCCAAGCTGTACGCCAACTTCTATCTTGGCCTCGTCTATACCGAGCGCGAGATGTACGAGGACGCACAGATTTTTTTCGAACGATCCATCACGCTTGGCCCCAACCTCGTGGAAGCGTATTTCGAACTCGGCCACGCCCTCTGGCTACCCGGCGAACGCTCTCGTGCGGTCGCTGTCTGGAAACGCGGCGCTGGAGTGAACAAGTTCAACCCGTGGAGCGTCAAGTGCGCCGAGATGGCCGCCATGGCGGATCGTGGCGAAACGCCTCGAAGGGCCTGGCTGTCGCGCGGAGAATAGTAGCATACCGGTAAAGTCAGACTGACTTCCGACGGCGCGATAGGGGGCAGATTCAATTAACAACAGATTAAGGTAGTCCACGTTCCTTGACACCCGGCTCCCGGCGGTCATACACTTCGCGTCTATGCCGACACAGCAAGGAAGTTTGCCGAACGAAATTGCCCCGTCTGGTGCCAGACGCTGGCTCTGGTGGGGACTTGCCGCGCTGACCCTGGTGGTCGGATATGCGGATTTGTGGCGTGGCGGAGAGACTCTTGCCCCAGTCCTCCTCGTGATAGCGTACTGCGTACTGGTGCCGGTGGCGATCTTGAAACGCTGACCCGCAGGCGCGGTTTCAGCCCGTTCGGCGCATTTTCTGCATTCGGGCGAGTAGCTCAGCTGGTTAGAGCGCCTGCCTTACACGCAGGATGTCGGGGGTTCGAATCCCTCCTCGCCCATCTTAGTACACCGGGTCATCCGCGAACCCGGACTCAAATTAGGTGTACAAACGTTTACACTTTTGGAGGAGTCTCAGTTGAACGCTCGTAAATCTCTGGTGCTTGCAGCTCTTGCGTTGGCGGGCGTCGTGCCGGCGCACGCACAGGAATCCAAAGGGCGCATTACGGTCATGACCTTCAAGAGTTCCGAGAAAGGCATGGGCGCAAAGGCGGCCGAGGAGCTTCGCGACCAGATCAAGGACAAGTTCAATGTGAAGGATCTCTACGTCCTTCCAACCAAGGACGTGAGCAACACACTTGTCCAGTCTGGCTTCTCCGCCACCGAACCATTGGCTCCGAATGACGA
>Ga0164241_10004320_pt1 | contig 13844 bp, 8 predicted proteins | sample OricomyardsoilBY_FD_108780 | JGI IMG/M metagenome (GOLD analysis project Ga0164241, IMG submission 108780) | Backyard soil microbial communities from Emeryville, California, USA - Original compost - Back yard soil (BY) | ecosystem: Environmental > Terrestrial > Soil > Unclassified | place: USA...
ATTGTTGTTTTCTAAGTTGCGCGAAAGATTGTCGGCGTTTTTATTATCCAGGTCGGTATTGGTAAATTGGGTGCTAATAATATTGATGTCACCACTGGATTCAATGCGACCGTGATTTTGCAGATTGTCCGCTTCCAGAATAAAAGTTTGATTGCTGAGGGCAACCAGGCCCTGGTCATTTAAAAATTGGTTGAGATTCCAAATAGTATTTTGGTTTTCTGCCAGCGCGCGCAAGCTGCCGCTGTTGGTAAATTGATTACCACTGACATCGATGGCGCCCGCTTGTAGCAGACCAGAGTTGATAATTTTGCCTTGCGCATTGTCTGCATTAAGTACAATGCGGCCATTGTTACCGAGCAAATATTGCGTATTGGTGATTTGATCAGCATTAATAATCAGGTCACCACTATTGTTATAACTCATCCAACCATGGTTGGTTAAACGCTTGAATGTAAGTTCAAAAGAATGGGATGTGCTATCACCCAAAATCCATTCGCCATTATTGACAAACTCGCTGCCCATTAATGATGTTGTGTTGCTTAATGATTGCCCAAAAAACCAATAGCCATCATTTTGAATGATTTGATTTTCCGCTATCAGGTCTAATTGGTTGATTGCTGAAATATTGCCAGCGGTATTGTTGGTAATGCCATTGATAGTGTTGATCGACAAATTATTTTCGGCAAATAAATCTCCACGGTTATCTAAAGAATCAATGTTTAATAATAAATCCCGCGCAGAATAAATAGTGCCTTCATTAATAAATTGTGTTGTGGATTCAACGCTGAGTTGGCCGCTACCGGTATGAATAATACTGCCACCTTGATTGTTAATACCGTCGAGCAACATATTCCAATTTTTTGCTCCACTGCGAATTTCTCCTCCATTAATGTTATTCACTTGTGTTGCATTTAATCCAAGCGTTGCTGTATCCATTGCATCGGCTTCAATAATGCCGTTGTTGTTATTGATGGTGTTTGCTGTTAACTGAAGATTGGCTCCGGTAATGGTGCCTTTGTTGAGGTTATCAATAGTGTTGTTGACGGAGATGGTGGTGTCGTTGGCAGCAATTAATCCTGCCGAGTTAAGCAAATTGGCGTTGATGTCGTTTAATATCAGACGTAAATTTCCATCGGATATAATGGATCCGCCAGTGTTATCCAGATTACCCACCAGATTTGCATTCAATTCACCTGAACCCAAATGCCAAATGCTGCCGTTATGATTATTTAATTGCACCTTTTCCAAAAACCAATCTTGCGACGCATATTGAATAAATCCATTTTCGTTATTGATCGCAGCAACAGAGTTATTTATCGGCACAAACAGTCCCTCATCCTTGCCAAGGGGGAGGCTGGGAGGGGGTGCATCACCGCTAATTAAAACACCATATCCATTATTTAAATTAGAAGTAGCAATAGACAACAAGCCCGCACTTATTAATCCCTGATCAGTATTTACATTAATACTAGTGCTAGCAGCGTTTTGTTTTTCTGTATCTGTGTTAACAATACTATTGGCAGAAATATTTCCATAACCCAAAGATTCAATACGGCCATGATTAGTCAGTTCACCGGTAGTGATAGACCAATCATCATTGCGACTGATTTGTCCGTTATTTGTAATCTGCGTTAAAAAATTCAGCACTAAAGAATCGGTATTGATCGTCGCTGATAATAAATCGCCGTTGTTAATCAGTTGATCGCCTTCGAGTAATATCTGATCAGATACTATCAATCCATTATTGGTAAGAATGTCAGAATCGATCTGCAATTCATCGCTGTAAATTAATGAATAAAGATCATTTAATGTATTGTTAGCAGACACTTGAAGGGTGTTGGCAGTGATTTGCCCTTGGGTCAGTTCGTTATTAGCGACCAGGCTGGAATTAGTCAGCTGATTGTCGAGGTTAATGTGCAATTGATCTGCACTAATAGATCCGCCGCGATTCAATAAATCAGTTGCTTGTAAATTTAGAGCCTGTGAATTTTCAATTAAACCTGAGTTGTCAATTTTTCCAGCAGCGGTGATAGTTAATTGCTGCGCGTTAAATACCAACTCACCTTGATTCAGAATATTGTTGGCCGATAGATTAACGCTGTCGATTTGTGCATTGCCCAAGGTTGCAATAACACCTTGTTGATTCTGTAGGTCACCAACAAGTGATATAGATGAAGTGTCAGTCAGTAATAAATAACCTTCAGTGTTATTTAATTGGTTTGCTGCAATATTCAACGTGCCTTGAATAAGACCGCGACTGTTATCCAGATTGCCCGCTAATGCCAAATCAATCTGATTAGCTTCCATATAACCATCAATATTATTCACGGATTGATTGGTAAATTGAATGTTATTTTTTGCTAACAATCGACCCGACTGATTATTTAATTCTGGCGAGAGAATATTGATGCTGCCACTGTTACTGGCATCAATCAAACTATCAGTGTTGGTAAAATGATTGGCAGCAATATCAATATCGCCATTGGTATTGCGAATAACGGCATCATTATTGTTGGCGATGCTGTCAGTAAAGTGTAGATGTAAACTCGATAGGGCATTGCCATTGGATAACACTACCCCTCCGGTATTATTCAGCAATTTTCCCTGTAGACTAATTTGCGTACCTTGAATAAATCCTTGAGTATTATTGATGCTATCAAAGGTTCCATTTAACCCGGATGCTAAAAAATCACCATCGCTATTGTCCAAAGTGAGTGCGGTGATATTCAATTGATTGGTTTGAAAAAAGCCTTTTTGGTTATTAAGTTGATCATCAATCTGGATCGTCGAAGCTTGAGCGTTATTGATAATAAAATTGCCTGCAGTGTTATCCAGATTTTGCGCATTCACTGCAAAGCTGCCGGTGTCAACATAGATCACACCTGATTGATTATCCAGATTGTTAGCGATCGATATTGTTGATGCACTTAATGCGTCGCCAAGCGATAAAATTCTTCCGTTCTGATTCAACAGATTATTCGCATTCACTATTAACGTCGTGGTTTCAATTTGGCCTTGGTTATTGTTCAGCGTATGGAGTGAAAGCGTTGTTTGATTGGCAAATACCTGGCCTTGATTGTCCAGTACATTTCCCGTCAGCTGTAAATTGCCGTTAGAGCCAAATGTGCCACTGTTTTTAAAAGTGCCAGGGTTTGTAAAATCATCCGTCAAGTTGCCAGTGAATAATCCGTTGCCTAAATGTAGAATTTCGCCATCATTGAGTAAACTGTTTGCTGTCAGATTCGCGTTTTGTGCATTAAAACGAAGCGTGTTGTGATTGATAATCTGATCGGCCGTTAAGCTATCGGCTGTTTGCATTGACCAGATCCCATTATTTTCCAGAACGCCGGTCGTTAAATTAAGCTGTCCGCCAATATAAAAATCACCCAGATTTGTCAGTGATTCGCTGGCAGTAAGATTTAATTTTCCTGTGCTATTAAATTGATTGTTTTCATTCAACCCGGCGTACAAATCGCCTGACTGGTTAATATTTTTTGCTGACAGTGTGATTTCATCTTTTGCCGCCATAAAACCATGGTTGGTAATAGTGTCAGACGCTTTGATGCTGACATTGGGAGCATAAATTAATTGTTCAGTATTCACGCTGCCTGAAACAGATTCAGCCGTTAATTGGTTATTCGCTTGAACTTGTTTGAGTTGCAGATTGCCGTCCGCTGTAATCGATAAATCCTGCGTTGATTGCACCACACCTTGCAGGTTGATACCCAAGCCTGTTTCTGTGCCGATCAAACGAATAGTGTTGGCATACATACCACCGAGTGCGCTGGTATCAAACGCATATTGAATAGCACCATTGCTTGAACTTGTCGTCGCCGTAATATTTTTAGTGTCGTAATTAAACTGATTAACCCCGTTAATCACATTCAAATTATTTGCATACAAATTGGCATTGAGTTGTGCATAGCGCGAGACAATATCAAAACGATCAATATTAGTAGCATTCAATCCTTTGCCTTCCAATAAAAAATCACCGGTTGAAATATCAAACGTTAAATCACCATTGGCTGCAAAACGTGATTGACCGGTAATCAAACTGACATTGGGCGTGTTAATAAATCCACAGCCATTACAAGTAATACCGTTAGCATTCGCCAAAATAAATTCAGCGGATTTTCCTGCGACTTCGATTTGCCCCAATAATGTTGAGCGATTAGCACCGGTTACCTGATTTAAAATAATATTAGCTTCACCACCCGCCAATCGACGGTTGCCATCCGCCCAACCACCTAGTTGTGTTAACACAGGCGCGGCACTGTTATTAAAAATAATCCCTTCTTCACCTACATTAAATTCATTCCAATTATTATTCGAAACCCCTTTTGCAGAAGGTGCCGCAATATCAACAACGGTAGTTCCATTTAAGGCTTCTTTCAAAGCAGGATCAGAAGCATTATTACTACTCACCAATTCAAGTGCCTGCGCAATCGACAGTGTTCTATCCACTGATAATCTTTCTGCGATTGCCCGCGCCTGCTGCTGTTTAATCAAGCCTGCCGATTGTTGCTGTGCCATCGCCGGGTTTACTACCAATGCAGCCACAACATAGGCAACGATTGCTTGTTTAAATGTCACTTGTTTGAATGAAAAGTTCATCTTTTACAGTCCTGTAAGAATGAAAAATAACGCTAAATTAAAGCTTTGCTCGAAATCTATTTAATTCTCAATACATCGTCATCCTCGCGTAGCGGGAATCCAGCTCTTTGAATGATCAGCATTTCTAACAGCTGGATTCCCGCTACGCGAGAATGACGAAACTATTATCGATTTTACTTAATCCACCGATCCACTCAGCATAACTTTGTGTTTGGATACGGGATCTAAAACCCAAATTGCATTTTTGGTTTTGTCGTTGTAGTAGAACAAATGTCGCTCATGGTCATAGCCTTTACCTGCGACAGAAACAGATTCAATTTTTGTGCGCGTCCCAGTGGTGATATCCGCTTCAAATAATTGATTTGACTCATCCACTAAAAACAATTTATTTAGGCTGGTATCAACTTCTATCTGTTCAGATCTGGTTATAACAGGCCCCTGAGTAGAAATATCTGAATCAGTAACGATTGAAGACGTTACAGGATTTACATCGAGCAATACTTTAGATACAAATGAGTTAGCTGCATAAGGCAGAAGAAAAAGACTATTGGTTTGAGATGGATCCATTGCAACATCTATTGCTCCACTCGCACTGCCAATTACTGTTCTAACGCCATTTGACAACTCAACACGAATTACTTTCCCTGAACCGTTATCAGCAATAAATACTTGCCCTTGCTGGTTGGATGTAAGACCTACTGGGCTGATAAAACTTGAAGCGGGTGGCGACATAAGTGTTTGTGAATTTTCTGAAATAATTTTACGTTGTCCAGTTGAAACGTTAATTTCATTAAGTTGTACTTTTAACGTCATGTCAACAGGATTCAGTGTGTAATAAAAAGAGTGTGCCAATGCATCATAGTGTGCTTGAGCGATTACATAGGTTTGTACACCTTGGGTTGCATTTCCAAAATTTGAAACGTCAACACCACGATTACCTGACAACAAAGCAATCGGAAACACTCGAATATGAGACAACAGAGTACCGCTAGCAAATGCCAATACACGTTGGTTTTCATTATCAATTCCCAAAGCAATAATTTTTGTCCAGGATTGACCAGAACCTTGCGCGCCTGATTTTTTCAAGCTGGACTTTTTAATACTAATTTTACCCAAACTGTCAGTCACTTTAACAATAATTTCAAAAGTATCTGTTGCAGGTACTGCGATATTATCCAAGCGCCATTTGCCATCACTCAGTGTGGCTTCAGTAAAATCAGTTCCAGTACTCACTTCTACTTTTAATAAATTTGCATTAACGGCTTCAGCAGAACCGAAAGCGGAAATAGTGCTTTCTTTATAAACGCCTACAGGTGTCGGAAAATAAATATTAACAATCGGTGCGTCAATCGGTGTCACAACCACAATAATTTTATCAGTCGCTGTTGCGCCATTATTGTCAGTCACTGTGACTTGAAATTCATATTCTGTTGATGCCAATACAGTAGGGGCAGTAAATGTAGCTATTGCTTTATCGGCATCCATTAAAACTATGCTGTCGCCTGAGGTTTGTGTCCAGGCATAAGTTGAAATGGTTCCGTCAGAATCATTTGATGCGGTTGCAGTGAGTGTAACAACAGAATCACTCTCAATATTTTGATCGTCTCCTGCTGCAGCAATCGGTGTGGTGTTAACGCGATTAACAGTAATAGTTATTGAGTCACTTGCCGTTTGGCCAGCTGCATTAGTCAATACTAATTGGTAGACAATTTGAATGGAATCAGCGGTACCAGTATCGGGAGCTATGAATGAAAATTTACCGGTATAAGTACCACCAATCAATGTTAATGCTGAAGGGGCAGTACCTGTTTCACGGGTCCATGTTATCTTCACAACATCTGAAACGTTTGTAGATGCACCTGTAATTTCGAGCTTGGCTGCATTGTTCGTGAAACTTGACGGATTCACAACAACAGCACTTGGATCTAAATTAACGGTTTCGCCTTCATTGACTGTGATGTCAGCACCAGCATTAGCAGTTAAAGTTGTTGTCGCTATTGAACTGGAAGACGTTGAGGTGTTTGTTGTTGAGCGGACAGAGGTTGCCGTTTTGTCGCCGCCACCGCCACCGCCTCCACCACAAGCAGATACTAAAAGTATTAAACACAATGACCCAATAAAATTCATTTTCATAAAAAACTCCTAAAAAAATTAAAACCCATGACAATTAAAAAAACCAATAAACGAAAGCTAGAAAACAATCAATTGCATATATTCCCCTAAATACTAAAAACTCATACGAGCATCAAAAATAAAAACACTTTGTTCTTTGGTAAAAAATTCGGGAACAGCTAAAGCAGTCGAATAGGCAACGTTGGCTGAAAAATTGGCAAATGCATTGCGCAGGCCAAATGTTGCACCTGACAATGTGGCGGTGCTTTTATCAAAGTCGGGTGCATCACTCTTGCCCAAGTCGTAGGCGATAAAAGGTTCGATGCGAAAATTTCCGAAATAATTTTTAGGTAAAGAGACTTCACTGCGCCAGTAACCGCCTTTAAACCCGGTCAGGCTTTCCTGATCAAATCCACGAACCGTATATTGGCCGCCTAATGAAAGCGCTTCTGAAGCAACAATCGGGGTGGGAGAATAAAAATAATTAATGGATGACTGGTAACGAATATTTTGTTTCCACCATTCAAATCCGCCATGGATGCCTATGTCCAGCGTGTATTTATCAAATTGAAAATCAGCTTCTGCATCGGATAATTTTTTCGTGGCATCGCCTGTTGCAAAACTACGCGTCCAATTCAATCCACCGCGTAACATGGACGAATTCATTTTGTAGGTAGTATTTATGCTGAGACTGCCGAGATAGAGTGTGCGACTGGAGGTATCCAGAAAAACATCTTCAATATAATTTTTACTGACCTTTTTGGTGAGATCAGTGTTGATGCTCCACTTGGATCTTTGGCTGCGAAATGCTACGTAATCCAAGCCGAGGGATTGGTTATCACTTTCACCGCTGGTGACAAAATCGATCGATGCACCGGCAATTAATTGTTCGTAATTAAAATGATTGGCGCTGATGCTCCATAAAAAATATCCTTGAGGAATCGAATAATTAATCGCATAGCTTTGTGAGCTGCCACCGGGTGCACCCTGGGTTGCTTCACTGAAATTAAGGTAAAGGCTGTCGCTGATATGAAGTGGATTGTCCCAGGAAACACTGGCGCCCAGCATGTATTTTCCGGTGGGTTCGCTGCCGCTGTTATCGGTAAAAATTTGTCCGTGAAATGGCCGACTTTTTTGATTGATTATATTGACAATACTCAGGCCGGTATCACTACCAGGTTTAATATCCAACTGTGCGGCGTTTTGTTGCAGTCGATTGACTTGTTCTACCCCTTGTTCCAAATCACGCAAATTAAGAATGGTTTTTTCTTGTGCGGGAAAGGCTGCATTTAACTCGCGTTGTTTCATATTGGGTGAATCAATTTTTTCAATTTTCCCTTCGATGACTAATAAATCGAGCGTGCCTTTTTCAATTTTTTGTGGTTGCACAAATGCGCGACTGGTGATGAATCCTTTGTCCAGATATAAATTACTGATAGCAGCAATTAATTGATTGATCTGCTGCAAATTCAAACAGCGATTCATATAGGTTCTGGTGATGCTGTTAATGACATCCTCATCAAATAGGGTAATTCCCTGAACTGTAATCAGGCTGACATTGATGCAGGTTTTGTCATCAGTGGGTAAATCGTTTTGGTTTGGTTTGGTTTGGGGTTGCAGAAAAACATCTTGTTGCGGTTGGTCTTGGCGCAAACGTTCATCAAGACGATCTTGTTGTTCTTTTAGCCGTTGTTCATGCTGACGTTGCGCCTGAGTGGCGGTGTCTTGAGCATAACCAGGGGATGAAATAACGAAAATCAAAGCAATGCAGAATAGAACAGAAGCTCTTCCTGAGAAAAATACGTAACTCATGACACACTCCGCTGTTCAAGCGTAAATCTGGTTGATTAGTTGTTACTTTTGGATCGAGGAGGTCCATAAATGTAACTATTTTGATTGAGGGAATTATCGCCGAAATCGACCAATTTGCGAGCAGTAGTGCTTCACAAAAATTAACATTTGTTGTTTTTTTATGCATTTCTTATAAGAAAATACATAGATTTTGAGAGTTTTTGGGAAATATTGATTTATTTGGTTATAAAAATTGATTAAGTATTTTTAATGGTGGCTTTGGGTGGGTTTAATAAATTCAGACGCTTTGCTTTCCAATATCGTGTTCTCCAGTAAGGATCGGAGAGATTGGAGATTTTTACCCCGGCGCGAGTGGATGCATGTAAAAACTGGCCGTCTTGTAGATAAATGCCAACGTGGTCGTAGCGCCCGGTGTGAAAGAAAACCAAATCGCCAGGGCTGAGTTCGGTGCGTTTAATGTCTTGTCCCAGTTTATGTTGTTCACGGGTGCTGCGTGGTAATTCAATACCGAATTGTTCACGAAAAGTCATCAATACAAAACCTGAACAATCGGTGCCGGATCTATTGTAGCCACCCATGCGGTAACGTGTCCCTTTCCATGCTTGATGCTGAGCGAGTAATTTTTCCAGGAAATTGTTTTCGGGAGATGGCGTTTCAATAAGGGGTTCTGGTGTTGCCGGAACTTCTATTGCCTTGGTGTCAGATGAGGTCACTGTTGCAGTGGGTGGGGGCTTGGTAGTTGAGCATCCAGTCAAATACAAAAGACCGATCAACAAGAGACAATATTTCACCATAGCCATTCACCAGTATTATTTCTTCGTCGATTATAAACACAAGTGAATCATTAAAAATTGAACTCAATTAATAAATTTAACGATATTGGTGTCAGGTTCACGCGATTGGCCTGCTTGATGCAGTTTTTCCAAATAGGTTTGCCAAAGTGTTTGCTGATTATTTCCCAACTCGTAAAAATAATCCCAGGTATAAATGCCGGTATTATGGCCATCGGTAAAATGAATTTTTAATCCATAATTACCTGCGCGTTCCAATTGCGAAATCTGCACATCTTTTTTACCAACTTGCAACACGGCTTGCCCCGGGCCGTGACCTTTGACTTCCGCACTGGGTGAATGAACCCGTAAGAATTCTGCCGGCAATAAAAATTCTTTTGCAGCGAAATGTAATTCCAGCTGTTGCGATTGTTTATGCAATTTGATTTTTTGTGGGGGGATCATTTACAAAATATACCGACTCAAATCTTCATTCTTCGCCAGCTCACCCAGATTTTTTTCCACATAAGCAGCGTCAATGGAAACAGATTTATTTTCATCTCCCGCTGTAAAAGAAATATCTTCCAGTAAGCGTTCGAGAATGGTATGCAAACGACGCGCGCCGATATTTTCTGTGCGTTCATTCACTTCAAATGCAGTTTCAGCAATGCGACGAATGCCATCTTTTGAAAAGCGAATATCAATGCCTTCGGTTTTCAGCAATGCAATTTGTTGTTCGGTGAGTGAAGCGGTTGGTTCAGTTAAAATGCGTTCAAAATCCTCGGGTGTGAGTGCATTGAGTTCAACGCGAATTGGCAAGCGACCTTGCAATTCCGGAATTAAATCCGAGGGTTTGCTTAAATGAAACGCACCGGAAGTAATAAATAAAATATGATCAGTTTTGATCATGCCGTGTTTGGTGGAGACGGTGCAGCCTTCAATTAATGGCAGTAAATCACGTTGTACACCTTCACGCGATACATCAGCACCGGATACGTTTCCGCGACGTGCGACTTTATCAATTTCATCGATAAACACTATGCCATTTTGTTCAGCGGCATCTATGGCTTGGGTTTTGATATCGTCTTCACTAACCAATTTGGCGGCTTCATCATCTTGTAATTGTTTCAGTGCTTTTTTCACTGACATTTTTACTTTTTTGGTTTTTTCTCGCCCCAAATTGGAAAACATGGATTGCAATTGATTGGTCATTTCCTCCATGCCGGGTGGCGCCATAATTTCCACGCCGACACTGGCAGCCGCTACGTCAATTTCAATTTCTTTATCGTTTAATTCGCCTTCGCGCAATTTTTTTCGAAAAATTTGTCGCGTACCGGATTCATGTTTGCTTTCTTCTGCTGATATATCGCGAGCCGGTGGCAAGAGCACATCGAGAATACGCTCTTCAGCCGCTTCAGCCGCGCGATGTTGTACAGATTTAACTGCTTGCTCGCGCCGCATTTTAATAGCGACGTCCACCAAATCGCGAATAATGGATTCAACATCACGACCGACATAGCCCACTTCGGTAAATTTTGTCGCTTCCACTTTAATAAAAGGCGCGTTAGCCAGTTTTGCCAAACGACGTGCGATTTCTGTTTTGCCAACGCCGGTCGGGCCAATCATTAAAATATTTTTTGGTGTAATTTCGTTTCGCATATCGATCGGTACTTGCATGCGCCGCCAACGATTGCGCAAAGCAATAGCAACGGCACGTTTGGCGTTTTGTTGGCCAACAATATGTTTATCGAGTTCGTGAACAATTTCACGTGGAGTCATTGATGACATAAAAAATCCTGATTTTTAAATTTGAAATATTTGTACAGTTTGTCATGCCCATAAACATCCAGTGACTTTGTAACGGCGCTGGATCCCTGTGGGATGACGATTTGAATTAGTAATCCAATAATTCAATCGTGTGCTGTTGATTAGTGTAGACGCAAATATCGCCAGCGATTTTCAAACTTTTTTCAACAATGGTTCGCGCATCCAAATCTGTATTGTCGAGTAAGGCGCGCGCAGCCGCTTGCGCAAAATTGCCACCGGAACCAATTGCAATCAAATCATCTTCAGGCTGGATCACATCACCATTACCAGTGATTATCAGTGACGCGTCTTTGTCCGCTACTGCCAACAATGCTTCAAGCCGTTGCATACTGCGATCCGTTCGCCAATCTTTGGCTAATTCAACCGCAGCACGCGTGAGCTGACCATTATGAGCTTCGAGCTTGGCTTCGAAGCGTTCGAAAAGCGTAAATGCATCCGCAGTACCACCTGCAAAACCGGCGATTACCTGATCCTTATACAGGCGACGCACTTTGCGCGCATTGCCTTTCATAATGGTGTTGCCTAGCGAAACCTGACCATCACCACCAATTACCACTTGCCCGTTGCGACGGACCGAAACAATAGTTGTCACAGGAAATCCTTAAGTTTGAAGAGTGGGGAAGATTTTGGGGCTGTTATCGGGATTTCAAGGTTGGTTGTAATCTACCGCACCAACATTTGGTTAATTTTATCGAACTTCTTGCTTGAACGGCAAAAGCCCTTTCGCTTCTTCTGCATAAGCTTTCACACCTTCTGCTTCCTTGCGTAAAAAAATTGCCAAGGTAGTTTGAAAGTCGGGGGATTGTAACCAGTGTTGTGAATAAGTGATTACCGGTTCGAAGCCGCGTGCAATTTTATGTTCGCCTTGTGCTCCGCCATCGAAACGTTGCAATTTATTTGCAATCGAATAATCAATGCCCTGGTAGTAACAGGTTTCAAAATGCAAATATTGATACCCTGCAAAACATCCCCAGTAGCGACCATAGAGCGTATGTTGGTCACGAAAAAATAATGCGGCAGCAATAATGTTTTGTTGTTGATCTGTGGCTTGAATTAATACAACGTTTTCCGGCATTTGTTGGCCGATCATCAGGAAAAAATCCAGTGATAGATAACCCGGATGACCACTGCGTTTAAGATAAGTATTGCGATAAAGTGAGTAAAATGTTCTCAAGTCATCTTCCTTGATGTCGGTATTTTCTTTCATCACAAATCGACATCCTTGATCAATGACTTGCTGTCTTTCCTTTCTAATGTTTTTACGTTTTCTTGATTGCAATCTTTGCAAAAAATCATCAAAGTTTTTGTAGTCAAGATTAAACCAATGAAATTGGCAGCCGAGGCGAGTATCGATATTATGCCGGTGAAATATTTGATGCTGTTTCTCATCAGGAAACAGACAATGCCAACCCGAATAGTTTTTTTCTGCGCAGGCCTGGTTCAATTGCTTAATAATCTGGTCAATTAATTCGGATGAAAAATATTTCTCGTTGATAAGTAGTCGTGGACCGGTGCAGGGTGTAAATGGAATGGCATTAATCCATTTTGGATAATAATTCATTCCGTAGCGTGCGTAGGCATCTGCCCAAGCCCAGTCAAAAACATATTCCCCGTAAGAATGGGTTTTGATATAACCCGGCATCGCAGCAATAAGTGTTTGATCCTGGTAACAAACCAGATGTGAAATTTCCCAGCCATTGTTGATGTGAGTAGATTGGCTGTCTTCCAATGCTGCCAGAAAAGCGTGACGAATAAAGGGATAATCGAGCGGACAGAGTGCGTCCCATTCGCTCGCTGGAATTTTGTGAATAGAATCAATAAAGCTGAATTGCAATAACCAAACTCCTGCGGTTAGCGTTTCGTTTTATCGCGTTTCAATATCAAAGCGTTGTACTCATTTTTTACAAGCTGCGCGCGCGCCGTGGTGAGTGCGTTTTGGGTAGCGAAGGGACCTACCAGCACGCGGTGCCAGATTTCACTTTTGCGAATTTCGACTCTTTCAACTCGCGCATCCAGGTTTAATAAAATTAACTGCGCACGCAATTTGTCGGCGTCTTCTGCTTTAGGAAATGAACCTACTTGAATAATGTATTCAACATTGGTTTGGGTTTCGACCGGTTTATCACCGCGGGTAGTTTCACTGGCGGGGACAATGGTTTCGCTTTCTTGCAATAACTTGTAAAAATCAAAACGCGGTTTTGGCGTGTTGTTTTCTGTTTTGGGCTTTGCTTCAATTTTAGGTGCGGGCGCTACTACCGGATGTTTAATAAAATACAAGCTAGTACCAAAAGCGCCCAGAATTAACCCCAATACAAACCACAGCCAGGTTGGTGTTCCACCACTAATGGTGGTAGATCGACTTTTGCCGCCGCGCGGCTTTTTTGCAAAATCTCTGCTCATGTTGGACGGGTATCTTAAAAAATTGAGTGATTGTAAGGCGGTTAGGCAAAAAATCAAAATAAAACATCAGCTCATATCCTGCGCATCCACATCAATCGACCAGCGCACGCGGTGATTCAGTGCGCTGGCTTCGAGTCCCAGTGCCAGTTTTGAAAGCAACAATTGCAATAATTTTCGTTGATTACTGTTGATGTGTAATTGATAGCGAAATCGGTCGCCGCGTTTTTCCATCATGGCGGGTAGCGGGCCGAGATAATTCAACTCGGAAGACGAAGGTTGGATTTTTTGTGCGAGTGACAAAGCCAATCG
>Ga0164241_10004321_pt1 | contig 13842 bp, 10 predicted proteins | sample OricomyardsoilBY_FD_108780 | JGI IMG/M metagenome (GOLD analysis project Ga0164241, IMG submission 108780) | Backyard soil microbial communities from Emeryville, California, USA - Original compost - Back yard soil (BY) | ecosystem: Environmental > Terrestrial > Soil > Unclassified | place: USA...
AATTTCTTGGCTCACATTCAGGTTGGGTGAAAAAACATTCGTTTTGAACACAAGCTCATTTTTTAGACAAGGATACCCTCATGCGATTGATTGAATTTACCCCGCCTCATGAAATAGACATCCATTTCGGCCTCTTGGTCAATCAGACCGTCATCCAAATCCGCGCCGGTTCATTACGCGGCTGGCTGGATGGTAAGACACAACCGACCTATGCCGACCTCCTGACGCTTCATGCGCGTTTTAAGGCTGGTGATACCGACATCCCCTACAAGACTTACCCGTTGGCGGATGTGACCTTACGCGCCCCGATAGACCGTCCGGTCAATCTGCGCGATTTTTACGCCTTTGAGATGCACGTCAAAACCGCGATGGCGAATCGCGGGCGAGAAGTCCCTAAAGAATGGTATGAGCTTCCGGTGTTTTATTTCTCTAATCCCGGGTCGGTATTGGGGCCAAATCAGCCGGTACGCCCCCCAAAGTTGTCAAAAGCCTTGGATTATGAACTCGAAATCGCGTGCGTGATTGGGACGCAAGTCCGCGATATGCGCGCTGAGGACGCCGAAAGCGCCATCCTCGGTTATACCCTATTCAATGACTGGTCGGCGCGGGACATACAACGCCAAGAAGTCACCGTCGGCCTCGGCCCAGCCAAGGCCAAAGATTTCGCCAGCAGCCTCGGCCCGTGGATTATCACGCCCGATGAGCTTGCACCTTATAAAACCGATAGGGTCGGGGTTTATGACATCCCAATGACGGTACGGGTCAACGGCAACATCACCGGACAGGGCAATTGGCGCGATTTACATTACAGTTTTGGCGAGATGATTGCCCGCGCCAGCGCGGACGCGACCTTGTATGCGGGGGATGTGATTGGCAGCGGTACGGTGGGGACGGGTTGCCTTTTGGAGACGACCAAAGCACAAGGCCCGTGGCTTCAAGCGGGAGACGTGGTTGAACTCGAGGCCGGTTCTTTGGGGGTTTTGAGGACAACAGTCTTGAGTCCTGAGTAGGGCGCACCCATGCGCGCATTTCAGCGGCCTGAAAAATGGGCAAACGGACGGCAAAAATGCCGTCCGTTTGTTAAACACGCGCCTCGGTTTTATTTCGGGAAGCTGTATTGCACGGTATAAGTGATGACCGTTTCGCCCTGCGGCGGCACTTGCACGCGATATTCAATGCTGCCGCTATCGGTCTGGGTATATTCGTGCGAACTGTTCAAAATTTGCCAGTTGCTCCAACGATACAGGTGTTCAGGTATGCGTACCTCTACCGTATCGGTATCTTTGCGGTTACGGATGCGGATTTCATAGGTTTCCTGCACCACCGTGCTGCTGACGAATTGGAACGACTTCTGGACTCGCTCACCCACGAGGTCGAAGGCGTTGCCCAGATACAGCTCGACATTCTCACCTTTAGGGGTGTGGTCGATGGTGTTTTCGCCAATCAGCAAGGCCGCCCCATCGGTATCTTCTTGATAGACGCGGATGCGCCCCGATGGAAGGTCGGCGTCTAGGCCGCCCTCGGCTGCGGTGCTAAATTCCAGATACGTCCCGACGTTGGTGACCCCGAAGTTGCCATAGCTCTGGTCGTAAATCGGGCCACCATACCCGTAGAATGAGCCGCTACCGTCATACACGTAGAAGGTATTGGCGGGGACGCCAGCGCGGGTCACGAATTCGACTTGCTTGGTTTGGTTATTGCCCAACGTGACGCGACGGGCGACTTCATACAGTTGATACTCAAAAAACTCGCGCTGTGAGACTTGCGGGGCGGGCGCTGCGGCTGCCCTCATCACCATCCCATCCTCATACATCTCGAGAGGGTATTGGTCAACGATTCGGTTGACATCACCCGCCACCAGCTTGAGTTGTGCGTTGGTGTAGCCTGTACCGCTGGTGTTGGTGACCGTCACCCAGCCGTTGATGTCCAAGGCTTTGTTATCGCCCCCCAGCGTGATGTTGTAATCCGCCGTCCACGACATCCCATTGGCAAGGTAGCGCAGTTCCATCTGTTGGTCGCCGCCCGCCGCGCTGTTCAACAACCAGCGCAGGGTTGGGCGGGTAATGAGGCCATCGGGTAGCGACGGAAAGCGCACGTCGCGGGCGTCACCGCTGTGCAGCACAACCACTTGACCATCCTCTTGACGCAAGATGACATCGCCATACGCGCCGCTGAGTAAGATGCCGGTATAGGTCGTGCCGTCGCTCATTGTGACCGAGATGCTCTGGTCGATATAGCGCATCAGCAAGGCCGAGGTATCAACGAGGTCATAGACATAGTTCTGCTCTAAGACCTGTGTGCCGTTGGGGTCGGTGATGGACTTGATGCTGACCGAGGTCGCGTCAATGGTGCTGGCAACATCGGTGAAATCAACCGTGCTTTCGCCGGAAGCCAACGTGAAGGTACGACGGTCTTGTATCAACGCAGAGCCTTGATTGTAGATGGTGATGCTGACGCCATCGGCTGGCGGCGGGGTTTCTGTGCCACCGCCCTCTTGTGCCTGAACGCTGAACCCGCCCAACGCCAACACGGCGAGGCTGATGAACATGATAAAGCCCTTCTTCATGGTATTTCTCCTAAATGGGTTTACAGGTCTACTTCAACCACGAGGCCATTAACATCAAATGTGTAATGCCCGGGTTCAAAACCACCCTCGATTTTGAGGGTATCGTTATAAGTGGCGGCCATCGCCGCGCACATTGTCTCCGGCGGTAAGGTGCGGAATACGCGCACCATCACCATATTGCCATCCCGCGATTGCAAAATTTGGGTGGGCGCGGAACAGCCATCAGGGATGTATCCAGTCACATTCAAAGCAATTTGCATGGGGAAAGATTCCATCACAATAACCTCAACGCTATCAATCAGATGAAGGCTTGCGCCGTCGGGTAAACCAGCGGACGAAACCCCTACCGGCCTATCAACAGATGGCTGGGGCATTCCGCTACTGTTTGAGCTATCGTCAAAATTTCTGGTCGTGGATTGGTCTATTGTCACAAATCCCAGTACAAATGAGACGAGAATCAAGAGTAAGCGGGTGAGCCAATCCATCGGATGAGGGGCAGACATGCGGTTTCTCCTTCAAAAGAGTCTTGAGTTTTACATCCTGAGTCCTGAGATGGGGTGAGGGGCGGTTTATGACCGTTTCTCATCGTTCTCAAGACTCAGGCACATCACCTTACGAGTCTAGCACTACTTCATAAGCCACGCCGCCAGCCAGCGCAATCACGCGATCTCCGAGGGCAAAGTAATCCCCCAACGTCGGGACGCGATCCAACAGGTCGAAATACGCATCGCTCAGGAAAACGACCTTCTGGGTGGTCATGGTATCGGGTTGGAATTCGGTATCCGTCCATACCCCATTGAGTTGGATAAACGTCTTATCGTTGACGGTCTGGATGGCGTTGCCAGTCGGTTTGTAGTAGCCGAAACTCTCTTCATCCATTTCGCCCAAATCGCCGAGACTACCGCCCATGCCACCGGGAGACATCGTACCTGCGGGGATTGCCACCATCGGGGCTGGCGCATTGTTAGCCGAGCGCAAGCTCTGAATGTCTACGGCGCTGTCTACCGCAGCCGAACCGCTTTCCTCAGACATCGTATCAAAACTCGTTCCGGCTGCTTCCACCGCACGGTCACGCCCCTGCTGACTGAGGATGTCATCTTCTTCAATCAAGAAGCTGGTATAGGGGGTGATGATACCGAAGCGCACGCTCAGACTCACCACGCTCTCGACCAATTCGGCATTTTCACCGTTCAGACGAATTTCGTCCAACAATTCAGCGATACGACGCTGCGCCCATAAGCGTGCGATAAACGCTTCGCCGCCCGCGTTTTCACGGAAGGTCAGGTTATCGAAACTGAACGTCGTGGCCTGCCCCTTGACCGTGCCGCTGACGCTCACGGTCACATCGTCCGCGCCTTGACGGTAGCGCCCGACGAGGATGAGTTGCTCACCCGCGAACAAATCGCTGACCTGTTGCGGATATTGCAATTCGGTCAGCACGCCGCCGAAGTCCAGCGCGACATCGCCCAGAACCGGTGAACTAATCTTGGTGTACAGGCTTGCCATTTGCTCGTCAATGCGTTGGGTCGGGCGGACATACGCTGTCGCGCCGTTGAACCCTTGCGCCACGGTATCTAAGAGGATGGTGTTGACATCATCACCGACGCCGAAGGTGAAGATACGGGCATTGGGGCGGGCGGCTTGGCGGGCATTGGCGATAATCGAGTCGATTTCGGTCACGCCCTCGCTCGGCTGACCGTCGGTCATGAACAAGACCGTCGCCGGACGTTCGACATCAACCATATCTAAGGCGGTCAATAAGGCGATATTGATGTCCGTGCCGCCTTCGGCGTACAGGCTGTTAATCCATTGCACGGCGTCATTGGCTTTATCAGCGGATTGCAGGCCAGCGGCGTATTGACGGAAGCCGGTGCTGAAGACCACGACATTGAAGCGGTCTTGCGGGTTGAGATGCTCTAGCACATAGGCGGAGGCGGCTTGCGCTTGCGTCCACTTCTGCCCTTGCATACTGCCACTCTGGTCGATGACGAGGATGATGTCTTTGGCTTGGATAGCCTCTTCATCCACGGTCAGCGGGGGCTGCACCAGCAGCAAGAAATATCCATCCGCGCCCGCGCTCTCTTTATAGGTGAGCAAGTTGACGTTGACCGAATCGGAGGCGACGCCGTAATACAGCGTGAAGTCCTGCGAGGCCACGGCGTTAACCATCTCAAAACCAGCGCGGAAACTGGTATCGCTCTGGCGGCTAACCGCGATTTGATGCGAGGGAGAATACACAGCTGCAATCGGGGTTGTTCCAGTCACTTGGACGGACAGCGATAATTGCTCAACCACGCGCGTTGTGGTCAGGGGATAAACATACTCGACCAACCCGTTTTCGACGGGCAGCAATTGGCTGTAGTCGATTTGGATGCGGCGGCTCTCACCGGGCGGGATGGGGAAGACGTTCGCTTGGATGGCTTGCGTGCCGACATATTCCAGTAGCGCGGGGTCACGATATTGGCGCACGATTTCGTTATAAATTTGGCGGGCTTCTTGCGCCGATAAAATCTTGGCATCAAAGGCTTCGCCGTTAATAAACATGGTCAAGCGGTCAACAGCGGCGTTATCGGGCAGCGGGAAGACGAACGTCCCTTCAGCCAAGCCTGTGCCAGTGTTGGTGAATTGCAAGTCAATGCTGGTGGTCGCCAGTTGGTCGGTGATGGTGGCATTGACGCGGTGGAAATCCACAGTCAGCCAAGACGGGTCGGTGAAGACGCCCGGAGTCCATACAGGCACGACATCCGGCTCAATTACATCGGTTTGAGCGTTGGTGGTGACGCCCGTGAGCGCCAGCATCATCATAAACAAAATACCTAAGAAAATTCGGGGACTACGACGGTTCATGGGGTTTATTCCTCTCGGTTTATGCTTGCCGTTATGAGAGAGACGTTAGACCGCCGAAGAATGTTCCGAACAATTCCCAAATTAAGTTTTGGTCACGCTTCCCTATGAGCTTTCCCCTTAAATTATTCCGACTCACGACGAAGGGGATGATGCTAAAACGGCGAACCGTCTGAAATGCCAACACCCTCTCACAATACCTTTGCCAAACATCTAAAACAGGATTTGGGCTAATCTATCAGCCTTCAGGGCAAGAGGAGAATAACCCAACATTACGGGGTGTTTTCGTAAATCGATGTTAGAGACCATGCGGAAAGTTCCCAATTAAGACCAGCAGCACTATAAAAAGCGACAAACATAAGCGCTGTCTCTAGTCAAATCGGTTAATGCGAAGGCACAAATCAGGCCTTATTCACCTTGGTAAACCCTTTCTACAGCCTCTTAGATGTCGTGTTAAACACCCTTCTCCATGAGGGAGAAGGGCGGGGATGAGGGCTACGATGCCAGACCTAAACGCGCTCATCAAAATTGGCGAAGGTATTGCCTCATTGTCATGGAATCATATTGAAATGATGACGCGCCGCCTGTGCCGTGATGATGACGATAACCCCATTTCATGAGGTTGGTATATCCCATATCCTGACCCATAATGACCTCATCTCTCATCTACCGTAATGGATTCTTTTCAATGTTATCCCTCATATATGTGGATTCTTTGGGCGTTATGAAACCGATTTATACCGCCCGTGTACGCCCGTCTGAGCGACTGGCGTTGGCGTTAGATACCGTATTCGGCACAGACCAATCGCTGTTCCCGACCCTGCAAAAAGACAGGCGTAGCACCCAACTCACCGCCGTCTCCGCCGCGTGCGGGTTAGACGGTTTCGATACACAATTCGCCACGCAAGGATTCGGGTTATTCGACCCGACTCGCAAGGTCGAGGCATCAGATTGGATTTATGCTGAGTTTGAGCGTATCGACCTCGCCGCGCAGGTCATGACCGCGCTCCAAAAGGCCGCTGACACCCTCAACCCTGTGGAAGTCGATTTGCCAATAGAGGTCTATATCATCCCGTTAAACGGGGCGTATCAAGCGGGGATGCTGCGGGCGTTTGGATTGAGTACGATGGGCGGCGGGGGACGGCTGATGATGACGCTCTGGCCGAGCGCGGGCAATCTGGCGCGGCTACCTCATCGTCTGGCGTGGGAATTGGCGCGGGCGGCGCGATTCACCCTGCATCCAGAAGGCGAAACCTTGCGAGATTGGCTGGTCACCGTTGGGCTGGCCTCGCACGGGGTCGCAGCAACCTACCCCGACCTCTCCGCGCCGTGGATCGCCCCGTTCGTGATGCCTGCCGATTGGACACAAGCGCTCCAACACGCCGCGCAATTGCATGGCGCGCCAGATTATGCCGCGCTGGTGGGCAACGTTTACGGTCACAAGATTAAAGGGATTAACCTCGCCCCACAGCCCGCCCCATTGGACGACGATGAGCGCGAATATTCATTAGAGGTCATTCGTAGCGCTTTAGACGAGACCATCCCTCAGCGCATCGCGGGTTATTTATATGGCGATGTGTTCATAACAGAACAGGGACACCCGGGTGTTGGGATGTCCCCGTATGCAGGGCTAGAAGTCGCCCATGTGTTGATGGGTGAGGCGCTAAGTCGGCTAGGGCTTACCCTCGGGCAAGCCCTGTTACTGCCTTCTAACGCCCTGATTTAATTCAAGGTCAGTTGGACGTCATCGATCCATATGATGCCCTTATTGGCCTTTTTGGCCATAAAGACAACCATCATTTTCACAGGTGATCCAGTCAACACCAGTGAACCCGTCACAGGTGTCGGCGACCATGTGTTAGAACCACCCGCTGGAAGGGCAATTCTGAGGACGCTAACAACATTGCCCGGATAGGTAATGTTTACTCGAATAACGCCTTTGGTCGCCACGACAGTTTTTTGGCGGACATAGGTGGTTATAGTCAGCGTATCACCCGCTTGACCGAGGAATATACCCTCCAACGGTTGTTTAATGACGCTGACTTTGGATGTGGCTGTAGTCTTCAGTTGGAACGAGCAATTCGAGCCGTTCGCGCCGAACCCCGCACCACATTTGCGAATGTCATCTTTTTGCTTATTACCGGGACGCCAATTCAAGGCGACTTTGGCATTTGCACCTTGAGTCTCAAAGCCCGCATTCAACAGCGGCAATACCGTCTCACTAGAGAGGTAAATCTTGAACGGGGCATTGCCTGCAAGGATATTCGCCAAGCCATCTGTCGCGGTCACAGACCAGCGGAACACGCCACTCTCGCCCAAGAGCGCTTGTTGCGATTCGGTCAGGGTCAGCACGCACCCTAAATCCACCAAACAAGCCATCGCATCATCACCAGTCGCCGGGGTCAGACCCGGGAGGGTGAACAAGACGTTGACGTTACCGCCGTTATTGATACGGCTGAACGTGAACGTATAACTGGTCGCATCCGTGGCTGGAGTCCATGAGAAGGGAGCGCTCATATCTGACACAACAGAGTTGTTATACGGCGTACTGAGTGTGAAGCGGAAGCCCGGGCCGGGTGCTTCATACGCGCCTATATCAATCAAGATAGAGGCATTGTTATCCCCATCGGTGCGTCGTCCCGAATTACGCGCATCTAACCCGTTTGCGAAGCTCGAAAACAGCCCCGTCACCAGCGCGTCGTATCCGTCATCAACACCATCGGCTGTTGGGTTAGTGTCATTGCCGATGAACGAATAATACAGCGGCTCTTTCGGGTCTGACCCGCCCAAGATATAGGTCGACTCGGGGATAGGTTCGTTATTGCCATCCACCACATAGGGGTTGACGGTGATATTGGCGAAGGTGATATTGGCAACAGAGGCCGAACATTGACCCGGGTTCAAGCTGGAAGTCAAGTTATACAACCAGTTATGAGTGACGCCGGAGTCGGCATTGCCCGCAATATCGGCGCAGCCCGTATTACTCACATTGATGTCACCGGTCATCGGTGCGCCACCATTGCGATAGATGAAGTTGTTGTGGATTTCCCAACTGGCGACATCTAGGCTGCCATTCCAAGTCGGATCATTGCCCCCTTCAATGATCAAGCGACCACGCCCGAACAACAACGCATTAGCGCCCGTGGTTGTTATTAGGTTATTGGCGATGGTGTTGTTGAAGATATAGACGCGCTTGGCATGGAAACCGTTAATTAACGGGCCAGCATTGTCGAGCGAATCAGCCGTGTGAATGGTGTTATTGAGGATGATATTGCCGAGAATGGCCGTCTCATACGGGGCATCTTTGGCGCGAGTCATGAACTGAATCAGCGTCTTAGATTTGTTATTGGTGAAGGTATTGCTCTGGATGGTCGTATAGCTGTCTAGCGTGTGCAATATCGGGGTGAAGGACATGCCCACGCTCCCGACAGGGGTAGAGGCATCCTTAACAAAACCCCACGACCCCGACTCATTGATGATGGAGTCGAATAGGTTATTGGCAATTACCACGTGGTCAACGTTCGTGCCACTGTCTTCCACCCCGATGACACCCGACATACCATTGCCGTTAATGTTGAGGAAACTGTTATCTTCAATCAGGACATTTGTAGACCCGCTGAGGACTTCAATCAAGGCGATGGATTGCAGTTGCGGGAAGTCGGTCAAGACATTGTTACGGAAGACCGTGCCGCTGGTATTGTTCAAAACCAACACTTGCGGACGATATTGGACGCTAGTGTCGAAGGACTCCGCACCGTGGAAGGTGAAGCCTGACATGTACCAATTGGGCATCCCCTCAACGACAATGGCGGCGCGACGGATACGGAAGTTGGCATCAATCTGACCATCAGACACGTTGTTGATGAAGATTTGGCTGTCGCCATAGTTTCCGGTAGCGACGGTGTTATAACTGAAAATCTTCACCCCGTTGGCATACCGGAACACGAACGGCGATACCGTCTCACCGGGCAGCACAATCACGCACTTATTACTGCTGGCGGATACCTGTAATTTGGCCGCTTGTGCCAGACTGGTGAACGGTGCGCCGAGGCTGCCATTCATTCCGGGTGAACCGACATTATATGGCCCGACATATAAGATTTCGCCCGGATCAATCGTCCCGTTTGACCCTGTACACGCGCCGGACGGCAAATGGTCGAGGGGGCTAAGCAAAAACGGGGGGATAGCCCCAAACGTCACGTCATTGTCAAAAGTCGGGCTGCCCAAAACGGATAAGCCCGCGCCGGATTCATAATCGTACCCATCGGGGTCTTCCATCGGGAGGTCGATGGCGTGCGTCCGCAGATAGGTCAGGATATTGTTTTGTGGCGCTGCTCCGGTAAACGCCGAGTTAAGGGGGTTTTGCTTCAACAACGCGACCATACCAGCCACATGGGCGGCGGCGGCTTGTGTCCCGCTGAAACCATCAATACAAGTGGTCAGGTCAATCACGCCGTTACTGTACGTGCCGATTTGCGCGGGGCCAGAGATGTCTGGCTTCACCAAGTCAGCCGTGATAAACCCACCCGGCAAGTCGGGTTCAATGCCACCGGCCTTGAAAATCGGGCCACGCCCGCTATAAGCCACCAACGGGAAGTTATTGCTGCGATCCGCGCAGACCGCACCCACCGTAATCACATCCGGCGAGTCGGCGGGGCGGGAGAGCGTACCGCTGAACGATAGCCCTGTGCCAGTGGTCGGCGTCCCGATGACACGCCCGATACCGCTGACACTGACCTGTACGACCACCGAGGCGGCATCGCCCGTCAAGCCGGATAGAGTCAACACCAACGACGTGCAATAGCCGTCAATATCTGTCGTGCAATTGGGGACGACCCATTGGAAGGCCGGTGTGTCGCCCGCACGAGCAGATTTGGCTTGACTAGAGAAGCCAGCACCCGTCAGCGCGGCACTGATGTCTTCCCGTGAGCCGCCGCCCGCTTGATGGCTATCCCAGTCGCTCCAACTGATGTCGATGGTATCCCCGGGCTGGGCGTTAATCGTCATGGCTGATGTTGTGCCAGTATAAGTGAATGATTTGTAGCTGGAGTGCGCGTTGCCCGCCGCCACAATCACGACAGCGCCACCCGCTTTAGCATCAGCCAGCGCGGTATAGACGTTCTTGGCGTCACTGCGACCAAACGTGCCGTCACCCGGCGAGAAGCTGGCGCCGAAATCCGCGCCAATCACGATAATCTGATTGGCGGCTTTGGCGGCAACGATAGCATCATATAATTTGGCGGAAGTTTTAGCTTTATACAGCGTGACTTTTGACGACGGCGCGATGTCGCAAATCACTTCTGCCATATCGAGGCCGCGTCCGGTATCTACGGCTGCGGGTGAGCCGAAACCGGAGGCGAGTGCGACATTGGGATAACTGCTCAAACAAGTCAGGTCGGGTTTACGATTATTCGGGATGGATGTCGATGTGCCAAAGCCGAAATCAATTATCGCGATTTTTATCGCGGCACTGCCAGTAAAACCAGCCTGATGCCACGGATATGCACCGACGAAATCGAAGGCTTCAGAAACATTAAACCCAGCCGGATTACGCGGGGCGATAGAGGCGGTGGCGTCCGGCGCGATGGGCGCACGCGAACCACGCCACTCAGTGGCTGACTCACGGGTGTCGCCAGTCAGGGAATCGGGCAGCCCCAAAGAGTCAATTGGGGTGTCATCTAAGCCGCGCCATTCCGCGCCATCGGTAACGGGGTCTGGGGTCGGCTGGATTTCATCGGTGGTTGGGGGGACATCGGGCAAGGTAAGTGCGTCATCTTGTGCGCTGACAGATAACAATCCACCCAAAATTATCAGGGCGAATAGCATCCAGCGCATCCGAGTTATCGAAAGTGAGGGCATATTCATGTCCTTTCAGACCATTTTTTCTTTTCTCTATTGCATTGTACAAACCATCAATGAATGTCCGATTGAGATTGTCAATGAATGCCTAAACTGAGTCAATTTCTATACAAAAAATCCCACTTTTGGGAAAAAGATACGGGGCATAGCGTACTATGCCCCGTTATACCGATAGGAGACCCGTTACAGTCGGTTGTTACAAGGCCATAGAAATGATGAGTAAGGCCAGCACCACGCCGATATAGCGATTCATACTGGTGCTTTCGGGGTAAAGTTTTGCCCAGCCGCGCTCAGTCAAATAGGCCACGCCAATCGCAATCACAAGGCTCAAGATGAGGACGATGAGGCTGAAATCACTGGTCGATAAGCTGAAAGAGAGCAGCAAAGACTCAAGAGTCGTTGCCCCCAGACTACCGAACAATGACCCGATAAGCATCACGACGATTAAAGCGATACTCCCCCCAAACCACGGACGCGCCAGCGCCATCGTATGGTCGAGTAGCGTACCTTCGGCTTTGCCCCGCCATTGAAGGAACCACCGTGATAACACCGCCCCACCTGCTAGACCCGCCGCCATCTTCAAAGGGGTCAAGAGGGGTAATGTAATCAAGGCCAAGATACTGTACCCCAATGAGCCGTAGCCCATGCGAACAGAAAACAGGAATGTCGCCAAGACGGTCAACAAACCCGTAACCAAGCCAGCCAACACGACCATCACCGTGATGTTCCACCAACTGGCGGGCAGAGCCTCGGCGTTTCCGCCTTGACCAGCTGCGCCTTGCAATGACGACATCAGGTTTTTCATGAACGCGAGCAAATCATCCAAGCTGAAGCGTGCTGGCGCACCCGGAATATTCGGGGGTGGGGCGAAGCTGAGGCTGGCAGAAATGGGGGTGACTTTGGGGCGAAGAGACTCGAATCCGCCATCTTCTACCGGACTGCGCGGCGCTTCCGCGTCCGGCGCAGATACGCTCAATGTCGCAAGGGCGGCGCGTGCGCCCGCATGGTCGGGGTCAATTTTTAGGATGTTCTCGTAACAGGTACGTTGACGGGCGGGGTCGGTGGTGGTCTGTGCCAGCCCCATCCACGCCTCGCTGATGCGCGGGTTTAACTTGACAACTTCCCGCAATAAACTTTGGGCGGTAGACTTGTCACCCGCCTCAAGCGCGGTCAATCCTTGCGCTAACAGGTCTTGCTCATTGGATTCGCTCATGTATTCTATTCCCCCAGTATATTGGCATTACCTATCCTACGATTATGGCATGATGCGTCAAACGCGCAATGTCCCCCGTACCAATGGACGCCTAATTTTCTTGTGATGTTTCCCCAACAGGCAGCCCCCGCGCCAATCGAATCGCCCGCACGCCCAGCGCTACCCCGGGAATCAGCATCAACACACCGCCCATAATGGCCGCCCGAATCCCCAGCACATTCCCGACTGCCCCCATCACGGGGCCGCCGCTGATTTGCCCGATGGCGTCGGTCTGACCATTCATGCTGATGACCGTCGCCCGTACCGAGGAGTCTAGGCCACGATTCAAGAGCGAAATGTGCAGCGGCTCAATCAGGCTCCGTAGCGGGCCAATCAGCATAACAGCAATAATCGCCAGCGTCACCCAACTGGTTTGTGCCAATACGATGAATAAACCGACCAGCACCACCGTCACTACTGCTAATGTGCGTGCGACGGCTACGGGGTTTTCGGTGTTCAAGCGCTTGCGAACGAGGTGCGTGACAATCACCCCAATCAATAAGGCGATGAGATTCAATGCGCCAAACCAGACCACCTCACTGACCTCTCCGACCCATGGCAGAGTGAAGTTTTGGAGCAAGTGCGCTGTCCACAGCCGGTCATAACTCTCAGATTGGGCGGCGAAACAGAACGTAATCAAGATGAGCGTAATCGCCAATGGGCGGCTGCGAATGGCGCGCACGCCATTTTTGAACGTCAAAACCATGTGACCGAAGGTCTCGCGGCGTTCAATCGGGGTCGGGCGGTAGCCATCTTCTGGCATCACGCACAGCATCACTACCCCCAAAACGATATGCAGCAACCCGCCGAGCAAAATGGCGGCTTGGATGTTCCAACTGGCGACGACCACGCTGACGATGATTCCGGCCACTGAGGCGATTTGACTGGCCTGTGCGCCGGACAAGAAGGCCGCGCCCGCGTTTTCTTCCCCAATTTCATCGGTCAACCATGCTTGAGTCGCGCCGCTGGTGAAGGTATAGCCCATCCCCCAAATAAACTCGCCCAACGCGACGAACAAGAACACCGGAATCAGCCCTTCAATGATGAAGCCAACCCCGATGATGAACAAACCGATGATAATCGACAAGCGGCGGCTATAAGCATCCGCCACGATGCCCGTGGGGACTTCAAATAACAAGACGCTGACCTCTAGCGATGTGCCGACCAAAATCAGTTGCAAGGGGTCGAGTCCGACATTTTGGACGTGATAGACCAGCATAATGGTGAAGGCGATGGTGGTTGAAAACGCCCGCCCACCCTCCAATAACAACCAAACCCACCGCGGATTCAGCTTAAACCATATCGGGTTATGCCGCATCTA